>Ga0316189_10000839_pt1 | contig 30758 bp, 30 predicted proteins | sample LowCovwburrow_MG_FD_204930 | JGI IMG/M metagenome (GOLD analysis project Ga0316189, IMG submission 204930) | Coastal sediment microbial communities from Maine, United States - Lowes Cove worm burrow | ecosystem: Environmental > Aquatic > Marine > Coastal > Sediment | place: USA: Maine...
AGCAGAAAAAAAATAAAACAGAGCAGAGAGCCTGTACAAATTAAACATAATTCAAACTAAGGAAAGATATCATGAAGGCAGAAGAATGCACATTATATCATGGCGGTCTCAAGGGTGCCGAGACCGTATTCGGCGAACTGGCGGAAAAATACAATCTTAATGAAGTTATCTTCACCTTTGAGGGGCATCGTCTCAATCGGGATCGCAATGCAGTCTCCCTGACCGAAGAGGACCTGCAACGCGGTGACATCAGCATGGAAATCGCCTCCAGAATGATGAACCGCACCTATTACGAGACCGAAAAAATCCGTCGGGTGTTGCAGGCTATTTTTCATATGGTCAATAAGGGACATCAGGTCTTTGTGGTCGGCATCATTCTTGACGATAACTCGGTCAAGGGCGGAACCGGCTGGGCCGTGGAACTGGCCAAACTGTTCAACCGTCCCCTCCATGTCTATGATCAGAACCGCCAAGGCTGGTTCGGCTGGAAGGATGAGAGCTGGCAGGCAGAAGATCGACCCAAAATCGCCTTTGATACCTATGTCGGCTCCGGCACCCGTTATCTGAGTGATGACGGCAAAGAGGCCATTGAACAACTCTATGCGGACAGCTTCGGGGAGTAAACGACAGTGGCGGTTGATAAAAAACCTTTTTGGTCAGCCGCCTTTCTTCATCTCAAACTTCTTTCCCATCAGCCCTCTGCTTCACCTTCTCCCCTCTTCAACCTGTTCCCCCACCGGTTTAAGCGGACTGCCAATCCTGCACGAGGACAAGGATATCATTGTGGTGGTGAAACCGGCTGGGCTGCTGATCGTTGGCACTGATCGGGAAAAGTTGAAAACGGCCCACTATCTGCTCAATGATTATGCTCGCAAGGGTAATCCAAGATCACGCAAGAGGGTGTATGTGGTCCACCGCCTTGATAAGGACACGTCCGGGATACTTCTTTTTGCCAAAAGCGAACAGACTAAAAAACTCTTGCAAGAAAATTGGGCAAATACCGAAAAACACTATCTGGATATTGTTCACGGACGGCTGATAGATAAAGAGGGAACGATCTCCTCCTATCTGGTCGAGAATAAAGCCCGGAAGGTTTACTCGACTCGTGATCCTACTCAGGGGAAACTCTCACATACGGCCTACAAAGTTTCAAAAGAGTCAACACGGTTCAGCTTGGTTGATATTCATCTTCTTACTCGCCGCAAGCACCAGATTCGCGTACACTTTGCGGGAAAAGGTCATCCCGTCGCCGGAGACAGGAAATACGAAACCAAGAACGTCGGCTCAAAACGGCTCGCCCTCCATGCCCGCTCAATTTCTTTCCCCCATCCCTCAACCCAATAAGTTCATGACTTTTGACACGGGGATACCGGATGATTTTATCAGACTGTTCCGTCAGCTGCAGTCGGGCAGATCTGCATCGGCTACTCTCAGGGACGATATATGTGACGGGTAGATCATCATGACGATGGAACGGTGGCAATTTTGAGCGAATTCTTTGTCATGCTGTGGAAGTTCAAGCAAGTCCAGCGTTCAAGAAAACAAGCAACCTTTTAAAATAAGGAGGAAAAATGCGCAGCCAGTTGTTCAACACGGAACGTTTAAGTAACGTTATGTAACAAAAAAACAAAGGCGGAGTGAAAGTTATGAAGACAAAACAAGCAATAGAATCACGACGAGCTGTAAAGCACTATGATGCCAACCACGAGATGACACCCGAAGAGATCAATGAGCTTTTATCATTAGCCATTCTCTCTCCTACGGCATTCAATATTCAAAATTGGCGTTTTGTTGTGGTAACTGATACAGAGTTACGGAAACAAATCAGGGCAGTGTCTTGGGATCAAGCGCAAATTACAGATGCATCGTTATTCATTATTCTCTGTGCCGATCTGAAATCATGGGAAAAAAAGCCTGATCGATACTGGGTTAATGCTCCAAAAGAAGTTCAGGAATTTATGATTCCAGCTATCGATGCTTACTATCGAGGCAGAGACCAGGTTCAGAGAGATGAGGCGATGAGATCTTGTGGAATAACCGCACAAACATTAATGATTGCTGCAAAATCGATGGGCTATGATTCGTGCCCAATGGATGGCTTTGATTTTGAAAAAGTTGCTGAGCTTATCAAGCTCCCTGCGGACCATGTCATTGCACTGTTTGTAGCAATTGGTAAGGGCGCAAAAGAGGCGTGGCCGAGACCGGGGCAGCTAGATCTTGACGATGTCGTTATCAAAAATAGTTTTGCGTAGCAACATGATAAGCACATAACCCATCAATCCAGCGGCCCCTAAAACTTTGTCGTTTTGTAAAGGCGGGCAAGTTTCCTGTTTACGTAGGTTGGAGAAACCCCACGTTAGTTTTGGGCCGCTGATCTCAATTGTTATGCAAATCAGGTCTCCTTCCGCCTTGAGAGGCCGGTTTCTTCGGAAAAATCACCCTTCCCTCCTCCGCGCCCTGACCAACTCCCCGATATTACCGTGCAAAGAATCAGTATCAAAGAATCTTTTCCAAGATACGGCGGGAACTCTTCCCTGCTTTTCATAATCTGATTTTTTCTACAAGGAGAAGCCGTTATGAACGAAAAACGGACACTGGTCAGTTTCGACTGGGCGATCAAAAATATCCTGCGCGACAAAGTCAACCACGACGTGCCGGAAGGTTTTCTGAGCACGCTGCTGGAAAGAGACATCAGGATTCTGTCCCTGCTGGAAAGCGAAAGCAATCAGGACGATGCATCCGACAAGTTCAACCGCGTGGATCTCTCGGTCGAGGATGATGCCGGAGAGATTTACGTGATCAAAGTGCAGGCAGGCTGGGAACGTTATTATCTACAGCGACTCCTGTGCGGCAGCTCCAACCTGATAGTGGATTGCATGCAACTGGGCGATTCGTTCGCAAAAGTAAAAAAAGTCATCTCGGTCAGTATTCTCTATTTCCTGCTCGGGGAGGGAGAAAACGATTATCTGTATAAGGGCGCAACCGATTTCTACGGCTGGAAAAGAAGGACAAGGCCTTGATCAAAGCAATACAGGCCCTTGTCGATTCGGGGATGACGGAATCTGAAGCGAAAAGCTGTCTCGGTTTATCCTCCTGATATTTCTTTGTGAAGGTTTTCAACCCACCGATAAGGCCATTTCAGGGTCTTGCGGATCGGCTGAAGTTCAGTGCCTGAAAGGTAGCCAGCCGTCTCATCGTACCTCGCAACTCTTTATCGAACTAGCATTGCAGTATATTCTTAAAAATACGACCGGAATCCTTCCCTGCTCTTCAACAGGTCTCTGCTTCCCGCATCAGTGCCCTCCTCAACTTGCTCCACCCACCAATTTCTCGTCTGAGGTTTGACCGAACAGAAGGCTTATTTACCGATCCGTGAAAAAGTATTATTAACTGATGTTACGCAACCCAAACGCAGAATCGGCAGATTCCACGTTTTGGCTGTTTCGTAACTCCTTGATCTTTTATTCGCGTGCGTAACATCAGTTAAGAAAAGAGTTGAAGATAACAGATCTAATTGATATCTTCCCTCCCGCACCCTGTGACGTTGGCGTAATAGGTACTTATTTTTCGTGAAAGTGATTTTCCAACCCAATGCTGCAACTATCAGCGGCACTTCAAAAAAACTTAACGAATAATCTCAATTGGTAGCCATGATTAAAAAAGTTTTTCTCATCGCCATCCTGTCTTGTTTTTTTTGCAGTTCTGTACATGCGGACGAACCGCAGGAGTATCTCTGGCAGCAGGAGGCGGCGTCCTGCCTTGTTGACGAGAATTGCACAATTCCTGACAATGAGAACGAGAACAGAAGAAAAAAATGCCTACAGGTTTCGGAAAAGGAAGAGGTTACAAATAATATCATTGTGGTCGGCGACTCATGTTCCGCCGGGGAAAAAACAGCTGAAGATGTCATGAAAATCCTTTCAACGCTGTCTGCCTCTGTAAAAAAATCATTTTCCGAGATTGGTATTGACCCGACTGAAGCTGTTGATGTTGCTGTGCTTTACGTGCCGGCGAATAAGAATGCCGTCATGAAAAATAAAAAAGCACCGGACGAAAAAAGCACAGAAAATTCGACAGAAGAATTGAAAACGGACATTGTGCCCGCAGTACTTGTCAGGTTCAAAAAAGACCTGTATTTTGATTTTAATTCCAGCGAGCTGAAGGACTCAGGCTCTACAATTACGCAACATTTTGTGCATGATGTTCTTGCGGCATCACCCGGTTATAAAAATATAACTGTGGTCGGACATGCAGACAGTGTGGGTACGGAAAAGGACAACTTGATTCTCAGCAAAAAGCGTTCTGACGTCACTGTTGCTGAACTGCTGAAACAGATAAGCAAGTCAGGCGGTTCCGCCAATGCATTTCAGATAGAAAGCATGGGGGTCGGAGAAACACAGCCGATGGAACACCTTGAACAGGAAAAAAAATCGCAGGCCAACCGGCGTGTTGAAATATTCCTTTCCACTTCGTCGATTGCTCTGCACAGAGCGGAAAAATATATTCGGTGCCTGTACATAAATGAATCGGAGCAGGCTGATTGCTTTACTCGGTACATGATGATACTGGTTGAATAATCCTGCGCAGCAGACCGCATAATTTTTTCTGTCTCGTATGTCTTTTCTTTGCCCCTTTTATCAGAGTACTTTAATCGGAGGAAAACGCCACGCCATGGTCATCGTCGATATCAAGGGGTTGCTGCTGCATCTCAACCCGTTCTGCACCAATGCACTCCAGGCGGCTGCCGGTCTTTCGGTCTCTCGTACTCATTATGAGGTGGCAATCGAGCATTTCCTGCTCAAACTGCTTGATGAGCTCCATGCCGACTGGCCCCTGATCTTTGAACGCTTCAGCGTTGAGGCCGGACAGATTCGCAAAAAGCTCGACGAAGTATTGGAAGATTATACCGGCGGTAATTCAGGTAAGCCGGTTTTTTCTCCCATGCTGCTGGATCTAGTTCAGGAGGCTTGGCTCATCGCCTCCATCGACCTAGATGACCGCCGAATCCGTTCAGGTGCGTTGCTTCTCGCCCTGCTGGCCCGTCCTGCTTATTACGCAACCGGTCAGTACATGGACCTGCTCCGGACCATCAACCGGGAAGAATTGCTCAAGGAATTTTGGACCATTACCAAACCGTCGGTGGAGGCTGTCAGTAGGGAGGAACGCATCCGGGAGGAAGGACAGCAGAGCGTGACCGGCAAGGAAGGTTTTCTGGCCCGCTTCTGCCAAGACTTTACCGAAAATGCCCGTCAAGGCAAAATTGACCATGTCTTCGGGCGTGACCAGGAGATCCGCCTGATGATTGATATCCTGGCACGGCGACGAAAAAACAATCCCATCTGTGTGGGAGAGGCCGGGGTCGGCAAGACTGCTGTGGTGGAAGGACTGGCCCTGCGCATTGTTGAAGGTGATGTACCGAGGGCGGTCCGGGAAACCTCCCTGCTGGTCCTGGACATGGGATTACTGGAAGCCGGTGCTGGAATGAAGGGCGAATTTGAAAACCGCCTCAACGGAGTTATTACCGAGATCAAACAGTCAGCAACTCCGATCATCCTCTTTATTGATGAAGCGCATACCTTGGTTGGTGCCGGAGGATCAGCGGGCAGCGGAGATGCGGCCAACCTACTCAAACCGGCCTTGGCCCGGGGAGAGTTGCGCACCATTGCCGCAACGACCTGGACCGAATATAAAAAATATTTTGAAAAAGATCCCGCCTTGGCCCGCAGATTTCAGCTGGTCAAGCTTGATGAACCGGACACTGAAACGACCACTCTAATTCTGCGCGGCATTAAGGACAGTTACGAAAAGGCCCATAAGGTCATTGTCCGCGATGACGCTGTCCAGGCGGCCAGTGAAATTGCTGACCGCTATATTTCTGGACGATTCCTGCCGGACAAGGCCATTGACCTGTTAGATACTTCCTGTGCCCGAATCAGTATCAATCTGGCCACTAAACCGCCCTCTCTTGAAGATTTGGAGCACTCCATTGCCGCCCTGGAACGTGAACAGCAGGCAATGCTGCGGGACCAAGAAAATAATGTGCCGATAGATCTGGAACGCCTTGAAGAGATCGGCAAAGAGATCAGCAGGTGTGATGAACAGCGGCAGACCCTGACAGAACGTTGGCAGCAGGAGCGGGAAGCAGCAAACCGGGTCGTTGATCTGCGCAACCGGCTGCACGATGCTGTGCATAATATCAAGCAGGCAGATGTTGCCTCTTCAGCCCCTCTCCCCGAAACATCGAAACCTGAGACCTCGGATGAACCGAAACCTGAATCCGAGTTTAAACCTGAATCTGAGTCGGAGTCGGAGGACGTAGAGAACCCGGAACCTCCCATTGCAACCGAAGAGACAGCTGCTCCTGATGCCCCTGATTCTGATAATCCTGACACCCTGCGGCAGCAGCTTGCCGAAGCAGATACTGCTCTGGCTGAGCTCCAAGGAGAAGATCCCCTCATCCAGATTGAGGTCAACCCGGATATCGTGGCCCAGGTCGCTGCCGACTGGACCGGTATTCCTCTGGGCAGAATGCTGCGGGACGAGGCTGAGAATATTGTCGCGTTTGAATCCGTCATGGAGGTGAAAATCAAGGGGCAGAATCACGCGCTCTCCGCAATGGGAGAGGTCATTCGGGCAGCCAAGGCCGGAATCAGGAATCCGCATCAGCCCCAAGGGGTTTTTCTTTTTTCCGGACCGTCTGGAGTCGGCAAAACCGCCACAGGCCTTGCTCTTGCAGAGCTGATCTTCGGCAGTGAAAAAAGCGTGGTTGCCATCAATATGAGCGAATTTCAGGAAAGCCATACAGTCAGCCGCCTCATCGGTTCGCCTCCCGGCTATGTAGGGTTCGGCGAGGGCGGTATGCTCACCGAGGCAGTGCGGAGAATGCCCTATGCCGTGGTCCTGCTTGACGAGGTGGAAAAGGCGCATATCGATATCATGAACTTGTTCTATCAGGTCTTTGACAAGGGCGTGCTCACCGACGGCGAGGGCAAAGAAATCAGCTTCCGCAATACCATTATTATTCTCACCTCCAATCTGGGCACGGATGTAATTCAGGAGATGACCGGCGGCGAGGAACCCCTGCCTGTGGAGGCCGTTATGGGGGCCGTGCGCCCTCTGCTTTCCCAATATTTTAAACCGGCCCTGCTGGCCAGAACCACGGTGATCCCCTTTTTCAGTCTGGATCGGGATGCTATGGAAAATATCGTGGAGATCAAACTCCAGGGACTGCGCGAAATGCTCATGAACAACAACCGGATGGAGTTCAGGTGGGGTGACAAGGTCATTCAACAGATCGCGGCCCGTTGTACCGAGGTGGAAACCGGGGCCCGCAATATCGAATACATCCTTAACGGCAATGTCCTGCCCCGGCTTTCCAGAGAAATCCTTACCCAGATGAGCGGGGGCCGGCTCCCTGCCGGAGTAGTGCTTGATGTTGATGCGCAGGGAGAGTTTACCATGCAGTTTCAGGAAAAGGGCAATGCATAAGCTGCCTGTTCAAACGTCGGCAGGGTCGATAGAGGCATGCGTTTGAAGCAGCCGACTTTTTTCCTCCGCAAACCGGACACCCTGTCCCTCCTGTACCGCCTGGACGAAGAGAGCAAGGACAGAGACAAGCAGCAGATGACCGTCACCATGCTGGCCGGATTTCGCCTTGACCCTCAACCGGTCCTGTTAGAGGAAGGCGATTTTTGGCAACCGGTCAAGGAACTGGATGGTGTCCCCTTTGATTTAGGGCTGCCCAAACCGACAGGAGAATTTCTCATGGCAGGGGACTGCCATGCGCCTGGCGGTCAATCTACGCTAGCCTGTCCGGTCAGGACCAAGGTGGGCAGCATAAAAAAAAATCTTGTCGTCATCGGTGACCGCTGGTGGACCAGCAATGATAAGGTAACCTTTCCGGTTCCATTTAAAAAAATGGAATTGGGGTGGGAGCAGTCGTTCGGCGGTGCTTCAGGATATGACAATCCTGCCGGTCGAGGCATGGTACCGGTTCGCTGCCTGGACGGCAGAAGACGAAAACCTTTGCCCAATATCCAGCATCCTGACAGATTGATCGGCTTTTCCTCTGAGCAGCAGCGACCGGTGGGCTTAGGCCCGGAGGGGCTGGACTGGCCGTCACGCCGTGCTCTTGTCGGCAGCCTTGATAAAAACTGGCTTGCCCGCCGCTGGCCGGAACCTCCTGTCAATGCCTCTCCAAAGCTGTTCCATTTGGCCCCGCCGGATCAGCGTTTTCCTGATTTTCTCCAGGGAGATGAACCTGTGCTGCTGCACAATATGCATCCTGAGCGTTCCCGCATCGAGTCACAGCTTCCCGGTCGCCGTTGCCGCTGTTTCCTGGGCAATCGTTCTGCAGAGCAGGCATTCGTGGAGATGCAATGCCGACTGGATACGCTCTGGCTTTTTCCCGGTCATGAAACCGGTATCCTGATCTGGCGGGCCGGATTGACCGGATTGCCGGAATGGGAGACTGACGCATATTATCTTGCTGCCTCTCTGGAGCCGCTTGCTGAACCGCCCGAAAAAGCACGTACCTGCTACGCCAATATCATCGGTCTGCCGGATGCAGCGGCAGAGGAAATCCCCGTTGATGAGCCGGAACCTGATCCTTTGTCAAAAGCAGATGAAGCAACGACGGCTAAGGCTCAGGATACTGCGCCGAAATTCGACCCAGTTGCCGCTGCCATTGCCGAAAAAACAGCCGCAGCCAAGGCAAAGCTGACCCCGTTGCTGGCTGCTTTCGGCATCTCGGCGGATGAGCTGTTAGGGCAGTCTGCCGCTGCCGCACAGGCCGGTAAAGGAACCAAGCCGCTGACACCGGCCCGCCTTGCCCAGCGGTCGGCGCACCTGCACAAGAAATTGGATACCATGCTCCTGAGAACAGGGCTGACACCGAAAGACCTGCAGCCGGATACCATCATAACGCAGGCAGGAAAACCGGGACAAAAAAACAGAAGTGCCCGCATTGCCACCGCCATTGCTGCCATGAAATCCTACGGCATTGAGGATGATGCCCTGTTTGCTGAAATGAAGGTCCTTGAGCAGCAGGCCAAGCAGGTTCCTGATGAACAGCAGCAACACGGGCCCGATAAAGCGAACAGTAATTTGCCGTCAAGGGCAGTTATGACCAGAGAAGAAGTACTGGCCGCCTATACAGCGGGTCATTCTCTGGCCGAGCTTGACCTGAGCGGCCTGGATCTTTCCGACCTGATGCTTGACCGGGCGGATTTTCGGGGAGCTGTGCTTGAGGGCGTGAACTTCAGCAAGACCTCTCTGCAAGGGGCTGATTGCAGCGGGGCATTGCTCAGCAGGACAGACTGCTCCAATGCCGTGCTGATTGACAGTTGCCTCCAGGACTGCGTTGCCACGGCAATGCTTGCCGTAGGCGCTGATTTTACCGGTGCTGATCTCTGTAAGGCCCGGTTTGATAAAAGCGATTTCAGCAGCGCCTGCTTTGCCGAGGTCAAGGCTATTCGGGCCAAATTCGACGCCTGCATGCTGACGGAGGTGGATGCCCGAAAAGCCGATCTACAGCGGGCCGGTTTTAAAGGAGCGGATCTCACCGCAATCCGTTGTGCAGAGGCTGATCTGCGCCGGGCGGACTTTAATCGTGCCCTGCTGGACAGAGCGGATTTCCGTAGCAGCAATCTGGAAGGAGCTTGGTTTGCCGAGACTGAAGGGGAGGAGGTGATTTTCTGCGAGGCTAAACTCAGCCGATCCAAATGCAACCTCACCTCCCTGCCCGGTGCGGATTTCAGCGAAGCAGAAATGGAGCAGCTTGCCTGGAGCGAATCAATCTTTCCTGATGCCTGCCTGCGGCATGGGATGCTTGACCGAGCAATGCTGACCAACTGTGATTTTCAGCGGGCGGATTTCAGCCGTGCCTCGTTGCGACAGGCCAATCTAATGCACAGTGATCTGCGGCAGACCTCCTTGTACAAAGCCAACGCCTTCAAGGCACGCTTTCGCCATGCCCGGTTGGAGGGAAGCAACTGCTGCGATGCCAATTTCTACGGTGCTGATCTGTACAAGGCCGCCCTCCGGCATACCCTGCTCAACGGAACTAATCTCGATGCCACCCTGTTTGCCATAAAATTGCCGATATGACTCGATGACCCGCAAAGAACTGACAGCACTGATCCGAACAGGCCGCCCTGTTACCGGTCTTCGCGTACAGGACCTTGATCTGTCGGCAATGAACCTGTCCGGTGCCATCTTTGAACAGGTGCATTTCAGCAAGGTCAACCTGCAAGGGGCTGATCTGCGCCGGACAGTATGGCGGGACAGCTCCATTCGCGGGTCTGAGCTGCTGGGAGCTGATTGCTCCGGGATGCGGGCGGAGCAACTGAATCTTTCCGAAAGCAATCTGGCTAAGATCAAAGCGATAAAGGCGGTATGGCATAACTGCGACCTGACGGATGTTGTTCTGGATGAAGCAGACTGCACCTTCCTGGACGGTCGAGATTCCCGGTTGATCGGTACCAGCCTGCGGAAGACGCAACTGTTTCGCAGTGACCTGCGCAAGGTTTGCTTTGAAAACAGCGTGCTGATCGACACCAATCTGGAACGTGCGGACCTGAGCAGCATTGATTTCTCTGGTCAGTCCCTGGAAGGGGTGAACTGCTCCAAGACATTTTTCAGCAAGGCCAGCCTCCGGGAGACACGATTTACAAATTGTCTCTTATCGTATTGTTTTTTTGACGAGGCTGATTTGGAAAAAGCGATTTTGAGCAACAACGATCTCCGGGGAGCACAGTGCGGAAAAGCCAATCTTCGTTGTGCCGATTTGCGGGGGATACAGGCAGAGGCTGCTCGGTTTGAAGAGGCTGACTGCTGTCAAGCCCGCTTTGAGAATGCCGGACTGGCCAAGGCATTTTTTACTCGCGCCCGGCTGGACAAGGCCCTTTTTCTCCGGGCTGATTTAACGAAGGCTATGTTCAGTCATGCCCTCTGCCGGGGCACCTCTTTTGCCGGAGCCAGGCTGGATTTTGCCGATCTCTCCCATGCCGATCTCACCGGTGCGGATTTCAGGAAAACCCGCCTGCATTTCTGCCGGATGCATCGGATCAAGGCAATGGGTGCCAAATGGCATGGTGCGCAGCTGGAAACAGCCCTGCCCACGGATAAACAACTGCAGGCTGCCGAAAAGTGGCACTGCTCATCATAAATTCAATCAGTACAGAAAAGCATCATGGCCTTCCCGCAACAACAGCAAGAAGACAACGAAATGTTTTTTACCACCGGAACGGTGCAGCAGGCTTTAGACAGGCACTATGTCGTTGTTATCGATCAGCGTCAAATCCGGGCTGTGCAGGCGGTGGGCTGTCTGCTGGTTCCAGAGCCGGACGACATGGTGCTGCTGGCGGAACAGGCAGAGGGAAAAACGTATATTGTGTCAGTGCTGAGCAGACTGAGCAGGACAACAAAACCGGCCCGGATCAACCTGCCTGCTGACACCGTTATTGCGGCCCAAGGCGGTGACCTGCTGCTTTGTGCTGACAGGCAGATCAGCCTCACGGCTCCAGACATGCATTTTCAGGCCGACAGAGGGGTTGCTGAAATTCGCGATGCTGATTTCACGGCGGATAAGGTTGAAATATCCGTTTCTCGGCTCCGGGCGGTCTGGGGGGCAGTCGAGACCAGGGCTGAACGGGTTCTTCAGCGGGTCACCCGCCTTTATCGCCGGATCAGAATGGAGGACAGCCGTTTGGAAGAGCTGCATTGCAGCGTGGACAAGACCTGTAAGATCAAGGCCGGAGAGGTCTCCATTGAAGCGGAGGAGCGTCTGCGCCTTGACGGTGAGCGAGTGGAGCTCGGCTGAAAAATACAAGAATCAGGAGTACGCATGTTTATCAACACCCTTGAAGGCGGCAAATGCCTCGGGTTCCCGGATGTCTGCAAAACACCGGGACCGGGCGGAGTCTTGCCGGTTCCCTATGTCAACACGGCAGAATGTTGCCTTGCCGAATCAGGATCGTTCTCATCCAAGGTTTTTGTCAATGGGATGAACGCGCTCCATCTCAACACCACTATCACTCAGAGCGATGGCAATGAGGCCGGTACCGCTGGCGGGGTCGCTTCCGGGGTCTTCCGGGGGCCAGCCTGTTTTCTTTCCGGCAGCAACGCAGTTCTCATTGAGGGGGCACCAGCGGTAAGCCTCGGCAGCACCACCGGCCAGAACGGTACCACACCGAACTGCACCGGGAGCTGTACTGTGCCGAGTCAGGAAAAGGTTCTGCTCCGGCGTTAATGCCCGCAAATTCGAAGTAATGAGCACAGCCATTCCTCTCCACAAAAAGAAAAACAATGTGCATTTACGTTTACGCAGTGCTCAGGTGCAACGCATCAGCGGGGCCACCTATTTTGTGGTAGACGCTTGCAGTCTAGTTCGGGCAGAACGTGCCGCAGGCTGTCTGCTTCAGCCTGAACAAGATGATTTAGTGCTGATATCGGAAGACAGCATGAGCAATGTCAGTATCCTTACGGTACTGGAAAGAGAAGCAGGAAAACCCTCAATGCTTTCTGTGGATGGTGATCTCTTGCTCCAAAGTAAAGGCAATCTTTCCTTCAAAGGCGGACAAGGCCTCAATCTACTGACTCCCAAAATTTTTCTCAAAGCAGACCGCAGCAAAATGAAGATCAACGATCTTACCTTCACCGGTGACTTGCTCACAGCCTGCGGCAGGCAGCTGCGTTCAATCTATCAGACCGTGGAAATCGAAGCAAAAGCGATAGTAGAGCGGGTCAGCCGGTTGTATCGCCGGATAAAAGATGAAGATGCCCGACTCGGTCGGCTGCACTGCCGGGTGCAGGCCGAATACAGCATCCGTGCTCAGGACGCCTCCATTGACGCGGAAAATACAATGCATTTGAAAAGCAAAAAGAAGATTGAATTGGGCTGACAACCCGGTCACCCCGGAATAACCTGAAATCATAATACCACAAGAGCTATGGCCAAGCAGAACCAACTTTTCACCTTTCAGAGCGATGCCCTGGAAGCGGATACCTTTACGGTTGTCCGCTTTGACGGTGTCGAGGCTCTGTCCTCCCTGTTCCGCTTTGACATCTCTCTGCTGGCGGAAAGCCCGGATATTGACCTTACTGAGCTGTTGCGGAATGGTGCCACCTTAACCATTCGGGGCAAAGAGGCTGGCGATCAACAATACCACGGTATTGTTTCCCGCTGCACCCTTGAGCATCCTGTGGGTAAACGGTTTCTTTATCAGGCACAACTGGTACCTCTCTGCTGGCGCCTAACCCTGATTGAGCATAACCAGGTTTTTCTTAACCGTACCATTCCTCAGATTATTGATACGGTTCTCCGGGACGGCGACCTGACCCCAGCAGATTTTGATTTTCGTCTCCAGAGTGAATACGAACCCCGTGAATATGTCTGTCAGTATGGGGAAAGCCATTATAATTTCATGGCTCGCCGCATGGAGCAAAACGGGGTCTACACCTTTTTTGAGCATGGTTCTGGCCGTGACCGTCTCGTGATCACGGATACCCAGGTCAGTCATGAGGCTCCAAAAAACGGTGGTCAGCTGGTATACGTGCCTGATTCCGGCCTGGACGGCATTTCCAAGAGCAAATCGGTACAAAGATTTACAGATGTCCGTACGCAGATGCCGGGCTCAATCCGACTGCGCGATTACAACTACCGGAAACCGAGTCTGGAAATGTCAGGCGAGGCTCAGGTTTCGGAGAACGGTTTCGGCCATGTCTATCAGTATGGCGATCATTTTCAGTCCCGTGAACAGGGACAACGACTGGCTACCATCCGGGCGGAAGAGCAGCGATGGCAGGAGCAGCTCTTCCAGGGAGAAAGCACAGCTGTGGGGCTGCAGCCCGGCTTCCTCTTTTCGTTGAGCAGCCATTTCCGCGAGGATTTCAACCGGCATTATCTCTGTGTCGATATTGAGCATCATGGCCGTCAGGGCGAGGATTCCTTGGCCCCTGAACTGAACGGCGAAAGTTGGTACAGCAACAGTTTCACCGCCATTCCTTCGGATGTTCAGTTCCGACCCAAAAGGACGATGCCTAAACCTAACTTTTCCGGCACGATCAATGCCCGTATCGATGGACAGGGATCTGGAGACTATGCTGAACTGGACGATCAGGGACGCTATAAGGTCATCCTGCCCTTTGATATTTCCAGTCGTGCAAGCGGCAAGGCTTCGGCTTGGTTGCGGATGATGCAGCCGTTTACCGGCCCGGACTATGGTATGCACTTTCCCCTGCGCAAGGGAAGTGAAGTGTTGCTCACCTTTGTTGACGGCAATCCGGACCGCCCTATCATCAGCGGTGCAGTGCCCAACCCGGAAACCCAAAGCGTCGTGGATGCAAAAAATCAGGATCGTTCCGGTTTTCAGACCGCCGGGGGCAGCAGTTTTTACAGCGACGACCGGCCCGGACATCAGCACATGATGTTCAAGGCCGGGGACGATCATTCCGGCCTGCGCATCGGTGCAGGCTCGGATTCCTCAGTGGCCGCCTGGTCCTCCAACCTGTTCATGGGCGGCACAGCCATGTCGGTGATCGGCAGCCTGATGGCCAATTACACCTTTGCCGCTATTCAGGATACCTCCATCACCGGCTGGAAATTCGGTCTCATCATGAAGGTCCTGCAAAAATTCATGCTCCGGGCACCCAAGATCATGGAACATCATGATCGGGCCTATACCGATGCTGATCCAAATGTCATCCAGAATGAGGTGGATCTGGTCACGGCGGTTTCCTCGGTTGTGGAGATATTGGTGGAACTCTATTTCATCGCCTTGACCGTCACGGAAATGGGTGATGAGGACAAAGCCGGAAATTCGGCTTTTATTGTCTACTCCAAGGACGGTGAGACCTTGGTCCGCAACAGGGCATCAGGCAAACATATCTATCTCAAGACCGATGCTGGAGATATCTACGGTGAATCCGTTAATATTGAACTGGAAAGCGGGACGGAAGAGGAAAATCATGTCCTCCTCGGCTCCGGTCTGAGTGACGAAGAAACCGATACCAGAGCCACGATGGAGCTCGCACAGGGCAATATCACCATCACCAGCGGCAATCTGGGCAGCACGCCGCCGGAAGAAGAGGAGGACGCTGAAAAGATAGAGGAAGAGCCAGCAGAGCCTGAGGCAACCGAAGAGGAAAGTGGGGAAGCCGGAGCCATAGAGCCATCAGGCAACGAACCGCCTGTTGAAGACGGCAAAAATTTCATCAAACTGGTCTCCGGGCTTAAAGAGGACGACACCGATGCCCAGGCTATGCTAGAACTGATGCAGGGCGATCTTGTCATGAGGAGCGGCAACGGAGCTGGGGAAGACGAAATCCCCCGTTCCGTCTGGCTGATCTCTGGGGAGAAGGGGGATGCAGGCAATATTATGGCTTCAGCCCAACTCTCCCAGGGCAATATCGAAATACTCAGCGGCGAAGGAGAAGATAATTATATTCGCCTGATCTCCGGCGGGGGTGGTGGCGGGAAAGAAACAGAGGAGGACCCTGCCGAAGAAGAAGAGGAAAACAAGGATGATAAGGAAGAAAAAAACGACGAGCAGGAAAAAGAGAACGATGACAACGGAGAAAGCTCTGAGGGGGGCATGGCGGCTATTGAACTGAAGCAGGGAACTGTCACCATTCAATCCGGTGATGCGCAGATTACTATCAGTAACGGCGAAATCAAGCTCTCAGGTCAGATTCAGATCGAAGGGAGTGAGGAAGGAAATCTGAAGGTGGACAGCGGATCAAAAATTATTCTTGGTTAGGAGATAACGATGAAAACCATATGGATGACGGCTCTGGCCAAAGAACAGGTATCTGCTGCCACGATCACCGGTATCGCCGCGCAGTACGGCCTGAACGCTGACGGCCATTTCTGGAACAATGACCTGAAAAATATGGCTTGGATAGGTGTACGGGATAAACTCCGGGAAAAAGACATAAGCCTCTGGGTTATTGCAGGGGGTGCCGAAGACCTGCTTCCGGAAACCCGTTACGGACTCACCCTGCTCTGCCTGAGCATCCGGGCCGAACGGCCTGATCTCTCCATTCTCTGGGTGGACACTGATAATCAGCTCAGTTCGGATCTGCTGCCCGGTGTCTTAGCGGATGTTTCCCTAGTCGGCTCGAACAGCCGCCTGCTCGGAGCCAAGCTGGCAGCCGGGGCAAATACGGTGGCAAAGCCTTCATCGGTCGAGTACCGCCTAGGCGTCCATGCCAATCCGGGATTCGGTGTCTGGTTTGAGGTCGGTCCTGTGGCGGGACAGGAATGGTCCGGGGCGATGTTTGCCGTAACTGGCGGAGAAGTCATGGCGCACGGTGTCGGCCCTGCTGGTACCCTGCCGCAGAAATGCGTGCTTGAATATCCCATGCAGGGGATGCAGCTCAAGCTTGGGGAAGCAGAATACACGGGCTGGTCAGTTGCTAATACACTGGATGGGGACTCCTCCTATTTTGTCAAAGTGGACGGGGTGCCGTCGGGTTTTCTGTTCGGGCCTGCTACTGAGGGCGATGAGGCTGAAGTACATGTGGTTGCAATCTGACGCCACAGGAGCGGTCAGCAGAAGAGCTATTCGAGGAGGACACTGGTACGTGCAAAGAATTATATTTATCTTCCAGCGTGTTATATATTGACACAAGGGAGGAATATGTGCTATGTCGATTTATTAGGTGATTGTTATTTGCAGAAAGCGGGGCTAAAAATATCGAATAAATAATCGGTTCCGCCGCACTGACCTGAAGGCAAGTTCGCTGCAATCTTAAAAAGGAGGAAAACCGGATGTCCCTGTTAACCAAAAATAAATTCTCTTTTACTTCCAAAGCAACAGATAAAGACAGCTTTACCGTGGTCAGCTTTAAGGGCTTTGAGGCCATCTCCAAACCCTACCAGTTCGAGATCGTGCTGGTCTCCGAAAAAACTGATATCGATCCCCTGCAGGTGCTCCAGAATACTGCCGTGTTCACCATCCACCGGGATAATGAACAGGATGTAATTTTCAACGGCATTCTGATCCAGTTCGAAGAAACCCAGGAATTCAACGGCTACTTGTTTTTTAAAGCGGTTTTGGCACCCAAACTCCAGTGGCTTTCCATGACCCATCATAATCAGGTCTTTCTTGACCAACCGGTGCCAAAAGTTATGGAAGCGATGCTGATAGACGCTGATTTATTACCTGGTATAGATTTCGAATTCAGGGTACAGAATGAGTATCAGCCTGTTGAATATATCTGCCAATATGGTGAATCCCATCTGAATTTTGTTTCCAGATGGGCGGAACGGGAGGGGATTTACTATTTTTTCGAACAGACCGAGCAGGGGGAAAAGGTCGTGTTCACGGATACAAAAATCTCCCAGACAGATCTTGTCCTCGGTAAGAATTTGATCTATACACCTCAGTCCGGCCTGGATTCCCTGCACACCAAGGAGGTTATCAAAGAGTTTCTCTGTAAGCATAATCTGCTACCTCAACAGGTCTTTCTGAAAGATTACAATTACCGCAAGCCCTCGCTGGCTATAGAAGGAACAGCAGAGGTTGATCCAGAAGGTCGGGGAGAAAACTATATCTACGGCGAGCATTTCCCAACCCCGGAAGAGGGTAATCGGTTGGCCAAGATACGGGCGGAAGAACTTTTTTGTCGAAAGTCTATATTTTTCGGGAAGAGTTCTGCTCCCTTTATGGAGCCGGGCTTCACCTTTGATTTGCAGGAGCATTACAAGAAAGACTATAACCGGAAGTACCTGATCACGGATATCAACCACGAAGGACATCAGACCGGTTATCTCATTTCCGGGATAACTGCAGCGGTTGAGCCCAGAGATGAGCAAATGTTTTATTCCAACACCTTTACAGCTATTTATTCGGATGTGCAATTCAGACCGGAAAGAACCGCCGTGAAGCCGAAGGTGTCAGGCACTGTCAATGCCAAGGTGGATGCGGCTGCCAGCGGACAGTATGCCGAACTGGATGACATGGGCAGGTACAAGGTCACTCTGCCTTTTGACCGCAGCGGGCGCGGTAGCGGTAAGGCTTCGGCTTGGTGCCGGATGATGCAGCCCTATGCCGGGGCGGATTACGGTATGCATTTTCCGCTGCATAAAGGGATTGAAGTGCTGCTGACCTTTATTGATGGTGACCCTGACCGGCCGATTATTGCCGGGGCTGTGCCGAATCCAGAGACGGCTACGCCGGTTACTGGGAAGAACCAGACAAGAAGTATTATTAAAACTGGTGGTGGCAATGCAATAGCGTTGGAAGATTCTGAAGGAGGACAGTTGGTAAAAATTTCTTCACCAACTGAAAGCTCTTTTTTAAGAATAGGTGCCCCTAATCCGAGTGCTCCTCCAGGTATAAATATAGGCACAAATAATGAAATGACTACGGTGGTTGGCAACCATGCGGTTACGCAAGTTGGAGCCGATTACAAGGTAACTATTGGAGGTAAGGAGTATAAAGTTACCACCGGAGATGTAGTAAGAGAATTTCATAGTAATTCACATAAAATAACAAAGGGGAACCAAACTGAAGAAACATATGGCAACAAAACATCCACGGTTATTGGAAACACAAAAGAAACTTTTACAGGCACAAAAGTGACTGATAGTCTTGCCGCAACTCAAGAGTCTTTTGTTGGTGTGAAGTCATCACAAGCACTGGCAGCAACAAGTGAACTCTTTGTAGGGATAAAGCAAACTGCCTGTGCTGCCGCTGAGATCTCGACAACTGCCGCCCTTAAATATGAGAAATCAGCAGAACATATTATAAATGCCCCGTCAAAGCTTGATAAAATTACGGGACCATGTAAAGAAATGGTTGGGACTTATGATTTAACTTCACTGGGAACACTCGAACTGGATGCGTCTGGTAATATTAAAATTAATAGTAGTAGCAAAATCACTTTGATAGCTCCTGAAATAGTATTAGATGGAAACGTAACTATTAACAAAAAATTAGTTGCAAAAAAAGATGTAACGATGAATAAAAAATTAAAGGTCAAGCAGACTGCCACCGATAAGAATTCAGATAGATAGTCTTAAATAATAGTGGAAATTTTAAACCGAACCGGATTGACGATTGCCCCGCTGATAGGCAGAATGAATTTTCCGGGGCATACCCTTACCCTGGTCGTCAAAGGTACCTTTGACCTGAAACACGGTGAAACAGCCACCGTTTCCGAAGAACAACTCTACCCCACTGGCGATAAGTATTACCCGGATGACGAACAACAACAGAACGTCCGCTACGAATCCGACTTTGCCTATTACAAACCCAAAGCGGATTTACTGCTTGTCGGTAAATGCCACACGCCCGAAGGAACTCCTCTGCGAACGTGTACCGCAACCTTTCAGGTCGGCACTAAACGGACAACACATCAGCTTTCCGCTGGCAGTGAACCGGCAGGATTCGGCCCTCTGAATAAAATGGGGCCGCAGCGTTCTCCCATGCTGGGTACCTATGAGAACAATTGGCTGAAGGAACGATGGCCTTGGTACCCTCTTGATTTCAACTGGGAGTATTATAACGCTGCTCCCAAAAACATGCGGGTCAGCGGCTATCTCAGAGGTGACGAACCAATTATTTGCACAAACCTCCATCCTGAAATCCCGTCCTATCAAACGCAACTCCCCGGACTGCGAGTCCGGTGCTTTACTGAAAAACTCACCTCAACGGATCAGGATGCATCGGAGTTTTCCGAAATAAAAATGAACCTGGATACACTCTGGGTTGATATGGAGACGGAAAAACTTGTTCTTGTCTGGCGCGGGGTTACCGAAGTGCAGTCGGAAGACTACGAGGAAATTACAGGGCTTTTTATTATTTCTGAACAGCTGGATGAATCTCCCCGTTCAATAGAAGATTGCCGGAAAGATTTCTTGGCTGCCCTTGCTGCGGAAGACGCTCCTTTTGAAGAGGAATTCCCGGAAACAGAAAGCGTGGACGATGAACCAATTGTTTCCATTGAAGAAGAAATACAAAAGGCGGAGTTGGAAGTTAAAAAAGCCCAGGAAGAGCTGGAGAAAGAGTTGAAAGAAGCAGGCATTGAACCTGTACAGGACATCCCGGAGCCGAGTCAGGAAGACAAGGAGATGGAGGCCCGCATCCTGGCCCGATACGGACTTGATCAAGTCACTGAAGAAGAAGCCCTGACCCGTGAAAAAGTTCTCGAACGACTAGCAAATAACGAATCCTTTGCTGAAGAGGATTTTTCAGAACTGGATCTTTCAGAATTGGATCTTCGCGGTGGAGATTTCAGAGAGGCTGTCTTTTCCAAGGTGAATCTTAAAAATGTACTTCTTGACGGAGCTGTGCTGACAGAGGCTAATTTTGAAAAGGCCGATTTGTCAGGGGCTTCATTAAAAAAGGCGGATGCCTGCGAAGCAGATTTCACCGAAGCATGTCTGGATGGTGCTGATTTGAGTGAGGCAATTCTTCGTGACACGATTTTTGAAAAGGCAAGAATGACAGAGGCTGTCCTGGATAATGCACAGGCTGTGGACGGATACTTCTCTGAAGCAGATTTGTCCGGTGCCAGCCTGAAAAATGCAATATTGGATGGTGCTGATTTTTCCAGTACGCTTCTGCATAAGGCAGATTTTCATAAGGCAAGCCTTAAAGAAGCAACTTTGGATGCTGCCAAAGGAGAAAAACTCAGCATGAGAGAATGCGATCTCACTGAATTACGTGCTTCAAAGAAGTGTTGTTTTCCTGAAGGAAATTTTACGCGGGCAATCGGTAATGATTCCACATGGGAAGAGGCGGAATTAACCGGTGCTGATTTTTCCTGTGCTGATATGGAAGCGGCTGATTTTTCTTCTGCAATACTTAAAGGGGTTAACTTTCTCGCCGCAGACATGAAGCAAGCCAAATTCGCCAAAGCAAATCTGCGGGCAGCAAGTTGTATCAGCATGAATTTGTTTGAATCCAGTTTTGAAAATGCCAATTTAATGCAGACTGACTTTACCGGCTCCAATCTTTATGGCACGGAATTTTTAGGGAGTCAACTGAAGGGTACTATCTTTAAATCCGCAAATTTAAAAATGACCAAACTTGCAAATGGCTACTATTGAAGACATAAAGGGGTTTTTGACCGCTGATGATGTTGTCGATGCTGTCCGGGACAATTCGGCAATAGAAAATACCTTGCTGAACGAAATAGATTTAAGCACTCTCGAACTTCAGGGCGCAATATTTAATACAGTCACGTTTAATGCGGTGCATTTGACCGATACAGACCTGCGCGGGGCAACGCTGAATAATGTTGTTTTTAATAATTGTATAATGCCCGGTGCTGATTTCACCGGGGCTAAACTTGCCGGAACAATTTTTGTCAATTCAGATTGCTGCCAAGCCAATTTTACAAGTGCAGATCTTGCAGACACCATTTTCCTTGTTGATAATGTTCCGGAAAAGGTGCAGGAAAAAGTTATCTTCGAATTTGATACCTTTGAATTTGATGAAGATACGCAAAAAATCCTGAGAGAACAGGGGATCGTCGGTTTTTCCAAGGGAAAAATGCGGCTCTGCAGTACGGATTTCAGTCAGGCAAATCTCAAAGGGGCCATGTTCATGGAAGCAGAACTGGATGAAGTGCTCTTTCAGGAATCAATCCTTGAACGGGCTCGATTTGAGGACTGTTCGCTGTCGGCAGCTACGTTTACAAAGGGTCTCCTTGATAACACGTTATTTGAGACAACCAATTTAAGTAACGCTGTTTTTTCAGAAGTTAATCTGCATGAGACAACATTTAAGGAAGTGAATTTTACAGATGTTGATTGCAGAACAGCCGTCCTTGAACAGACTGAATTTCACAATACTGTTTTCACCTCGTTTAAGGAGGCGTTTCCTGCTCAACTGACAGGTTGTGTTTTTGAGGATTGTGACTTGCATGGGAAAAATTTTTCCGAAATGCAGTTTTCCGAGTGTACTTTCAATAATTCCAATTTGGAGAACGCCAAAATAAAAGACGCTCAATTTATTGAAGCTTCATTTCACAAATCATTTATGCCGCAGCTGGATTTCAGCGGTCAGGCCCTCTGTGACGCAGATTTTTCTGATACTGAACTTCAAGGTGCTCAGTTTTGCCGATGTAATTTGACGGATGCTGATTTTTCTGGAGCAAATCTGAAAGGAGCTGATTTCAGCAACGCTTTGCTTGACAACACAGATCTTGCAAAAAGTGAGCTTCATGCCGCAAATTTTACTGAAGCAACCATGCAGTATTGTGATATGAAGCAGTGTAATATGGAGCAGGTTAATTTGACCCATGCCTCACTTGAGCGTACTGATCTTCCAGGAGTTGATTTTACTCAAACAAAAATAAAGCAGACGAAGTTTGTCTTATGCAAGCTGGCAGAGTGTAACTTCAGCGGCATGGACCTTACCGGATGTGATTTCACGGATGCTGACTTCACCTCGGCCAAAATGCAGAATACCCGATTAAATCGGGCCGTCCTCAAGCAGGCAAATTTCTTCAAAGCTGATTTACGGAACAGCACCTTGCAGGGGGCATCTTGTGATACAGCTGATTTCACGGAAGCTGTTCTTGATAGCGCAAATTTTAAGAATGCATTTTTGTCTTGCTCCTGTTTTCTCCATACCAATGCGCGACAAACCGATTTTTCAGGTGCAAATCTGGAGCGGGCTGAATTTACTTATGCGGATTGCCGTGGCTCGAGTTTTGCGCATGCCCGGATGAAATACAGCGATTTGTCTCACGCGAACCTGCAAAATTGTGATATGGCAGAAGCGAATCTTCTTCAGTCGGTCATGCATTGCACTAGGGATGTCGGCACCAATTGGAAAGGAGCATCCATACTGCTTGTAGAGACAACAGACAAAGACCTTGCTGCTGCGGAAAACTGGAAGCCGCCTCGGCGCTCATCAACGGGAGATTAACTATGACCAGAATCGCGCCATTCTATCCTACAGAAAACAAAAAAAGTTTCACAGCTCAGAAGGCAGAAATCATCTCTTTTAACCGGGAGAAAAAAACAGCCAAAATACATATTGACATCCTGCCGGAACTACATGAGACGGATGCTGTTCTTGCCTTGCCATATGATATTGATTTAAGCTGCGGGGACAAGGTAGTTATTGCCGGTGAGGATCTAGGCAGCATCTATATCATCGGAGTATTGTCAACAAAGGCGTCCCAAACACTACGCTCAGAAAACGGTGCTTATGCTCGGCTTGATAATGATAGAGCATCCCTACAGCTTTTTTCTCCATCTCATGAACTTATCATTGAATATGATACGGTTAAAAATACAACTAATATAAGGTCTCTCTCCGGCAATATGGAATTTTATTCTTCAGAATCTATAACCTTTCAAGGCAACTCGATTAATTTCAAAGGGAAAGATAAGATCAACATGAAGGTGCAGGATTATGACAAAAATTCTCTCTCAACATTGTCGTTGGGGAATTATCAGACAAAATTGAACTGCCCTGATTTGCGAGTGACAGCAAAGAATGGAGATTTATTTATAGACGAACTGAAAATCGCCGGGAAAAGAATGCTGATCAATCTGGTACAGGCAACTTTCAATATGAATAAACTGGAAACAAAGACAAAAACTCTTATTCATAAAGCCCAAAATATGTATCAGTCAATTGAAGGCCTTTCTCAGCTCAAAACCGGCAGGATGAAAATGCTGATCAAATCGACATATCATCTTAAAAGCAAAAATACCGTATTAAAAGCCGAAGAAGACTTCAAGGTAAAAGCTGAAGAGATTAATCTGGGGTAATTTTTTAATTTTTATTAATAGTTCGAGGATCATTACCATGGTGGCAATATTTCCAGCATCTTCAAAAGGCGGCGGAAACTGTCTGGGCGCTCCAGATGTCTGCTTGACTCCGGCACCGCCAGCACCGCCTATTCCGACACCGTATCCTAATAGCGGCATGTTAAATCAGGCCAAAAAAACTTCTAAAAAAGTAAAGTTTGCCGGAAAAGAAGTTGTCACGGTAAATTCTGAAATATCCCGTTCTATGGGGGATGAAGCCGGTGTTAACAAAGGAGTTATGTCCGGCATGAATATGGGGAAAATAACATTCAAAAAAGGAAGTTCCAAGGTCAAGGCCCAAGGAAAAAAATGTATTCACCTTACATCCATCACAGGTCATAATGGCAGTAATGCAAATATGCCAGCAGGTGCCCAGATTGCTCCGAGCCAAACCAAGGTGAAGGTTTCTCCATAATTTTTTGAACCCTGTAAAAGTTTTCTGAATTCTACCCTGCCTCAACCATACACAGCGAGAGTTACCGTGTCTCACTTTTCTCTCCAAAGCATCCTGTGAATCCAAGAAATGGATAGCATCCTATGATCAGAGTGATACGAAAAAATAACGAAACGCTCCAGATAGGCACGTTACAGGACCGGTCGTCTATGGAGTCGGCAGCCCTCTTTGCAGGGTACGAGGCTACAGTTGTTTATCTTCGCCGCTTTATGCATGATGCCTACAATATGACGGTGCTGCGGAAAGTGCTGTATGCGGATTCATACCAATTCGGTATTCATTCACTGAGTGATCAGGAGGTTATTTCTCAAGTTGCCAGGAAGGTTGTCCGGGGTCAGGTCTTTATTGCACGGGGAAAAGCGGCTCGATATGGTGGCGGTTCTTCATCTCCTTCGGTGAAAGAGGTTGTACCGGTTGAAGGGAAGAAGTGGAGCAAAAAGGATTATGTAAAATCCTTTTTAGAAGAAAGTAAAAGCACAACACCGGCAGTTGAACCGGCACAGGAGACAAACTGGGTTGCATTTAAAGTATTATATGATGACACCGATGACCCTGTTGCGGGTGTGGATCTGAAAATAAAATTATCTGACGGCTCCACAGATATCTACACAACAGACAGTGCCGGGAAAATTTATATCTCCGGGCTGCCTGACGGAACCTGTGATGTAGAAGAAATGCTGGATAATGACGCACTGGAAGTTGTAGAGGTATTGGCTGGCTAACCGGCTTCGGAGCAGGAAATGGGATTTGAAAAAACAGAGAGTGCAAAGCTGTATACCGCTGTAGACGGCGATACCCTGCAGGCCATTGCGGAACGGGAGACTGCGGCAGGCAATCCCATCACCTGGCAGGAACTTGCCAAGTACAATTGGGGCACGGATGATCCGGCGACCATCAATGAATTATTACGCGATGAATTAGGTGCCCGTAAACGGGATGGTGCAAACAATTTTACCATCTCGGCAGATGATACTCCCCGAAGTGAGCTGCGTATTCCGAAGAAATTTAAAAGCAAAAGGGTCAGACTCAAAGCAAAAGGGTCAGACTCGATTGATTTATTTTAGACTACCTGCCCCCCATCACCCCCGTTTCATTTCAGTCGGCCACCCAACATGTGATTATACGCAGAAACAACCGGGAGCCGATATTCTACGCCGATGAGGATGACCGGTTTTATCCGAAGAAATTACAAACAGCCCGTGAAACGCATACCTGTGCTGTCCATGCCTATGCCTTAATGACCAATCATGTCCACCTGCTGATCACGCCGCATAAAAAAGACGACATTTCAAAATCATGCAGATGATCGGCCACAATAGAAGCAAAAATCAGTCATCAAATGACTCCTCAACAGAAACGGCAGCGATAGGAAATCAGAGGGATATCGTCGGAGGGTCAATTGAGTCTGACTCTGTTGATTTCTATTGATTTTCAACAGAGAGGAAGGAATGAATTTAACAGATCAACATAAAGAAAACGTAAAGAACCTTTGTGCAAAGTATAAAGTGAAAAGCCTCTCGGTTTTTGGTTCAGCCCTAAGAGCTGATTTCAACCGGGACAGCGATATCGACTTCATCGTTGATATTGATGATACAGACCCTTTATCCTACGCAGACAAGTACTTTGAACTCAAATTCGCACTTGAAAAGCTTTTCGGAAGGGCTGTTGATCTGCTGGAGGAGAAATCGCTAAAAAATCCGGTTCTGCGTCAGAGGCTAGATGAAACCAAGGCTCTGATTTATGGATAAAAACATCAAGCTGTGGCTAACATGAGAACCCTGACCGACAGATACATCAACCTGTTTACGGACTTCGGCTTCAAAAAACTCTTCGGCACCGAGTTCAATAATCCGTTAATCAAAGTATGAAAAATATCAAACACCAATCTTCCTGTTCTTCTCTTCCTGAAAAGAATCAGCTATAATTTCAGCATGACGCATACATCCCCGCATATAGCGATTATTGCCGGTCCAAACGGCGCAGGCAAATCAACATGCGGCCCCGCTGTTGTACAAAATCATTTTCATATCAAAGAGCTTGTAAATGCAGATACCATCGCGGCAGGAATATCGGCTTTTCAACCTGAAGCAGTCGCAATAGAAGCAAGCAGAATAATGCTCAAAAGATTAAAGCAACTTGCTGACAGTGAAGTAAATTTTGCCTTTGAAACCACACTTGCCAGCAGATCGTTCGCACCATGGATCAGAAAGATAAAAACACAGGCCTATCAATTCACCCTTGTTTACTTTTGGCTCCTTACTCCTGAATTGGCAGTCGAAAGAGTCGCGGAAAGAGTTCGACTCGGCGGACATAACGTCCCGCCGGAAACAATCCGGCGCAGATATACATCTTCAATTCAGAATTTTTTCTCGCTTTACCGACCAATTGCTGATAACTGGTGTATTTATGACAACTCAGAAGTCAACAACCCGAAATTGATTGCTGACGGCACGTTGAAAGATAACTGCAACGTACATCTTGACGACCAATGGAAACTGTTTAAGAGCTATCAAAAATGAAAAAGAAAAACAACCCTGGAATATTCACTGAAGAAATGACTGCGACAATAAGAAAGGCAGTGAATAGCGCCCTGCTTCATCACAAGGCGGTCGGTAATAAAATCGCTTATTGGAGTGAGAATCAAATTAAAGTTGAAGTGCCCAGAAAAAAACAACTTCACATTGTAAAGACATCTCCTCTTCATCCTGATCATATTAAATGAAAACCCTGACCGACAGATACATCAACCTGTTTACCGACTTCGGCTTTAACAAGCTCTTCGGTACCGAGTTCAGCAATCTGCTAATGTAACGCACTTCATGATCATAGAAGACATCATAACCCAGCACGCCGAAGACGCCGCCTTTCTCTGCTCCTGCGGGATGCCGCTGTCACCCAGCCCCATCATGGGCTGTCCAGAATGCGGGGGAGATTTCGTCAGGCACACGACAATCCCAACAACCATGAGTACAACGGACCCCAACCTCGTCGCTGATCATGCACAAAATAATCCATGACAACCTGAACAGGATTACAGCACTGTGTAAACGCCACAATGTCAGATCGCTGTTTGCATTCGGCTCGGTATGTACCGATACATTCGGTAAAAAGAGCGATATCGATTTACTGGTGTCGTTTTATTCGATGGCCCCAGGCGATTATGCGGATAACTATTTTGACATGGCAGATGAATTCGAAAAACTATTTCAGCGACGGGTTGACCTCATAACGGACAAAGCCCTGTCAAATCCCTATTTCATAGCTTCCGTTAATCAAACCAAGACCCTGTTGTATGAACAATGAAGTCAATAAATACCTGTACGATATCATATTGATCGAATCAAATGAGAACCCTGACCGGCAGAAAGATGATGTCGGAAACAATAGAGAACGGCCAAATAAAGGAAAAGAAATATGCCCGAAATAAGCAGATTTTATGGGATAATCATTTCAATATTTTATGATGAACACAATCCCCCGCATTTTCATGCTCGTTATGGAAAAAATAAAGTGGTAATAGATATCAGAACATTAGAAGTGTTGGCAGGGGAAATTTCGTCTCGCGCTTTAAAGATGGTCAAGGAGTGGGCATCTCAACACCAGCAGGAACTTATGCATGACTGGGAGCTTGCACAGGCCAACAAACCACCTGAAAAAATATCAGCCTTGGATTGAAACGGAGGAAAGACAATGCTGTATGATGTAGTTTCAGCTGTATACAACGGGGGATATAGGATTAAACTTACCTTTGACGATGGGAAAAAAGGAATTGTCGATTTTTCCGAATATCTTTCAAAAGGCGGAGTTTTTGATCGTTTCAAGGATATTGAATTTTTTAAAAAATTCTCAATAAACGATGAGTTGGGCACCATTACATGGCAGAATGCTATTGATCTTGCGCCTGAACAGCTTTATGCAAAGGCTACCGGAAACCCGCTGCCCAAGTGGATGGAAGTGTAGTCATAGTCTCAAATGAGAACCCTGACCGACAGATACATCAACCTGTTCACCGATTTCGGTTTCAAAAAACGCTTCGACACCGAGTTCAATAAACCGTTATTGATCGACTTCCTCAACGAACTCATCGGCCCGGAAACCGGTATAAATCAAAGACCTCATGACATGACTGGGAACTGTGATATATTAACGAAATGAAGCAGAAAATAATCAGCGCAGCAGAAAAACGGATACTTTTCCTGCCTCATGCCGTTCAGCAGATGTCCCGGCCGGATCGGATGATCAGCACAGAAGAGGTTGAAGAAGCTGTTTTTTCCGGTACAATTATAGAAGAATACCGGGAAGACTCACGAGGTGAAAGCTGCCTGATTTTTTATACCGGTAGCGGGCGTGCAATTCATGTGGTCTGTGCTCCGAAAGATGAGTACCTTGCCGTCATTACGGCTTATATCCCGGCAGCAGATCAGTGGTCTTCAGATTTTACGAGCAGGAGGAAATGAATACATGGAGTGTTTTCATTGTAAAGGAAAAATGATTAAAGGCACAGCACCGTTCAGTGCAGACAGAAAAGGATATCATATATTATGGGAAGCTGTTCCGGCCTGGGTATGTCTGCAATGCGGGGAACCATTCTTCGAATCAAATGAAGTAGATCTTATCCAAAGAGCCCTACAGAAGATTGACCGTGAAACCAATCTGTTGTCTGCCGAGGCCGCTTGACGGAAGTTTTCAGCATGAGAACCCTGACCGACAGATACATCAACCTGTTTATAGACTTCGGCTTCAAAAAACTCTTCGGCACCGAGTTCAACAAACTGCTAATGTAACGCACTTCATGATCATAGAAGACATCATAATCCAACACGCCGAAGATGCTGCCTTTCTCTGGCTCCTCCGCGACAGTGCCGTCCACGAACCCCACTACTCCCGCAAGGACCTAGCGGAACTGGACAACCGCGTCGAAGCCCACCTGGACGGCCTCCGCATAGCCGGAGAGGCAGGCTGGGAAATCTGTAAAGAAGCTCTGAACTACGAGGAACCGGGCGAGATCTTTGCCGCGAGCGTGCTGGCCTTTGCCAGCAACGATCAGGAACGCATTGACACCGTCCTGGAAGCAGGCAGCCACGACCCAGAACTGGTCCGGGGCATCATCTCCGCCCTGGGCTGGCTCACCTGGGAGCAGGCGGAAAAACCTCTCCAAACCCTTGCCGTCTCCGAAAACCCGCAACACCGCTTCATCGCCCTGTCCGCATACGCCGCCTTTCGCAAAGACCCAGGTCGTCTGCTTACAGACAGCATCACCAGCCCTGATCCTCTGCTCAAGGCCCGTGCCCTCAAGGCAGCCGGTGAACTCGGTCGTACCGACCAGCTTTCTTCCCTGCGCTACAACCTGAAGGCCGAGGATGAAAAATGCCGCCTCTACGCTGCTTGGTCCATGCTGCTGCTGGGCAATACAGAGTCTGTCACGACTCTTCAGGAAATCTCCGTAAAGGGCAGCCTGTACGAAGAAAATGCGGAAAAAGCCTGCAATGCGGCTCTGCGCAGAATGCCGCTGGATACCGCCCATGCCTGGTTGCGGGTGCTGTCGGAGAAAGAACATGGAGCACGTCTGTCCGTGCAGGGAGCCGGTGTGCTTGGTGACCCGGTTGCTGTACCCTGGCTCATCGAAATGATGGACGCCCCTGAACTGGCCCGCGTTGCCGGGGAAGCCTTCTCCATGATCACCGGCCTTGACCTGGCCTATGAAGACCTTGAGGGCGAATGGCCGGAAGGCTTTGCAGCAGGCCCCACCGAAGACCCGGAAGATGAAGATGTTGATCTGGATTCGGATGAAGACCTGCCTTGGCCCGAACCCGCTCTGATTGTCCAGTGGTGGGAGGCGAACAAAGGAAAATTCACCGCCGGCACCCGCTATCTTGCAGGTCAGCCTATCGCTCCCGCAGATCTCAGCCACGTGCTGATCTCGGGCTTTCAGCGACAACGTGCGGCAGCAGCTATGGAGCTGGCCCTGCTCAGGCCGGAACAGCCCCTCTTTGAAGTCAGAACACCGGGTTTCCGGCAGGCCCGTCACTTGGGATGAGAAATGAATCGGGTCGGGCAGCCCCGTTCTATTCCCCTCTCTCACCCGAGATTCCGATTCAATTTTTTGAACACATGAACGCGCACCTGCTTTTTCCCGCAACGATTCCCGACACAGCCCGTCTTATTTTTCATAATACAATTCAGCAACTTGAATAATATTCCCTCCGAATATTCGAAGCAAGCCTTTATTTTTTATTTGAAAATAATCAAAATATGTTTTAAGAATTGCGTTTGCTTAGCTTTTTTTATTTTCTGCTCCTGCATCCCGCCACCCTGCTGTAAAAAAACGAAATACATCAGAGCAGATAATTTCCTTCTTTCAACAGCGAGCAACATGATTGAAAAATTTGTATCCGACAAAAAAATTATATACTTTCCTTTTCTCCTCTGCCTTGCGCTGCTGACCTCCTGCGCGGCCGAAGACCCTAAACCGGAGTGGAAATACGGGGAAAACAGTATTGATATTGTCTACCGCGCAGCCCCGGA
>Ga0316189_10000841_pt1 | contig 30692 bp, 22 predicted proteins | sample LowCovwburrow_MG_FD_204930 | JGI IMG/M metagenome (GOLD analysis project Ga0316189, IMG submission 204930) | Coastal sediment microbial communities from Maine, United States - Lowes Cove worm burrow | ecosystem: Environmental > Aquatic > Marine > Coastal > Sediment | place: USA: Maine...
CTGATCTTACCGGGTTAAATGTAATTAATTCTGGTGTCTCAGGTGAAACTACAGATAGAGGTCTAAAAAGACTACCACAGGAGCTTGATCGTGCTGACCCTGATTTGTTAATTCTAATTGAGGGTGGCAATGACATTCTGCAAAACCGAAGTCTTTCCGAAATAAAAGCCAATATAAAGGGGATGATTGAGCTAGCGAAAAGTCGAGGTATACCAGTAGTTCTGATTGGTGTACCGCAGAAGGCCTTATTTTCCGATTCTGCACCATTATACGAAGAGCTGGCTGTGCATTTTCGGTTAGTTTTCGATGGTGCTCTGATTGCTGATTTGCAGCGTAACCGATCTTTAAAGTCGGATCATGTTCATTTCAATGAAAAAGGGTATCGTAAGATGGCTGAGTCTATTCATGAGTTGTTAGGGGACAATGGAGCCCTGCTATGAAGAATACGCCTAACAAGGGCGTTCAACTCGGACATACCTCCGCGGTGTTTGTTTTATGCTATTCAAGCACAAAACAAACACCACTACGGCATGCCGGTTAACGCCGACGTTAGGCCAACAATGAAATGGGCTTTTTACTCAATTTGGGCTCTTGTCGCACTAGCTGTAGTTGTCTCATTTATAGCTAAGGCGCTTGAAGGGCAGTTCTTCCTAATTGGATATGCGGTAGCTACATTGTTATTAGTGAGCCTATTTAAAATAATACAGTCTTTATACTCTGGGAGTTCGGAAGAAAAGCGTAAAAAAAGAGTTAGTTTTTGGCTTGGGTGGCTGATATTCCCTGCCTCACTTTTTCTGATTAAGCGCTCAATTAATATACTAATTACTGGCGAGTATGCTCTGGACCTTACGGAACGAAGAGGCAAGAGATTTGCTTCTATGATGAACACGGTTGGAGACCAGTTCGGATATTTGGGGCCAGTCCTCATTTTTCTAATTCTTGGGCTTCTGGCTCTATATGGGAGTTGTATGCTTTGGAAAGGAAGGGCCTAACAAACATACCCAGTGCTCCGCTTCTCGGCTGGGACGCGGCAAACAACGCCGCCTAGTGTGAGCCGTTAGGATTCACTCGGTGAACGGCATATACGAACATAGACGATGGTTCCATCGCCAGTACGAACCAGTGCTTGAGGTGAGTAAGGAAGGTGTGCTCTGCCATCAAAACTTATATTCGTGGGGAGATATCGAAGATGTGCGTCGTTACAGCGGTACAGGTTCTACTGGATCTGGAATCTTGGTCTTTAAAGACGGCACGAGATGTTTTCTTAACTTACAAACCTTTCGTAAAAAGGGAGAAGAAGGCCGCATATCATTCTTAGGTGCAAATCAAGTCTTTGATCAGTTGCGTAACCATTTACTCAGAAAGAAAATGGAAAGTCTAAAGGATCCGAGAATAGACGAGCTTCAGCAGCAACTGGATAAATTAGAAAGTGAGTTGGCAATCGCAGATGGGAAAACGGACATGTCTATAATCGAGAAAGAAATAGTGCAGCTCACAAGAGAATAACTTAGGCTGAATAATCTTTACCTGGATAAATTAAAACAACAGGGTGAAGAAGGCCGGAGCAAAAAAATGGTGAAGCTGGCTCTGATAGTCTGTATTTTGGCTGCTATTGTTATGTTTCGTTGGTTGAAATCCTAAAAATGTATAACGAGACACGAGGTCTCGTTAATACTACTGTTAGAGCTCTTTGTCGGTAATGAGAGAAAAAGATTACATCTTCATAGGATTCACCATTTTTATGGCCGCTATGATTGCATTATCAAGATGGACGGCGAAACGGAAATCCCCGTTACATGAACCGGTTGAAATAAGCGTGTGGCAAGAGTTCAGACGAAACTTTACAAGACTATTCACCCCTTCTTTTGTGCTAGCAGTTATCGGGAGTGCCTCACTATTCTATTCGTCAATCTCGAATCCTGAGCGCGTAGCGGCCTTATTCATCATTGTTGCGGTAGTAGTATCACTAAGCTTTTCGGTGTTTAAGCTGTTTCACTTGAAGTATCCATTTTTCTTCCATGGAGATGATACTTTGTTCGTAACGGTATTGTATGTGGTCTATTCCCTATTTTATGTTGGGTCCTTCTTCTATCGATAGGGCGCTCTCTAACCAATCATTCGAGTGCGCCCCTAAAAACGCGGGCAGGATGCGCAAACAGCGCGCGCCTCTCAATTCGGTCGTTGAATGTCCACTTTCACTGGAATTCTACATTGCTGAACGGCAAGTTGTGGCCGACTACGGTGTTTGTCAACATAGTTGTCGCCTGGATGGCTCATGCCACCTTACTTTCTTTATGATGCTTCGGATTTAACTCAACGATGGGATTATGTTGCCAGTTCCGCGTCGTTGTTGACCAACGTTCAGGATGCCGCCTCTTCATTCTGGTGTATAAGGTATGACGCTTTTTCAATAGCGTAATATCTTCACCGATATGGCGTTGCTGCGGCGTGACAAACTTGATCCGGCTATGACGATGGTCGTGGTTATACCACTGCGCAAAGTCTTTAACCCAGAGTCGCGCATCCTCTAAACTTTCAAAGCCTTCAGACGGCCAACGCGGATGATACTTCACCGTTCTAAACAAGGATTCCGAATAAGGATTATCGTTTATAGATGTCTTCGATCATATACAGATAATAATGCTGGCCAATGACCCGGCTGGGTAAATAGGTAATATTCCAACTCCAGACCTGGTTCGGCTGGTTGGCGGTAAAGCTCGTGACTTTGTTGGTCTTGGTTTTGATGTTTATACTACCGCGATGGGTTAATTGATTGGCAGCTTTCAAGATACGATAGAAGCTGGACTCTGAGGCCAGATAAACGCCTTGATCAGCAAGACGTGGCACGATCTGATACGGCGGTAAGTGCGCATACGCCGGTGTATTACACACCGCCAGTATCTGTTGGCGTTCGGCTTCGCTGAGCTTGTTCGCGGGTACAGGTCGCTTCGCCGTGAGGCGCTTATCACTGACCACGCCTGCTTTTAGCCACCGTTGATAGGTACGGACGGATAGCTCCAGTACCTCACAGGCCTGCTGTTGGCGTGCACCGGACTGTAGGGCTTCTTGAATCAATGACACCACGCGTTGCCGTTCGGCCAATGAGGTTAATCGTCCTCTGGATCCTCCCAGAGGGCATCGTACTTTTTTCGCAACACCAATAAAGCCACAGTTTCAGCGAGGGCCTTGTCTTTGCGTTGCAGTTCACGCTCTAAGGAATTGATCCTGCGCTTGTGTTGTTTATAAACCCCCTCACGACGCAGATGTTTGTCCTGTGGTTCGTTGCCTCGAATGCAGGCTTCTCGCCAGGCTTTAATCTGACCCGGGTAGATACCTTTTTCCCGGCAGTAGGTATTGAATTCCACTTCACTCAGGGTGGCGGTCTCTAACACCACCGCAAACTTTTGTTCGGGGCTCCAGCTTTCCACCATGGTGTTTACTGTGGGTGTCTCGTCTGTGTCCATCTTGTATTGCTTCTTCCATTGGTGCAGGGTCGCACGGGGGATACTTAATTCATCAGCGATTTGGCGTAATGATAAATCAGTATGAAACATCCTCTCCAACGCGGCTTCTTTCACTACTTTTGGATAGCTCATTTCGGTGTCCTTACCGCCCTCTACTATAGGATAACGATTTAAATCCAGGCGACAACCACCCTGACACAGAGGGACTACGGACTAACAGGCTGTTCCTGGATGGGGATTTCGCTGTACGCGTACTTCCGACCCACGCCAGAACTTCAGCGTCTTGAATTGGATGTCTGGAAAAATAGGCAAACCAGACATTCTAAAAACTCACTAGAGCTTTGCCTTGTTGGAAAACGAGACCGACTTCAGCCCGGATTTACATTCAAGTGCTTGTGCTTCAACATGGAACCTATACTCAGGATAGAGAAACATGACCTTACGCAAAGCATTATTTTACCTAATTTTGCTTGCTCTTCAGTTAGCACTTGTGGAGGGAATCCTGCAAGCCTACTACAGAATCACAAATGGCGATTATCTGGCGAAACGAGTCGATTTACCCATATTTTCACCTGATCTGCACAGAGTTTATCGGGTGCAGTCAAATCTAAACTATCAGCATCATACGAATGAATTTAGCGTAGCCTACAAAACCGACAACTTAGGCTTTCGGGCAGCTAGTCCGAATAAAGAAACGAGCATTGAAAAGCCGGATGGCACATATAGAATTATCTTTCTTGGGCCATCTTTCAATTTTGGAACAGCCAATAATTACGAAGATATTTATATAACACTGATTGGAAATGGACTTGTCACCCCTGATACAGACATTGAAGTGATAAATGTTGGCACACCATCGCAACCACCAAGATTCCAGCTGTGCTGGCTTCAGACCCTGGGTCGCGAGTTTCAGCCCGACATGATTGTACAAACTGTTTATGGCCATCCATTACTTATTGAAACGACCTGCGACATGCTGGGTTCACTGCCCATCGTAAGGGATGGGCACCTGTACAGCCAGGAACCCACCTTTAGACTTTGGTTCATAGCCAAAGCCAAGCAATCCGCAATAGTCTTCTATACTTGGTATCTCTACCAAGCTGTTTTTTCACCCGAGAAAATGGAGAAAGGCCTGGGGACAGCGTTCTACAAGGAAGGGCCGCGGAGCACTGTCGATGCGGAGGGAATTCTTTCTCCCTACAATGATTACATCGATTTTGTAGAGAGCGCTGTAGGGGATCAGGTAAAAATAGCATTTCTGTATGTCCCGGTCAGCTATGTGGTGCATCCAGAAGATCGCGCGCGCTTTGCTCTCAAGGAAGTGGCGGCACCAGATAAAATAAGAGAGTTATCGGAAAGAATCGAAAGCCTGCTCACAGAAAACTCTATCACTTTTATCGACCCCACTGATGCAATGGTTGATAAGGCCACCAACAGCCGAATGTACTATTTTCTGGATATCCACTTGACCCCAGCAGGTAATAAGGTACTGGCTGATCAGTCTATCCCGATTCTGCAGCGACTTATTAACGAATAACCAGATTAGAAGGACCAGCCAGACATCAACGCGGTCCCTCCATGATTGCTCCGATTACTACCGGCTGGAGCGCAAGGGCTTCGAGGTGGTAATTGCCGTGGAGGGGCAGGCCGGTTCAGTGGTAAGCGAAGTACTCCAGTAAAAACGGGAACGGTAACTTATGCCCGTTAGTCGCCGTCTACCCGAAATGTCAGCCACCAACCCCAGGAACTTCCGAGTTCGGCCATAAGTTGCCGTTCGCTCAAACGAAAACGGCGCCTCACCGGTGTGTGCCATTGTGTGTGTCTGCCCAGCCTTTTTGATCAGGTGTGCGTAAACGACTGCAAGTCGTCCCTGACCCACTCGCGTTTGCCACCATCACGCAGGTACATCTGCCCTTCTCTTTCATGCAGAAACGGGAAGTCGTCGTAGTTCATGATGCGGATATCGAACTTGTCGTTGTGTCTGGAGTTGCGACGCAGTGCACACTCTGCAACCAGCGCGCCGACATATTGCTTGTCATTGGCTTGAATAAATACACAGTGCTCCATGCTGTACCCTCTTTTCGCTGATGCGCAGATTTTAAACCCCGGCAGTCGATTTACCAAGACAACCGTCTGACCGCCAATACCCGACTGGCTATCGTCGGCGTCATATCGCAAAATAGGCCGTCCCAGAACGCGCCAGCAGGCGCTGACAAGGTTGCGCGGTTTTGGCAAAACTTTTTTTAGGCGACAAGCATGCGGATCACTCGCCACGTCTGTTGCAGCTGTTGGGGGCCATCGAGGGTGGCCTGGTCGGTCTGCTCAGCGGCCTGAGTCGGTTGTTCTCACCGGACCTGGCCTCCAGCGCCGGGCGCAGGCTGATGCGCAGACTGGGTCCGCGTCTGTACAAGACGCGCCACATCCGCCGCAACCTGAATAATGCCTTCCCCGAGAAAAATGCAGCGGACATCGATGAACTGGTTCGCGATATATGGGGGAACCTGGGCTCGATAATCGCCGAGTATCCTCACCTGGGCACCATTTGCCATCGCGAGGCGGAACAGCGCCTGGACGTCGTCATGCGAGGCGAGCCACAAGTCTTCCGCAAAACGGGCAAGCCCGCGGTGTTCGTCTCCGCACACCTGGCGAACTGGGAGCTCGCGGCCGGCGCCCTCGTACACCTCGGCATTCCACTGACCGGGCCCTATACACGGCTGCAGAATCCGTACATGGACCGGATGTTGTACCGGGCCCGTCAATCTCTCGGTTGCGGGATGGTGGAGCGGGATGGTGCCGGCCGCAAACTCATGAGCTGCCTGCAACAAGGCACTTCTGTTGGATTGCTCGTGGACCAGCGGGTCGATAGCGGTGAGCCCGTACCCTTCTTCGGGCGCGACATGCTGACAACGATCACCCCCGCCCGGCTGGCCTTGCGCTTTGACTGCGAATTGATTCCTGTGCAGGTTCAAAGACTGAAGGGTGCCCGTTTCCGCATCATTTTCCACCCGGCGGTAAAAGCAGACGATGAAACCGCCGACAAGGACAGTAAAGCTCTGCAAATGACACGAAAGATCAATACCTTATTCGAGGCATGGATCCGTGAACGGCCGCAGGAATGGATATGTACCAATCGGCGCTGGCCGAAAGATCGGCAAAAGCCCGAACTCATGAATTGCAATGAGGGATAAGTAAGCCAAGGAGAAATAGACGGTCTCAGTCGGATTGAACCCAACATATGCAGAGATAAGCATCCCTCCAGCGGGTAGAGACCAGTGGATAAACACCGGAATCCCGCGGAAGTTCAGCAGCTTGAAATAGCCAGTCCGTTTCTCGTTCACGATGCCTAACAGTCAGATAAACGAGAACTCGTATCTCATTATTATACTTTATGGCTTGTTACTCAATTATTAACTCATATTCAATGTCTTGCGCCATTTTGCTGAATGCGCCTTTTTCACGATTGTATTGAGCTTTGAAGCTTAATGTATGCGTACCCTTGGGTAGAGGTTTTAGCATGACCCAATAGCCATCTGTTGCGGCTGGATATACCTTGGGTGGATTAAGCTCCCTTGGGATTAGGCCTAATAAATCAAAGCAGTTCTCCGAAGATATCCTGGTGTCTGCCGGATTCCATGCAGAGATTGCGTTTAAGGTGATCTCAATAGATAGTAAGTGGTCATTATTTAGCGCCGCGGAACTTTTTGCGTTATCACAAGTAAGAGACCTGTCTCTTGCAGGCCAATAGACCATATTAATCACCGGAAAAAATATATGCTTTCCTTCAGGTATAGTACAGCGCCTTTTTATCTTTGAGCTCCCATAGCCACCAGCAAGAAACCACACGTTTCCATTTTGTCCAACATGACAAAACTCACCAGTTAGATCCCTGACAGGACTAAGCTCTTTCGGCATGGTGTATGTCCACTGCCACCAAATATTGGCGTAATCACTAGATGGTTTTCCTTCAACGTAATCGCTGGGATAGACCATAAAGTCTTCCAGCGATGAAGCCTGTGCACCTATACAAAAAAATGTCGATACAAAGAGTCCTAAGGCTGCTTTCATTTTCTTTCCTTTTCTGAATCCACGTTAAAGGACATACCAGTTTGATTAACGTGACCCACTGTCCCGTTATATATTCGTCGCTTTTGCACAAGTCTTAGCGGCAGATATCTTGAAATCAGCAGGACAGCAAACGCCTCACAGCGGCAACCGGCGTCAATAACCGGAACTTCTGATGTGCTTAAAATAGGAGCCCATTGGTGTGGTCGGGTACACGCGAACGTCTGTTTTGAGGACAATAGCCCTAATGTCTCAAAAGGGTCGTCTCCCGCCAGTTCTTATATGGAATCGGTCTACTGGGTCCGGGTTTGATCTGAATCCTGGCGTTCACAGTAAGGGAAAGCCCAAAATCAACGACGCTATCCTGGTCGGCGCCAAGCTGGCGATTCAGCTCTGACGAAAATCGGGTAGACAGGCGAGGGGGCTCTTGCCGTTAACCGGCCGCGTCGCGATCGATGAGCACATCCATACCGGTGTGACCGCGAATGGAAGCGACCGGCAGGGTGCTGCCCGCTTTCCATGCTTTCACGGCATCGCGTTTACCGTCACCCGTCACCAGTATCTGGCGTGCATCGCTTAATACCCGTTGGCTCAGGCTCACCCGGTCCGGTGGCGGCTTGGGGGCATAGTGCACGGCATGTACCAGTTCCTCCGGGGAGTGTTATTGACCGGGAAACAGGCGGGCGGTATGTCCGTCTTCTCCCATGCCCGGTAACACCATGTCAAAGGGTGTCGCGTCTATTTGACGCTGGAAAGTGCAGATGAAGACCCGATGGATCAGCTGCGAGGGCATCCCATATAAAAAGTAGCCGAAACAGTGTTCCAATGGTGGTGGGTGTGATGGGAAAGCGCGTTAGTGCTTCCTATACTCAAATATCTTGCTAAAAATGTGCAGGCCCGAGCATATACCTGTTGCAGCGGCGAATGTGAGGAATGCTGCCCGCAGGTAGAGTATCCTCTGAACGGTGTCGTAGCCGGAGAGCCATATTCCGACTGGATCGACTCGGACGGTAACTGGGGCAGTGCCTGGATACTGCGTGCCAGCGCCTCCATCAGTGCGATGGACTGGTCATAGCGGATAGCATGCGATGTGGCAATGTTACCGCTGCCTATTTCATCAGGAGCATCTTGAATGCGATAAGTGCCAGCAATATGCGGGTCAGGGACGTAAATGTATTCCGGCTTATCATCGTCAACAGGCGCTTCCCGACCAGGGTGCCCAGAATCACGGCAGCTCCCAGTAATACGATCGTATCTGCATGTTGCGTGTAGTCGAAACCGATTGCGAACCCGAATAACGGGATCTTGATTATGTATGAAAATGCCTGGCAGGCAGCCTTTGTGGCGATATGCCGTTCTTTGACAACCCCTGAGTACAGCAGTGCAACAGTCACGAGAGGGCCGGTTGATCCAATCAACATGCCGAGGATGCCGTTGCTGAACCCCAGTGCGTAAAACAACCACCGTGCCGGGGCCGCCTGTTTCTTTATCGGATATTCGTCCGGTATAAACAGCGATGCCAATATCGCGATGGCGATGATAGCCTGCAGCATACCGGGTTCGATCAGACTGATAAGCCAGGCGCCGATCAAGGATCCCGGGATGACGGTTGCGGAAAATCTGCCCACGATTCGCCACTGGATATGGCGCGCATAAGTTACCAGACGCGAGCCGTTGGCAATTAACTGGACAACGGAATGAATCGGTACAACCGCTCTGGGGTCCACTGTCGCCAACAGCGCTGTCAGCAGGATGACGCCACCGGCAACACCGGTGATCGCTGACACTATGGCGCCAATGAATGCTGCTATGGCTACCGCCAGCAGCATCATGTAACTCATCGACTAGCCTGCCTTGCTGAGCTGGTAATGCCGCTTCGATAGCCTGCGATTATAGTGCTCATAGGAGTCCATCAATTCCTGCGCCATAATCCGCGATACCTTGAAGAATCCGGAAAAATTTTCTTTGAAATGCTCAAAGAGCGCATCAGCATTAAGATTCGCGACCGATAATCCGTGGGCGCGTCCCAACTGCAGGCCAATGGTATAACAGGCCTGTTTTTGCTCCGGTTTGACCAGGCGTTTCTTTAACTTGGCCTTGCCGGGAGAAATCTGGCGCCCCCAGTATTGCTCACCGTTATAGCTTGCCCAGCCAGGACGCAGCTCCCAACCCGGCGCATAGAGTTCACCGGCTACGGCCATACGCTGACCGTTGTGGTTGAATGGATTTGAGTACCAGCGATTGTCCGGTTCGTCGTAAACTTCCTTTATATCGATCAGGATCGGTTCGTCCGAACTGTTCCTGGTCGGAATCAGGTGAAACAGATAGTGGTGCTTCCCGAATGTACCAGGAACGCAGGCGGTTTCACTTAATTCGTAATCCGTAAGAAGTTGAGGCTCGCACCGATTCTCACAATAGGATGCCAGTAAAGCCTGTAGCATGGGATCTTTGGGGTCGGTGCGAAATTTCTCCAGCCTGCCGGCCCACTTGTTCCGGCATTTCTGTTTGTCGAGGCGCTTGCGCCAGTCCTCCAGGATGCAGTCCCGCAAGTCGATGTCTTGCTCGCCGCTGTCGACCGCCTTGCGCAGGCCGTCGAGGTAGCCATGATAGAAGCTGTCCACCAGTTTGGCCGATAGATTCGGTTTCCTGTTCCAGACCATGACCGAGGCAAGAAAGCGGCATATGTCATACGCATACGGGCCATGGCGGGAGCGATCGAAGTCCACCATTGCGGCACCGTTTTCGGTAATCGCATAGTTTTCTAAATGTGGGTTACCGTGTATGAATGCAATCGGCAGAATGTCGTGATCGATAAGGTCCGCAAACCGCGCCTGCATTTTTACATTCATGCGGCGAAAGAAAAGGTGCAGGCCACCTTTTCGGTCCATAAATGCATCGCGAATTGCTTCCGGGTCCTTGTCCGGGTTTCTGGCAAACCATTTTTTCATTGGACACCCTCCATATTGGCGTCAAATTTCGATAAAGTTTGCAGTTGATCCGGGTGGAATGCAGAGTGACTCGGGCAGTCAATGCATAACCGGCAAGGATTCCACAGAGAGTCGCGGCAGCACGATGTCAGAGATGTATTGCCGGGACTACCAGAAAATCAACTGACATTTTCGAACATCGGCAGAGAAAGCTTTTTCTGAACCAGAATGGAGAAGTGAGGCTCAAGGGCTTTACCCGTAACCATCGCAGGCAATACGCCCCCTTCGGTTGCCGGACCAATCTGACGGCCAGCTGCTGTTGCGGGCATCAGGCGGCTGGACTTGAGCCTTGAAACTTCCGAGAATAGGCAAGTCTGCCACAAATGCATGAGGGACTAACATGTTGAATCAGTTTCGTAATGACGCAATGGGTAAATTATTACTACGCTTAACAGTTGCCGGTCTCATGCTGTTTCATGGTGTTGCGAAGATACTGCATCCGGGGTCGCTTGAGTTTATCGGGAGCTCACTCTCCAATGCCGGGATGCCTTCAGCCATTGCCTATGGGGTCTATATAGGCGAGGTCATCGCACCCCTGATGGTTCTACTTGGTTTTTATGCCCGCATTGGCGCCCTGATTCTTGTAGCCAATATGATATTTGCCATTATGCTAGTACACACGGGTGATTTTTTCAGCCTCACCCAACACGGTGGGTGGGCGATTGAATTACAGGCTTTTTATTTACTCGGAGGCCTGGCCATTGTGCTGCTTGGCAGCGGAAAGTTCGCAATCAAGCCCGACTGAGACGCCACGGTGTTGATTTGCACCGAAGTTTGATCCGGCAAGGCCAGATATTTGCATTCTGCTCTGACCCACACCTGCCGATAACAGTTATTTTAATCGCAAATACTTGCGACGGTCTCGGCGGGGCATTTCTTGCTGCAAACGGTGGGTCATATTTAGCTGAAAATTAACACTCCCCAGGTAAGAACGCACTCCTTCACTGCACAACCGCCGGATTTACGCCGCTTTGCCTTGATCACGAGAGCTTCGCGGTTTCGTGCCCGATCGCTCTGCTCGGCAGCGCCTTGTATCCGATTCTTGTCCATCGGCTCGCAGCTTCGATCCACGCTTCCTCCCCACACTCGGTCACCCTCATGCAGTTGCGCTTCACTTCGTTCGCTGTGATCAACTTACGGCGGGACTTCCACCCGCAAGAGTGCGCCCATGCTGGGCGCACACAAAAACGGCGACCCGAAGGCCGCCGGAGGAAAGTAAAACTGTTAAGCCGCTTTCTTACGTCTTGCCATGCCGACCAGACCTGGCAGGTGGCTACCGAAGAGCCAGGCAGTTGGGAAGCTCGGGTTTTTACAACTCGCCGCGTTACTCCCCTGGACCCGGATCACCGGCCGCATCGTAGGGCAAATTATCCAACTGCTCGATGAACTGAAGCACATCGTAGGGCAAATCTTTCAACGCCGCAGGTGGCTTTGAAATTGCTATTGTCTCGGGTCGAGCATTGGCGATACCGGTGTAAGCCGGTGCACGTTTGTGCTGCCGATCCGGATACTTTTCTTTCCACAACTCATGCCGGGCGCGCATCCGTTTGAAGGGCTCCTTCATGTGGAATCCCCCGACCACGATCGGATTGACCTCACGATGATCGTTGTAGAGATCGTATACTGCGGTTAGTCCCGATTTGGCCTGGGAAGGATCGTTCGAGGTCCAGTGAATCTTGTAATGGTCCTTCACCGTGGCGGCCAGGTCAGGACCCTGGTAGATAAAATTGTAATCTCGCCGACCGTTTGTATCGCCCTTCATCAGCAGCGCTGTCTGGTCAATCCCGTCGATTATGCGGTCTGTCGGTATGTTCTGCCTGGCGCCGGCCAACCGTGCAAAGGTAGTGAAAAGATCAACCTCATGGATCATGTCGCCTGCGAGTTGACCTGGTTCGATTACGCCCGGCCACAGCGCAGCGGCAGCGACGCGCACACCACCCTCGGTGAAATCACCCTTGCCACCACGAAAAAGCCCTTCGCCAAGGCCGGCACCAGGAGGGGGATTATGGGTCATGGGTCCATTGTCGGACATCGCAACAATGAGTGTATTCTCCGCGATGCCAAGCTCTTCCAGAGTCTTTCGTAATGCTGCAATGTCGGGCTCAATCACACGCATATACTCCTCTCCAACCATACCGCGCTGGAGAGTAACTTTGTTCGGCTCAGTGATGAAGGAAATCATCAACGGCCACCAGGCAACATAGAACGGCTTCTTCGCTTCAGCGTTACTCTTTATAAAGCTCAGGGCACGCTTACGAGATTCTATATCGAATTCTTTGTAGTCCTTTAGTTCCTTGGATCCGTCGCGCCATTCATTAGCCTGCCCACCTTTCTTACCCTCGAGGTAAAACACAAACGCTTCATCCTGGATGAAAGTGTGGTCACGCTGGTACGGGTTTTCGGCAAGAAGTTCCTCTTTCATCCCGACGATGGCGTTGGCGCCCTCACCCATATTGTTGTAGAGGCTGGTCACCTGGTTATAGAGCGCCCAGAAGGCCTCGTCGAAGCCCTGGTTGTGCGGATAGGACTCCTCGGTGTCGCCCAGATGCAGCTTGCCAAAAAAACCAGTGGCGTATCCGGCCTCGGAGAGCACTTCGGCCAGCGTGACGTTCTCAGCTGCAAGCCCTGTGTACTCAATGGGAAAGCCAATCTCCCAGGTGCCCGTACGGATGGCAAGTTGTCCTGTCAGTACTGCCGAGCGGCTCGGCGTGCAGCCGGGCTCGGTGACCATGCGAGAAAAGAGCATGCCTTCTTCCGCCAGCTTGTTGAGGTGCGGTGTCTCATAGCCTCGAATCTTCTGGTAGATCGGATCGCCAAAGGACATCACCGGCTGGTCATCCCACATGTAGTGGATGATATTGGGTGGTGTGCCGTACTTTTTTTTGAGTTCGGCCAGCTTTTTATCGAGTTGACCATCCTCGACCTCCCAGACCTTACCGTTCTGAGCTTCCAGGATGTAGTACTCGGCATCATGGATAATTGGATCGGATGACTGTTCTGATGCCGTGCAGGCACTGGCAAGTAACATTGCCAAGCCGGATACAGCGAGTCTTTTTATCATTTTGGTATTCCCTGGATGTTGGGGCGTTCGTGACCTGACAGGATTTACATAACCAGCCTGAAAGGGTGTCGAAAGTCATACATTTTCAACTTGGCATAGTATTACGAATACCGCCAATTCTGACAAGTCAATAATCCGCAATAGCTTTGCTAAATGGGCACTGTCGCGGCCTTCCATGTATTTAATCCAAGACACTGAACTTCCGTTTCGGGTCGTTCTCCCTATCGATCAGGTCACTTGGCGCATACACAAACACCAGGAAATCATAGCCGCTGCCTTTGGGGTTGGCTTTAAACTGCGTGCGGCTGTACATTACTTCCACCCGACAACCCTTCGACGGCCGAATTGGTAATTTTCAGAGGGAATGATTAAGTCTGACATTCATGATTTTGCAACCCGGCATCAATGGTCTAATGACCGGAATTCCAATACCATCACTGCCATGTTTAAACGTAACGCCTGCAGCTAGCGCGGGCCGGTGATCGAAAAATGCTCGAAGTACTTATACAAATGGCCGGCTTAATCATCTGTGGTATCGGCTGGCGCATGTTCAAGCCGGCAGGTCTGGAACCGGTTCAAACCCGCAGGGTTTTAACCTCACTGGTGTACTACCTGCTACTGCCGGCGATGGTACTGTCAGTGCTATGGAAAGCTGAACTGGGCAATACCACACTGCTCATCGCCCTGTCCGCAGCCTTCGCTGTTACTGTCGGGATGAGTTTGAGCGCCTTATCCTGCCGTGTCTGCAAGGCCCGGCCGGCCGTTACCGGTGCGGTGATCCTGGCGGCGGCGTTTCCCAACGCGACCTATCTCGGCCTGCCCGTGCTGGAGGCTACTTTCGGGCCCTGGGCGCGCGGCGTGGCGATTCAATACGACTTGTTCGCCTGTACGCCGCTGCTGTTCACGCTGGGCATCCTGGTAGCTGCGCGGTATGGCGATGCGCAGGTGGTGGCACACAAAATGGTGGGCGAACTTCTCCGTATCCCGGCCCTGTGGGCGGCAGTATTAGCGGTGTTGCTAAACCTGATGGAAGTACCCGTTCATGCGGTCCTTGATGGCCTGCTGGGCTTGCTGGAACGTGGCGTAGTGCCGTTGATGCTGTTTAGCCTGGGGCTTAGTCTGGAGTGGAACCGGACACAATGGCAGACCCTGCCATCGGTAATCCCGGTGGTATTGCTGCGCCTGTTGATAGTCCCCGCCATCATTGTGCTGTTTGCTTCTGCCATCGGTTTGTCCGGTGAATGGAAAGCAGCAGTAGTTCTGGAGAGCGCCATGCCCAGCATGGTGCTGGGAATTGTCTTTTGCGACCGCTACAATCTCGATGTCAGTCTTTATGCCGCGGCAGTTACGATTACTACCGCGCTGAGTCTGCTGACATTACCGATGTGGTATCAACTCATGGTGTGACACCGGTTGCGCATCCCTTGGTCAAACGTCTGATCGGAGAATCAAATGGAAACACCCGCAACCCTGACTATCGATGGCAACCAGGCTGCTGCCGAGATCGCGCATTTGACCAACGAAGTCATCGCGATCTACCCGATCACACCCGCATCACCCATGGGTGAATGGGCTGATGAATGGTCATCACGCAAGCAGGCTAATTTATGGGGTAGCGTGCCGCGCATTATCGAGATGCAGAGTGAAGGCGGCGCAGCCGGTACAATTCATGGCGCCCTGCAAACCGGTGCACTAGCCACAACCTTTACAGCCTCACAGGGATTGCTGTTAATGATCCCCAACATGTTCAAGATCGCCGGCGAACTGTCGCCCACCGTGTTTCATGTGGCTGCACGTTCAATCGCCGCTCAGGCCCTTTCAATTTTCGGCGATCACAGCGACGTAATGGCTGCTCGTACGACCGGCTTTGCCTTCCTGGCGTCAGCATGCCCACAGGAAGCCATGGATATGGCCCTGATTGCACAAGCCGCAACACTGGAATCACGTATCCCCATTGTGCATTTCTTTGATGGCTTCCGCACATCCCATGAAGTCGCAAAGATCCAGTCAATCGACACTGACGTCATCAGACAAATAATCAGCCAGGATAACATCATGGCACATCGCCAGCGTGCCCTGTCACCTGAACATCCTGTCATCAGGGGCACATCACAGAACCCGGATGTTTACTTTCAGGCACGCGAAACCGTCAACACGTATTACCAGGCCATGCCCGGTATTGTGCAAAAGGTCATGGACCGGTTCACTGCGCTCACCGGCCGCGCTTATCACATATTCGACTACGTTGGCGCTGATGATGCTGAAAAAGTTATCGTGCTGATGGGTTCCGGTACTGAAACAGCAGAGGAAACAGTTGGCTTCCTCAATGCACAGGGTGAAAAAACCGGCCTTATCAAGGTACACCTGTTCCGCCCCTTCGATGCTGACGTCCTGATCAACGCACTTCCATCAACAACACAATCCATCGCTGTGCTCGACCGCACCAAAGAACCGGGTGCTGATGGCGAGCCGCTGTACAAGGATATTGTCACCGCATTAGCTCAGCGCGGCCTTGCAGATCGCAGCAAGGAAGAGAAGCATCGGTTCCGCCGGCCACCCGTTATTATCGGTGGACGCTATGGCTTATCCTCCAAGGAATTCACCCCGGCGATGGTCAAGGCGGTATTTGATGAACTGGGAAAACCGCAGCCAAAAAACCATTTCACAGTCGGTATTCTCGATGATGTAACACACACCAGCCTGGAGTGGGACGAGAGCTTCCGAACTGATGCTCACAAGGATACATTTCAGGCCGTTTTTTACGGACTTGGCAGCGACGGGACCGTCAGCGCGAACAAGAACAGCATTAAAATTATCGGCGAGACCACCGATAAATACGCGCAGGGTTATTTTGTATACGACTCGAAAAAGTCTGGTGCAGTTACCGTGTCGCATTTACGCTTCGGTGACAAGCCCATTCAGTCTTCCTATCTGATCGGCAACGGTGACGCAGATTTTGTTGCCTGTCATCAGCCGGTATTCCTTGAACGCTATCCGATGCTCGACAAGGCTGCTGACAATGCCGTCTTCCTGCTGAACACACCTTTATCCCCTGAAACCGTCTGGCGGAGCCTGCCAGAGAACATGCAGCAACGGATTATCGACAAGCACATTCGGGTTTATTGTATTGACGCCTACAATATCGCCGCCATCACGGGCATGGATAAACGCATCAACACTATCATGCAAACCTGCTTCTTTTCCATATCAGGCGTACTGCCTGGTGATACAGCAATAAAGGCGATTAAAGATGCGGTTGAAAAAACCTATGGCAGGAAGGGAAAACGCCTGGTTGAACTTAACTACAAGGCGATCGACGAGACACTTGCAAATCTGCACGAAGTACCTATCCCGGAAAAGACGGATGCCACATTCGATCTGACCGAACCCGTGCCCGACAACGCACCGGACTTCGTCAGAAATGTAACCGGAGAGATCATTGCCGGCCGCGGCGACCAGATAGCGGTGAGTTTATTCCCGGCTGACGGCACCTACCCTGTTGGAACGGCGGCCTACGAGAAACGCAATATTGCGCTGGAAATCCCTGTGCTTGATGAAAACCTGTGCACCCAATGCGGCAAGTGTCCTCTTGTATGCCCGCACGGCGTGATTCGCAGCAAGGTCTTTGATGACAGTCTGTTAAGCAATGCACCTCAAATGTTCAAGTCCATGGCGATAAAAGGCAAAGACTTCGCCCAGGGATTGCGCATGAGTTACCAGGTCTCGCCCGAAGACTGCACCGGTTGCGGGTTGTGTGCCGACATCTGCCCGATACGCGATAAAACCAACGCCAGCCACAAGGCCCTGAATATGGTGCCCTACACACCGGATCTTCGCCAGCAGGAAACGGAAAACTGGGATTATTTCCTCACCCTGCCGGAATATGAACGCACCGCCGTAAAAACAGGCACCATCAAAGGCGCCATGATATTACAGCCGTTATTCGAATTTTCCGGCGCCTGCGAAGGCTGCGGCGAAACTCCTTATATAAAACTGGCAAGCCAGTTATTTGGTGACCGCATGGTCGTTGCCAATGCGACCGGCTGTTCATCTATCTATGGCGGCAACCTGCCAACAACACCATGGACGAAAAATGCCGAAGGCCGCGGCCCTGCCTGGTCGAATTCACTGTTCGAAGATAACGCCGAGTTCGGCCTCGGTATGCGACTGGCGATCGATAAACAAAGTGAATATGCGCGTGAATTATTACAACAGTTAAAACCTGATATTGGCGACAAGCTGCTTGAACAAATCATTGCTGCCGATGAATCCACCGAAACAGGTATTTACCAGCAACGATTGCACATACAGACATTGCGGGACAAGTTAAAACACATGGGTTCACCTGCTGCGCGCGAACTTGAAAGTGTTGCAGAAAATCTTTGCCGCAAGAGCGTGTGGATTATCGGGGGCGATGGCTGGGCTTATGATATTGGCTATGGCGGACTCGATCATGTACTGGCATCAGGCATGGATGTCAATATCCTGGTGCTCGACACCGAAGTCTATTCCAACACCGGTGGACAGACATCCAAAGCCACACCACGCGGCGCAGTCGCAAAATTTTCTGCCGGAGGCAAGGCTACGCCGAAAAAAGATCTTGCCCTGCTGGCGATGGATTACGAACACGTCTACATTGCCCGCGTCGCTTACGGTGCCAAGGACGTACAAACCATACGCGCATTTCATGAAGCCGAAGCCTATCCGGGGCCTTCGCTGATCATTGCCTATTCGCCCTGTATCGCACACGGCATCGATTTGAAGAACAATCATCTGCAACAGCAGCTCGCTGTCAATAGCGGGCACTGGCCATTGTTTCGTTACAACCCGCAACAGGCTGCTTCCGGCAAGAACCCGCTGCACCTGGACTCGAAGCCACCCTCAATCCCCTACCGGGATTTTATCGAAACAGAAATTCGATTCAGCATGCTATGGAGGACGCATCCACAGGAAGCAGAGAAATTTCTCGAACAGTCGCAGCAGGAGGTCCTGCATCGCTATCATTACTATGAGCAGCTCGCGAGTCTCGAATGGGATGAGAAAGGCGATGTCGAACCGCCCCATCGAAAACTGACGGCGGCAACGGCACGCACAAAGGAGCAACCATAATGATAGATCTGAGCACAGAGTATCTTGGACTCAAACTGGATAATCCACTGGTTCCTTCTTCCTCACCATTAACGGGTGAACTGGATTCTGCAAAGAAACTCGAGGATGCGGGCGCGTCGGCGCTGGTACTTCCTTCGTTGTTTGAAGAAGCTATAGAGCATGAACAGAAGCAGCTTGAGCGCTTCGTATATGCGCAGGCGTTGGGGCAATATGAAGCGCAGTCCTACCAACCCATACCGGAGGATTACAGTAGCGAGCTGGACAATCACCTGGAGCGTCTACGGCAGTTTAAGTCGGCTCTGGATATTCCCGTGATCGCCAGCTTGAACGGAATCTCCACCAATGGATGGATAGACACCGGCAAGGAATTACAACAAGCCGGCGCGGACGCACTTGAGCTAAATGTTTATTACATCGCTGCAGACCCTGACACAAGCGCCGAAGAAGTTGAAAATCGTTATCTGCAATTGCTAACCGACTTGCGTCAAAATGTCACCATACCGGTAGCTATGAAGCTTCCATCCCAGTTCTCATCCGTTGCCAACATGGTATTCAAGCTGCAACAGGCAGGCGCACATGGCGTATCCCTGTTTAACCGTTTTTACCAGCCGGATATTGATCTGGAAACACTTCACATAAAACCCCACCTGGAACTTTCCAGCTCAATGGAGTCATTATTACGGATTCGCTGGATAGCACTGATTCGCGGTCGCGTGGATTTATCCATTGCGGCCACCGGCGGCTTTCATCGATCTGAAGATATCATCAAAGCCTTGCTGGTTGGTGCCGATATCACCCACCTTTGCAGCGTACTATTGAAAAATGGACCGGAATATATTGCTGTTCTCAAGCAGGAATTACACGACTGGCTGGAACAACAGGAGTATACATCGGTAGCGCAAATGAAAGGCAGCGTCAGCAAGTCCTGTGCAATTAATCCTGCCGCACTTGAACACTGCAATTACATGCATGTCATTAAAAGCTACGGTCAGTGATTATGCGTGGAAGCGGTCTTAATACTTACATACCTTATCGTAATGAAATTTATGGAGCGACAGATGAACGAAACACTCATGATTTTACCGGCCGGGGAATCCACCGCCATACGACTGGTGCGCGTGCCGGATGAATTTGAACAGCACGAAGCTTTCCGCCACGTGACCGGGCTGATCGCCCATATAGAAGAAGAGAATCCGGGCTATGCGTGGGAGGATATCGCCATGATACTGGAGGATCACGGATTCGAGCCGGTTGAATTTATACTCGGGCCGGCTTTGGACTGAGATGTTGAGCAACAGCCTGTTTACTGATTTACCCGCTGCGAGCGAGATTTGAGGAGTGCCCCGCCTCGATCCGGCGGGGCACAACCCTTTGCAACCTTACAGCTCGTTATCGTGACACTCCGTACAACCGACCTCGTGGTCATTCGGGAACAGGACACTGTTCCCATTGGGACAGAAGGCCGTACGCTCATCGCACTTGAGAACCCTGTCCTGCGCCATGGCTGACAGCACGGTGCCTTCGCCGTTACGCCCGTGACAGGCTCTACAGGCATTCGGGTTGTTCTCGGCGAGATCTTCATGCCCGCCGTCCGCAAACTTATCGCCCGCACTCCCGATGGGGTGCATACCGTGCGGACCATCCAGGTTAACGCCGAGATCACCGGTGTGGCAGGTGCTGCACTCAGCGACAGTACCCGTATGCCCCTGCAGCTGTTGTGCCGCTATATTGTCGTTGGCATTGGGGTTCTTGTTCGGCCAGATACCGTGCGTAGAACCGTGACAGGCTTCGCAGAAGACACCCTCGTGCCCCTTGCTAACCCGGTACAGCATCGGATTACCCGCAGCAGCTCCTGTCGGCACAACGTTTTCTGCAAAACGCTTGTTGGTCGGCACAATCGGTGTGGCCTTGGTATCCGTGGTCAGGTAAGCCTGCATCAGGCGAATACCGTCCTGCGGATCGCCAATGGTACCCGGATCACCATGCTTGTTATTCATGGCATCACCGGTATGGCAGGAACCACAACCTGGTTCGTTAGCCCAGGGTACGCGTGGTGTAGCCGGGTTGGTGTAGAAATCACCGGCCAGCTCGAAGGCACCCACGGCTGAGGGAGGTGACGCGGCAACATTACGGGAGAAGTCATCGCCCACCTGTGCCATATCACCGTGGCAGTCCTGGCAGAGCATGCCGCCGCTCGCCATGGCACCACGCAGGCAGTCAGTCCGCCTTCCGGGATGACACTGGTAACAAGTCTCTTCCATCACCTGCCTGCCTAGGACCGGATTACGCAGATTGCCGTTACTATCCACGGGTGGCGGCATGACCGGGAACAGCGGATCACCGTTGAGGTCTTCCACCGTGGCGTGGTGACTGTGCATGACGTTGGACATCGACTTGTTGACCACCTGATCACGGCCGTTCGCCACCGAAGGCGATACCTCTACGCCGTTGAGTATGAGCGGCCCATCGTTCTCAGGCCCCTGCGGACCCAGCTGAGCCAGATCCAGTGCCGGAGTGTAGTGGCAGGACTGGCAGACCACCGGAGTCTGGTCCACCAGGTCAGGGGTATATTTTGCACCGTCTGGATTTCCGGACCCGTGCTTCAGATCATGCAGACGGATCAGGTTCAGATCCGCCGCATACTCTTTACTGACTTCCAGCGGCACGCTTTTTTCAAACTCGGGATCGTCTGCTGCCGCTGTGGCCACCGGGATTCCGGCGTCGAACAAGGCCTGGGTTGCCGCCCCGTTACCACCGTCTTCCATGTCACTGTGGCAGAAACCACAGTTGGCTTCACCGGAAATCGGCAATACGGTATCCAGCGAGGCCAGCACCTGGCCGCCGGATTTAGCCTGCACGCGCATCAACGCCCAGGGATTCTCTCGCCCGAAGTCATCGAATGCTGTCAATGGAACACCAGCCGCTTCGAACCAGTTTACACCTTCAGATGTGTAGCCGAACGGGAAGTTGACAAAGAATGGCTGGTCGACCGCAAACAGCTTGAAGGTCAGCGGATCATTGAGCGCGTAAGGACCAAAACGCCCCGGCATCTCCTGTTGCTCGGCGGACAGGTTACCGTCACCCAGGAAGAGCTGTTCGACATTGGGCATAGGCAGACCCAGGTCCAGAATATTAACGCCCGCTGGATAGAAGGCCGGCAGAATACCCTGCGGATAGAAAGGGTCATAGGCCTCACGGGCGGCGTCCCAGAAATTGGTTTTGTATACCGTGCCGTCACTTGCGACGCTGGACAACACCGGGCCAGTACCCGCGGAGTTGATTCCAGTGAGGATCGGGTCAGCGGGATTATAGGCCGCCGAGTAGACCACCTCAACACCATCACCATCGCGGGTCAGGATGTCAGGATCGCTGCCGCGCCGGATGACCTGTGTGTGTACAACCTGAAACGGTGGCAGGACACTGGAGATACGGGTATCGAAATCGCCGCAGTGCATACCAAGGTCGTTGGCAGAAAATACCTTGTAGCCGGCCAGTCCAATAAGCGGCTGCTCGCTGACCGGCGCACCGGGTGTTCCGTTCTGACTGGTAGAGTTGATCGAAACACCGGGCAACTGTCCCTGATCGGAGACAACCGCCGTGGTCGAGTCGCTACCGCTATCGCCATCGTTATCCGTCACCGTCAGCGTGACCGGATAAGTACCGACCGCTGTGTAGGTGTGACTCGGATTGGCCGCGCTGCTGGTTCCACCATCACCGAAAGTCCATGCATAGGTATCGATGTTCCCGTCAGGGTCCGTTGAACCCGCGCTATTGAATTTCACAGCAACGCCCGGGGTTCCTGCATAGGGGCCATTGGCGTTGGCCGTCGGGGGCGTATTACCGCCGCCATCCATCCCGCAACCGCCGGGAAAGTCATTGGCGTGCTCGACACTTTTCTGGTCACTTCTTCTGCCGGATTCAGCGCGCACGCGGCACGGAACGGAATCTGGATGCGTCTTGCGGTACTCCCAGTCACCCTCGTCGTCCGCATTTACTGTGGCAAACCGCACCCCGCTGTCCGCATCGAACAGTCTCACTTCAGCGTCGTCTCTGGCGTTGCCCTTGACCTTGAAACGATCATCTTCCTGTTTGTACTTGGCGTCCTTTATTTCGAAGTCATCACCGGCCAGCACACTGCTTGTGCCCACCAGGCTCAGCAGCGACACGGCAAACAGGTAGCTGACCAGCAATAAAGCATTCCTCCAGGGAAACTGACGCCCTTCGAATTTTATTCTTTGCGCAACACTGTTCATAGCCGTCTCTCCTCTATCCAGCTGGGCTTCATGCGGTGTGTATTATTAGTTCACAGAGATACTGCAAGACTCAGACCAGTATTTCTGTTCCCCTTAAAGGCTTGAAATGCGGATACAAACATTGAGCACCTGAACAAACGTTTATGACAATATCCCCCGCATGTCATGTCATGCCTGTCACGACCTGACGACGCTGTCAGAGTTTGTGATTTTGAACTCACAGGCAACAGGAGCAAAAAACCCTTATGACACAATGCCCGGCATCACCTGTCACACCTGTTATGGATTGACGACACTGGCAAAGTTGTAATCTTGTGCTACGGAAGAACCGGGTGAAAACCCGGTATATCAGCTGAGATGATAGCGTTTCAGTTTGCGGTAAAGGGTGCGTTCACTACGGTTTGTCATGACGACGTGACTGCAGGTGAATGACGTGGCCGCCATATTGAGTTGTTCGAGCACTTTCAGAAACGCGGGTGACTTGCCCACCATATTAAACTGATCTGTCTGCTCCGGCCTAGGGCTTATCAATATGATGACTCACCTGGTAGCAGGGTCGGTCCACGACTTGACCGGGTTCCAGACCGTAAACCTGTTGATAAGCCTTGTTGACCGCAACCACCCTGAGGTGGCGATCGATCACTACGAACGGTCGCTCATCGGTATCAATGAGCGACTGAAGACTGATGTTGTGGTTAACATCCAGCAGATTGGCAGGCACTGTGCTGCTCCTTTTGCACTTTGAGCCGACTCTAGCCCCGTCAGACATGACAAACCCTGACACGGCTCAACAAGTCATCACTGATTACTAGACCTGTGTCTGTTTTTTTGCGGCCGGGGCAGCTAAAGAGCTCGGGCATGACCTGCCTGAATTCCATCTCCATTCAAAACCCTCCATGAAGTCAGTGACTTGAGATATCAGATCTTGGGACTATATTCCCAATTATAGACCCTGGGGGTTGTCCGATCCAGTACACCGATCGCGTACAGGCGGACTGGACACCAATCACTTCAATAGCCATGCATTGGTGTATAGTGACGCGCTGTTATGCGGATGTCGCCTTCACACGGCAGAGGGCACTGGTTAAAAGCAAAACTGCTGTCCGAGAAACTTCTTCGTGAAACTACGCAGCCAAATCACCCTGTTTCTGCTTCTGCTGGGACTGACGCCTCTACTTGTATCCTTTGTGATCAACGTACCGCTTGTTTTCGACAAGCTGGAATCTTTTTATCATGAAGCTTACCTGGAGAAGCTGCGCACAGACTTTCGCGACCTGGATCAGCATATTACACGACGGCAGGAGATGGTGCGCCTGTTCGCAAAATTGCCCGAACCAGGCATCGCTCTGCCCTCGAATGATGCAACAGGTGATGACGAGCTTGCCCGGGAACGTTCGGCATATACCGAATGGGCTAACCGCGTACTGTTTGATCAACTGGATATTACCCAGGTCATCTTTATCAACAAGGATGGCAAGGTCTGCTTCTCGCTGGATCGGGATCATGCAACCGGCATCCTGAAAAGCGAAGATCACCAACCTGACCTGCCCGGCATGGAATTTCTTTCTGCCGGCCTGGAGCTGGCACCCGGTGCGGTACTTACCAGCCCGATCCGTTTTCATATGGAAACCGACGCGAATGACCTGAGCCGGTTCATGACCCTCAGCTTCATCAGCCCGATGCTTGCACCCTCTGCACAGGACGGGGCACCTGAGCTCCAGGGTGTCGTGATATTCAACCTGGACGTCGGCGGACTCGCGCACGTCTACAATGGCATCTACTGGGTGCAGAGTAACGGTGAGTATCTCGCTTACCGAAGAGACGAAGCGCCCACCTCAACGGCCTTCCTGGATTTTCCGGGCCTTGAGGAACTGTTTGCGAAGGGCGAACTGGACCTGTGGAAACAGGCTGGCCAGCAGATTTTCTGGCTCCCCCTCTTCTCTACCCAGGGCTCCGGCCCGCTATGGGTAGGGCGAAGCGTGGATCCGTCACCGCTTACTGAATTTATCAGGGCACTTGAATTCCGCGTCGCCAGCATCATTGCGATTCTGGTGCTGGTAATTGTTATTGTTGCGCGCGCCATCGCGATTCGCATGGAAGGCGTAAGCCTGGATCTGAAGAACGGGATTGCACAGGTACTTGAACAGGATCGTACTGTCCGGTTTTCCTGGCGCCGGCCCGAAGAGCTGCGCAACCTGGGCGACAGCCTGACGCGCCTGTTTGAGAAGCATGTAGAAGATGCCCACGCCTTGCGCACTCATGCCGATGAACTCGAAGCGTCGAACCGTTACAAGTCCGAATTCCTGGCCAATGTCAGCCACGAACTGCGCACCCCGCTGAACTCTATCCTGCTGTTGTCGAAACTGCTGGCCGGCAACAGCGAACATATGTCTCCCGAACAGATCCAGCAGGCGCGTGTCATCCACTCTGCCGGCAAGGATCTCAGAGCGCTGATTGACACAATTCTGGATCTTTCCAGGATCGAGGCCGGCGAAGCCGCACTAAAACCGGAAAGTATCAATCTGGCGGATATGCTGAATGAACTCAGCGAGCTTATGCGCCCGCAATTCGAGGAGAAAGGACTGACACTCGAATTGCGGATTGATGAAGATGCACCCGCATCAATCCTGACCGACGGTGAAAAACTGCGCCAGATAACAACCAATTTCCTCTCCAATGCGCTCAAGTTCACCGAACGGGGTGGCGCCACACTGCGCCTCGCACGCAATACCGGTGCAGGTGCCGGCGGCCACCCGCTGGCGATCAGCGTCAGCGACTCCGGCATAGGCATCCCCAATGACAAGCAGGCACTGGTATTCGAGGCCTTCAAGCAGGTCGACGGATCTACCAGCCGGCGTTATGGTGGTACCGGCCTGGGCCTCACCATCAGCCGCGAGCTCGCGCGGTTGATCGATGCCCGCATCAACATAACCAGCGATGAGAGCAGAGGGTCCACGTTCACCCTGCTGTTACCGCTGGTGCTCAATGAACAGTCCACCCGGGAAGAAACAGGCTCATCAGTGACGACGAAAACGCAGATGGGAACTGCGGATAATGTAGATGCCATACCCGAAGCCCATTATGCTGGCAAGCGGGTACTGGTTGTAGACGACGACTTGCGCAATCTGCTGGCACTTACCCCCTTGCTCAATCGCTGGGAGATTGAGGTTCTCGCCGCGGGTAATGGCCAGGAGGCGCTGGATGCACTACATGATGAAGAAAGTTTCGATCTTGTGCTGATGGACTTGATGATGCCGGAAATGGATGGCTATGAAACTATCCGCGCAATACGGGCAGATGCCGCCCTGGAAAAACTACCCGTTATTGTACTCACAGCCAGAGCAGCAGACGAAGACCGGAACAAGGCACTGGCGGTCGGCGCCAACGATTACCTGTCCAAACCGATTGAGGCAGGAGACCTCAAATTGATGCTGGATCAGTATCTGCGATCCGGGAACAGGCATAGCCGGACCCGCGGCCAACAGGAGCAGCCATGAAACGCTACAGCGGGTTCACGCTGCTTATTGTCGACGACAACCAGCATAACCTGTTCACCCTGCGCACCCTGGTCAGGGAGCATATGGATGTTGAAGTGCTGGAAGCAACATCCGGTCAGCAGGCACTGGACATCGCGCTGGGTAACGCTGATATCGACCTGATTGTTCTCGATATCCAGATGCCGGAGATAGATGGTTTCCAGACCGCCTCCATGCTGAAGATCCGCAAAAAGACCCGTGATATTCCCATTATATTCCTGACTGCCGCTTTCAAGACCGATGAGTTCCAGCAGAAAGGGTATGACGTGGGTGCTGTGGACTACCTGCTCAAGCCGATAGATGACAATCAGCTCATCAATAAAATCAGCACCTATTTCCGTCTCATTGAAAAGGAGCGCGATCTGAACCGGCGGCTTGAGGAACAGGTTGCCGCCCGTACAGCAGAATTGCACACTACCAACCAGTACCTGCGTGGCATAATCGAGACCATGGGAGAGGCCCTGCTGGTTCTCGATCCCACCGGTAATATAAAATCTGCAAATCCGGCTGCCTGTAAAATGCTCGGTTACGACGAACAGGCCCTGATTGGCCTCAATATCGGCGATGTCTTTGAAGAATCCGAGCCGGAACAGGCCAACGCCTTTATGGGAACATGGCTTGAAGCACTGATACGAATCGGCACCCTGAGCAGCATCGAGGCCCGTTTTATTACCCGGGACGGAACCCGGCTACCTATTCTGTTCTCGCGTACCGCCATGAGTGATGAATGCGGTACTATTACGGATATACTCTGTATCGCAAAAAACATGACCGGTTTTCGGCATGAAGACAGCGACGACTGACCCAACATACTTTCAGGAACTGTTAAATGAACGACGAGAAAAAAGAGTCCGTTTCACCTGAAGATGCTGTACTGACAGCTGACGCGCTTAAAGCAATGGGCCACCCCTTGCGCTGGCGTATCCTGTGCGCACTGGGTGAAGATGAGATTACTGTCGGTGACCTGGCCCGGCAGATTGGCACTACACAGAGCAACATGTCTCAGCATCTTGACCAGTTGCGCAACAAACGCATTCTGGTATCCCGCAAGGAAGCCAATCGCATCTATTACCGGGTACGCAACGAAGCATTACTGGAACTGATAGGCAGTATGCGTTCGGTGCTCTGTCAGACCAACCTGGAAGATACGCCGCGCGGATAAGCCCGAACCCTTTTTACTGGTCATTAAAAAAGGGGGCTCAAAGAGCCCCCTTTTCTTACCACCGGTGGTATAAACCGGCTTCTTACCTGGCAGCAGGTGCCTGAGGCGCAGCCGGAGCAACCGGAGCCTGCGGAGCAGGATGTGCGCCGTAAGGAGCAGCGCCGTAAGGAGCGCCGTAGCCATAAGGAGCACCGTAGCCATAAGGAGCATAGCCACCATAGTTACGACCATAGTAGTCGTTGTAACCACGGCCATATCCGCGACCATAACCACGACCTGAACCACGACCGCTGAAGTTCATGCTGAAATCGCCATCGCCGAACATATCGCCCATGCCGTCACCCCAGCCGTTGTTGCCCCAGCCGTTGTTTCCATAACCGTTGTCGTTCCACGGGCCCCACCAGGCTTGCGCCGAACTCATGGTCAACGCGGTAGCACCGGCCAGCATTGCTGCAAAAACAGTTTTCTTGAAGTTCATGTTAATACCCTCGTTTGTATCAATTAAATACAGATTTGTTGAAAAATAACTCGATAATCGCTTACTTGGCAGTCGTCGCAGGTGCCGGAGCAGCAGGAGCAGCGGCTACACCGTAGCGGTTGTCCCACATGGCCTGACGACTCTTCATCCTTTCTTCATGCGATTCCTGCATAGCCTTGCGCTGTGCTTCCATCGATTCCTGCATAGCCTTGCGCTGTTCTTCCATAGATTCATGCGCGGCCTTGCGCTGTGCTTCCATGTTCTTGTAGTAGTCAGCCTGGGCTTTCTGCTGGGCTTCAAACGCTTCCTTCTGGGCCTTGGCCTGCTCTTCGTTTATGGCAGGAGCAGCCTGATTGGGGGCCGGCGCATAACCGTAAGGGGCAGGGGCAGGGGCAGGGGCATAGCCGTACGGGCCATAACCGTAGCCATTGTTGTAACGGTTGTAGCTATTGCCATAGCCGTTACCGTGACCGCGTCCGCGACCATGGCCACTGAAGCCCATGCTGAAACCGCCGTCGAAATCGCCGTCAACTTCACCATCAGAAACACCGTTGCCGTTCCAGCTGTTGTTACCATAACCGTTGTCGTTGCCCCACCAGGCGCTGGCGGAACCGGAAACTGCCGCGATGCTGGCAGCAGCAATAAAAGTTGCAATTTTTTTCATAATGACTCTCTCCTGAGCGTGGATGAATAAGCTGTATATCTACAAAGCACGAGTGAGAGTATTTCAGAATATGCGAATATATGCAAATACTTTATTTAAATTTTTCCGGACTCCTGGCCGCGAGCCGCGCCCCCCTTCTATCTACACGGATATTGCTTTATTTTTCAGAAGGAAAGCGCACACCTTAACAAAGGGAGGCTGCCGGCCAACATTAGCTATTCCAGGACAATGCCAGCCTTTAATCTATATGTAGTTCTTATTGCCCTGCGCCTGGACGGATTATCCGAAGCTCAGGCCTTGTGCTGATGCCGATCCTCGGCGCAATGACGCCGCATGCACGACACCATATAACCCAGCAGTACCCCGGCAGCAGCCAGAAAAGCTATCCCCGTCCACCAGCGATTTGCTTGCGGTGAAAAACCCGCAGCGGCGAGCGTCCACCAGGTAACAAATGCTACAAAAACCGCTATAAACACTGCTATAGCGTAGGGCCACGGTTTCTTTCGGCAATTCCCACACAGTTTCATTCGAACCCACCCCCGTCATTTTCAATTCGGTACCCCAGCACAAGACATTAACCGGTAACAAACCCCCTGCACATTGATCACTGTCAACTCCATGTCTAACAGGCGTTTGTATACAGGGTAATGTCCGCGCCGCTATATTCGCTTTTTAGTTTATTACCATTTACTTATTTATTCAATATTGGTGCGCTCATTCCCTCGCCGACTCAGATAAATACTGCAGTTCAGCTTAAGAGAGAAATATACGCTGCCGCTAGCTTCTGGAGGGTTAATGCTTTACCTGCTGCCGCACCAGAATGGAGTGTAAAAAATGGCAATCGCACCACAATTCCAGAAACTGCTGGATGGCTGCCTGGAAATGGAATTCAGTCATCTTCGCCCGCTCGTGGACCGCATGTTCGAAAACGCAGACGTAGCATTGCTGGATTTTGCTGAAAAAGCAGAAAACAATATGGCCCAATCACTGTTTTTTGAGGCCATGAGCGAAGTTCGCAAAAAGCGCAGCACTATCGAGCAGCATTTCTACAGAGAATTGAAGCGGAGCTTCCTGGAATTCCCACGCAAACCGGATCAGCAAGAGCAGCCAGTCCAGGAAGATACCGGCCTTTCGAATTTGTCCCTGATCGACACCGATGAACTTGAAACTTCGGTGGCAACGCAGAATGCTGCCGGCAAACTGGCCAGCCGCATCATGGACCATATTTTTGCGCTCAAGCAACGTCTCGCCGTCGTCAACAGTGGTAATGCAATCCAGGAAAACGAAATCCCCGGTGGGCCCGCATGGCTGGGCTGCGCCTATCAACACGCGGTCGAACAGCTGGAACTGGAAAACAAGATTCGCCTGGTCTTCATTGCGTTATTTGACAAGTATGTTCTTACCCATGCCGATGTTATCTACGATGAGTTCAACAAACGACTGATACAGGAAGGCATACTGAAAAATCTGAAATACGAGGTCCGGAAACAGCCCGGCGGTGTCGAGATCGTTGAACAGTTTGTCCCGGACGATGCGGCCGCCGATACAGACCCGGCCATGGGTACAGACATGAACGGCACACCAGACCAGCAAACCCCGTCAGAACTGGGCGATGAGTTATTCGGACGCATCTGTGAACTCATGACCGGGCGCCACACCGGTGCCTCGGCGGGACACGGTGGAACAGGGAATGTCTCGCCGATTCGTTCGGGTGGTGGATACAGCGGAGGCAGCGCTGCTGGTGGCGGTAGCATGGGTGGGGGCACAAGTACCGGATACGGAGATGCCGGCGGAAACATGGACTCTGGTGGAACCGGTGGTTCCGGCCTGGTAAGTCAGATCAGCAGCCTGCAATCCCGGATCCAGTCGAAATCAGCAGGCCTGTCCAGCAGTGAATTCATCGAGAACATAGAAAT
>Ga0316189_10000842_pt1 | contig 30687 bp, 27 predicted proteins | sample LowCovwburrow_MG_FD_204930 | JGI IMG/M metagenome (GOLD analysis project Ga0316189, IMG submission 204930) | Coastal sediment microbial communities from Maine, United States - Lowes Cove worm burrow | ecosystem: Environmental > Aquatic > Marine > Coastal > Sediment | place: USA: Maine...
ACCGCGCCTCTTCTCATTTAACTCACCTGTCGGCGCCTGCCCGCAGTGTGACGGCATTGGCACGCAGACCATCTTTGATCCGGCACTGGTTGTTCCCGATCCATCGCTAACGCTTAAGCAGGGAGCGATTGAGGTCTGGTCGGGAAGTGAATCATTCATGTATATGCAGACGCTTGAAGCGGTGACCAAACACTACAAGATCAATATGCGCACCCCATTTGAAAAACTGCCTGAAGAGGCACAGAAAGCACTTCTTTACGGTTCCGGTAGGGAGAAGGTTCGTTTCGAGTTCTCCACATCGATGCAGGAGCGAGTGGTTGAACGCCCGTTTGAGGGAGTCATTCCCAATCTTGAGAGACGCTATCGAGAGACATCATCGGATGATGTGCGTGAAGAGCTGGCCAAATACATCAACAGTATCGATTGCCCCAGATGCGAAGGCTCAAGGCTGACGCGGGCGGCCAGGCATGTGCTGGTGGACGGCACATCACTGCCGGCGGTAGTGAAAATGCCACTGCGTGAATCAAAGCAGTGGGTGGAGTCACTCAACCTTTCCGAACAGCATCAGGCGATTGCAGAAAAGGTGCTGGAGGAGATTTCTGCCCGTATCGGCTTCATGATCGAAGTGGGGCTTGATTACCTTAGCCTTGACCGCACGTCAGGAACCCTCTCCGGTGGAGAGGCTCAAAGAATCCGGCTGGCCACCCAGATCGGCTCTGCTCTGGTGGGTGTGCTTTACATTCTTGATGAGCCATCCATCGGCCTGCATCAGAGGGATAACGACCGGCTTCTGGGCACGCTGAAACGGCTGCGGGATATTGGCAACTCAGTCATCGTAGTTGAACATGATGAAGAAGCGATCCGTACCGCCGATTGGGTGATCGATATGGGGCCGTTGGCGGGCGAACATGGCGGTGAAGTGATAGGACAGGGAACGTTGGAGCAAATTCTGGCAACAGAAAACTCGCTGACTGCCGACTATCTCTCAGGAAGAAAATCAGTTGCCCTGCCTGAGCGTCGATCGGTTGAGAAGGATCACCCGATGGTGGGTGTTGAGGGCGGTTGTGAGCACAACCTTCAGAACGTGACCGGGCTCTTCCCGCAGGGGCGCTTGAGTTGCGTGACCGGTGTCTCTGGCTCTGGAAAGTCGACACTGACGATTGATACGCTTTACCGGGGGCTGGCACGCAGTAAGAGACAGATTTCAGAGCGGGTCGGTGCTCACACTGCCATGATCGGTACAGATCTGTTCGACAAGATCATTGATATCGATCAGAGCCCGATTGGGCGCACGCCGCGTTCCAATCCTGCTACCTATACCGGTGTCTTCACGCCGATTCGCGACCTGTTCTCCTCGGTCCCCGAATCACGGGCCCGTGGCTATAAGCCAGGGCGTTTCTCCTTCAACGTCAAGGGCGGTCGCTGCGAAACCTGTCAGGGTGACGGCATTATCAAGGTGGAGATGCATTTCCTGCCTGACGTCTATGTGCACTGCGAATCGTGTCAGGGGGCTCGATACAATCGAGAAACACTTGATGTGCGCTACAAAGGTAAGACCATTGCTGATGTGCTGGAGATGACAGTGGAGGAGGGGGCAGAATTCTTCGATGCCATCCCTTCTCTGAAGACTAAACTTAATACACTTCAGCAGGTTGGACTTGGTTATATTCGTCTTGGTCAGTCGGCCACCACGCTCTCCGGTGGTGAGGCCCAGCGTGTAAAACTGGCTAAGGAGCTGGCTCGGCGTGCTACAGGCGATACGCTCTATATTCTTGATGAACCGACCACAGGGCTGCATTTCGAGGATGTAAGAAAGTTGCTTGAGGTACTGCATGCGCTGGTCGATCGTGGTAACACGGTGATTGTCATCGAGCATAATCTGGATGTGATCAAGACGGCCGACTGGATTGTCGATATGGGCCCGGAAGGCGGCGACCGTGGAGGCCAGGTGGTTGTCTCCGGTACGCCTGAAGTGGTTGCAAAGTGTAAGGCGTCATGGACTGGCAAGTATTTAAAAAAGTATCTGTAAAAGATAAATCTGACTGCTAGGGTGGCGAGAAAGGTTTTAAGCGCAGGAGAGGAGAAAACATGAATATCTATAGTTTTACGGGGCGTCTTGGACGGGATTGCGAAACACGATTTACACAGGCGGGGATGGCGATTTGTTCATTTACCGTAGCTGTGGATTATGGTTATGGCGAAAACAAAGGCACAAACTGGATTCGATGCTCTCTCTTCGGTAAGCGAGCAGAAGGTGGGCTGCCAAAGTATCTGGTCAAAGGTACTCAAGTGGCTATTAGTGGTGAACTCAAAGTGCGCGAATATGAAGATAAAGAAGGCAACAAGCGAACTTCAGTAGATGTTTCCGTTGATAAACTGGATTTGATTGGAGGTCGCAGCGAATCACAGGGTGGTGGAGACTTCGGTGGCTCACAATCCAGCGGTGGTGGACACGACAGTGCTTCACAAAAGAGCAGCAATGACCCGTTCGCAGATAGCCCTAATTTTGGTGATGTTCCCGTGGATGATGATATTCCATTTTAGCGGCCACCTAAGATAATAATGAAAAATTATTAAAAGGGCCCTGACAGGGCCCTTTTTTTGTGGGCAGATATCTAGAGTGCCTTCTTATCTGCCGTCCATTTGAAGATAACCCTTTTTACTGCCTCAACATTCATTGGTTTTACGATGAAGTCGTTCATTCCTGCTTCAAAACATCTCTCCATATCCTCTTGCATGGCATTTGCAGTCAGGGCGATAATCGGAAGTTCGGTAAGCCCGATCTCCTCTCTCAGGATTTTTGTGGTTTCAATGCCACTAAGTACCGGCATCTGCATATCCATCAGCACAATGTCGTAGGATTCTGATTGAATCAGCCGGATCGCATCTTGTCCGTTTGACACCACGGACACCTGAAGACCCTCCGCCTCAAGAGTTCTGGCAATAACCTTCTGGTTGATTGGGTTGTCCTCTACCAGAAGAATCGAAATATCTTTCAGAGAAAACTCAGCAGGAATAGCCCCCATCTCTCCATGCTTCTGGATAGAAGATGCATCCTTTTTCATGAATTCTGCGCTGAATGCGAATGAGCTCCCTCTGCCCAGATGACTCTTCACATTGATCGATCCTCCCATCAGTTTCACCAGTCGTTGACAGATCGACAAGCCTAGACCGCTGCCTCCATATTTCCTCGATGTTGAACTGTCAGCCTGAGTGAAAGATTCGAACAGTGTATCTATATATTCCGGCTCAATACCGATGCCGGTGTCTTCTACCGTGAATTTGATAACAGCTCTTGAGTCATCTTCTTCAACAAGGGCGGTGGAGATGGATACTTCACCCTTCTCCGTAAATTTAAGCGCATTGCCTACCAGATTGATTAATATCTGACTTAATCTGGCGGCATCGCCGTTCAATATGGTTGGTGTATCGGGTGATATGGTGAGTTGAAGTTTTAGGTTTTTCTCTTGTGCAGTCGCACGAAAAACTCCTGTCAGATTATTCAGCACCTCATTGAGATCAAACGGATTATATTCCAGTTCCAGTTTACCGGCTTCAATTTTCGAGAAGTCGAGGATGTCATTAATGATTCCCAAAAGTGAGTGAGAGGCAGTTCTCATGGTCATCATGTATTCATTGGCTCTTGGTGGAAGCTTCTCCTTTAGTGAGAGGTCTGTAATACCGATGATTGCACTCAGAGGCGTGCGGATTTCATGGCTCATGTTGGCAAGAAACTCACTCTTGGCTCTGTTTGCCATTTCGGCACGATCCCTTGCATCGTTTAGTTCGGCAGTCCGCTCATTAACTCTATCTTCCAGCTCTTCACGTTGGCGCTGAAGCAGGGATAAAAGCTTGTCCAGGGCGTTTTTTACCAGCGAAATCTCTTCGCTCTTCTCCTCCTCTAGCGGAGGCAACTTGTACTCTACCTCGGTATCCAGACGCAGTAGATGCTGGGTAAGCTCAGTGAGCGGTTTCAACAGCCTTTCCATAAACAGAAAGACGATAAGTAGCAATAACAGAAAGAAAAGAATGCTTGAAAGCAGAGCTGTATTTCCTTGAAGCTCAAGTTTTTTATAAAAGCTGTCTGAGTAGTAAATTGTTGCTGAGCCCAGAAAACGTCTGTTTTTGTCCGAAGAGAAAATTACGGTTTCGGAAATGAATGAGTTGTCTGCAGCCTCAGGCCTGGTTTGCGAGAATGTCTGAGAGCCCGTTGTTATTTCAATACCATTTAGAAGATAGTCGCCGGTATTGAGATCGCGTAACAGCATAAGCTGGTCGATATATGGTTGAATGTTTAAACTGTCATTAGTTTTAAGCACGTGTCCAAGGCCTGTTTCATTGGCAAGCATAAACATATCTGCCTTGCCCTGCTCGGAACTTTTCAGAGCAGGAGAGAGAACGAAGAGCCAAAGTGAAATCGACAATGCGACGAGCCCTAAAAGCAGTAGAATCAGAACTCTCATCATTCGGTGCGATAGTTTCATCTGGCCCGGTCTATTCATCGTAACATCGCATGATTTTCAAGAATGAAGGGTGGAAGCGAATATTTGATTGTTCCATCGTTTTTCTGTTGCAATAGGGCCAGATTTTACTGGTGATCTGCATTCCCATCGTGACGCCCCTCTCCACGTCGCCTGGAATGGGTGAAAAAAGTAGTATGCTGTGCTTGGTTGCATGGCTGATCGTCTGGTTTAGTAGCTCTCGATCTATCTCATCAGCCAGAAAAATGCCCGCTACACGTTTGGGAAAGTTGGACAGCTCAGATGCTTTTACAACGGCGATTTTTGAGCTGTATTGTTTGATAGTGGAGACCTGTCTGCCAAGCGCTTCAGCCAGTCTGGTTGCCCGAACGGACTGGTTTTCATAGACAATAACAAGATAGATATTTCCATCACTAGCCCGTTTGGCAGCGATATCCCGGTCAATTGAAACAATGTTGGGAAAGAGATTTAGACCGACCATGATCAGGCGGTTCTCATCAGATGCGCCAGCTCCCCATGCTGTTGAGAGCATAAGAAGCAGCAGAAGTGCTTGGTACAGAGGTTTCATCGTAGGTATGATCAGCTACTTACCGGGTTATCATTAGAAACCGTACGCAATATGCCCCCAGAATGTTCGACGATCTCCCGGATAATCGTTTGGATACATGGCTTGAGGTGCCGGATATTTAACTTTTCGATCAAACACGTTTTTCACGCCGGCTCTTACCGTAGCCCTTTCATTAAAGAGATTCATTGCACCGAAAGCGACATCGATGGTGGTGTCTGCCGCCAGCTTGCCGCGAGTGTCACCTGCAGCACGGCTTCTGGCACCAACATGATTGCCCCAGATTGTCACCGTGTAGTTTTGGATGGGCTGCCAGGTTAAGGCAAGGTTGCCGAGAAAGTTGGCAGAGCCCTCCAGTGGAAGTTTTGTGGCGCTGTTGATTGCCCGGACATAAGAGATGTTGCCATCCAGACGCAGGTTGTCAGTGAGGTTTTTTTGAAGCTCGATTTCACCGCCTGTTGAGCGAACCATGTCCTGCAAGTTTTGATACTGTGTCCCTCCCCCTTTTCCAATAAGGTTCTTTACACGTGAATCAAACAAAGTTGTTCTCAAGACAGTGTTTAACGTCGTATATATATATCCGATCTCTACACTTTCGATGGTTTCAGCTTGTAGATTGACATTGCCGGTGCCTGTCGCTTCATACTTTTCATAAAGGGTGGGGGGGCGAAATGCGCGTGCATATTGAGCTTTGAAAATATGTTTGTTGTCGATGTTGTAGACCAGACCAATACGCGGGTTAACGCTTTTACCGGCATCGCTGAAGTTGTCGTATCGCACACCTGTGGTAAGCATCAGATGTTCGGTGATGCTGTACTGATCCTGAATATAGAGACCTGTGGTTTTACGTCCCATGCCCTCTGTGACCCAGTTGTTGGCCCCTGTGAGCAGGGTTGTAGGTATTGTCACATAGACACCCGGTGCAGGCGAGATGAAGTTGGCTGTCCACCAGATATTCTCCGGTTTGGCATCTGAAAACTCTGCGCCGATTACAATTCTATGATTAGCAAATGCATCGACATTGAGCTGAAGGCCACCCAGATATTTGCGTTCTTTATAAAACAGATCGACTTTTGCATCTTGGGTAAGAAATGGGAAAAGAGGCCCTGGAGGATAGACCGTATATTTGGTATCAATTTGGTAATTCATGTAGTCGGCATGAAGCTCAAGATCAATGTCATCCGAAAGGTCGAACCCCTGTTTGATGCCAATCACGATGTCTTTTGAATCGAGTCCGCCTCGCTGATTGGCAGGTTCCAGTGCGCCAACCAGGCCAAAATGATTGCCTGCCGAGAGGTTGACAAGCCGCCCATAGAGAGATGTTTTGTCATAGGTCATATTGACGATGGCTGTATCTGTTTGAATGCGCTTGTCTGGATTGGCTGTTTGACCGAGTGCGTCCGGTCCGACAAGGGCATTATCACCATCTGTATGATTCCGTGATGCCAACAGACTGTAGCTGAATTTATCACTGTCCGAATGGCCGGAAATGATAGCACTACCCTGATATGAATTGTGTGAACCGTACTGGGCCATGACTCTGGTCTCATCTTTTCGAGTGATGATATTGATCACACCGGCAAAGGCGTAATCACCGTAGAGTGAAGCACCGGGGCCGCGAATGACCTCAATACGTTCAACTGCACCGATGGGTAGGTAGAGGGATGGGCCAAAACCGAGAAATGCATTATGCGCAGGGCGATTGTCTATCATGGTTTTAATTTCGGGTGAAATGACCTCACCGCCGAGCCCCCGAGTGACAACCTGCAGATCACCCTGCTGACTGATTCTGATGTGGATGCCCGGAATCAGCCGCATCGCTTTCCAGACGGTATCAATGCCCATGGCTTCAAGGTCTTTGCCGTGAAGCACTGTGACCATGCCGGGCACGAAGTCGGTATTCATTTTGTTTTTGGTAGCTATTTCAGATTCGGTTTCAATGATTTTAAGCAGGTTGACCATTGCATCATCAACAGAGCTTTCAATCTGCTCGCTGGCTATGGCGACAGTGGAGGCGATTAGCGAAATAATCACTAGAAGGACTTTATATAACATGGTTAATGTTCCCCAACATAAGTATACGTAACTGTTTTTTATAGCAGTGTATAACTACTAAGTCTATGTTTAACGGAGATCTATTAAGGTGGCTGGGGAAATAAGGTTACAGAAAAGGGAGGGGAAAGTATGACTCTGATTTTTTATGCTGCTGCGTTTATGCTGGCATATATATCACGTATGGTTGGTGGGAAGTGGTTTATTGGCTATTTCCTGGGGGGGCTTATTTTTGGCCTCTACAATGAAATATGTTTTGAAATGTGCTGGACATATAGCCCCGAATTTGGGGTCACCATCTGGCGTGATGTGCCATTGATTGTTGTTGTGGGGTGGGGCGTGCTGACGATGCTGGCACTGGTCCTGTCTGACAAGGCCTGTTCGCATTTCAACATCACCAACTTCTGGCCGAAGAGAGCGGTTGATGTTCTGATGTTCTGTCTGGTTGGTATCCCGAACGAGTTGATTGTTTCGGGGCTGGGTTACTGGAGCTACAACTTTCCGATACTGGGAGAGTTGCCGATGGTGATTTTCGGCTATCTGGGCGTTGGCATGATTGTCTCATCAATGGGACGGAGTATTCAACAGAGGGCCTGAATTCAGGGTGCCTGATGAGTCCGGCTAATCGATTGTTCTTTGAAACAGAGCCATAGCTTGATGGCTTCATATACAATGACGGTTGTATAGGTAACGGCCATCCAGAGAAAGGCCGCCTCAATGGGGAGGTCGTGCCATGCAGAGATATAAATTCCCATCATCATCTCATGGTGATAGCCCCACCACGCATAAGGGGCTGCCAATGTCGCTTCCCATATCAGGCTGACGAGCACCATAATGAAAAAGGTAAAGCTGAATGCACGCCAGTTGATGAACCTCCTGGTCGCTGTAAACAGGCCTAATGCGGGTGTGGTTGCGCATGCTGTTAGAAAAATAAAATACCAGGGAAAGCCGGCACTTTCTGAAAAAAGGGTCTTATAGATAATTGCGATCAGGCAGAGTAAAGAGGCTATGAGAAGACTTCTGCCATCAAACACCGTTTTTATAAAACCCCACGCGCCCCTTCGGTTCATCAGCCTGACAATGTTCAGGGATCGCTCCCTGTAGGAGCGGTTTGATCTGTTATATGAGCTTAACCACTGCTCATCGCACCAGAGGTAGAGAAGAAGGACTAGGGCAAAACCACTGATGTAAAATATAAACTCTTCGATGGGGATGCCTCCACCGATTGCCGGGAGTGTATAGCCTGATACTGCGGCATGGTTTTCGAATGTGAAAAAGGTGTGTCCCAACAACAGATCAAGGATGATTCCTACCGGCGCCAGAATTGCCATGGTCAGGTAATAGGCCTTGAGCTGGAATGGCTGGAGTCCAAACCTGTGTGCCCACAAAATGAGAGCCAATAGCGGCATCAAAAAGAGGCTGAGGCTCCATGTGTAGCCCAAAGGGGTAGGGTTATCGGTGGGGATAACTAACGTGCCAGCCACCTTAACCGTTGAGAGTGTCAGCACGATGGGTATCAGAAGAGTGATAATGATCAGCAGCATTGTTCGTGCTGCTTTTACTTTTAGTGTGATGAGATTCCGTATATTTCCCATGTTCCCCTCCAATACTCCCCAGCCTCTTGGAACTATAGATCAGATAACATGGAATCCCAATATCAACAGGTAAATATCCGCAGAATTAGCTGATCTCTTCTCGCAGAAAACGAAACAGTTGCCGGGAAGATTTGGGGGGCTTTCCAAGCTGTGCCTCTTTAGCAGCCGAGCGAACCAGTTGATTAAGCTTTTGCCGATCCACATTGGGATAGCGATCAAGAAACCCACTCACGGCTGCAGGCCCTTCGGCGATCAGTCTGTCGCGCCATTTCTCTATCTGATGAAATTCACCCACACCTTTTTTATGCTGAAGATCACGCGCCTCGACCAGGTTCTTTAAAGGTTCCGTATCGATGGAGCGGAGCATTTTGCCAATCAGTTTATGCTGGCGTTTAAGTGCATTGTTTGAGCCAATAGCCCTGACTGCTTTAATTGCAGATGACAGCTCATTGGGGAGATCCAGGCTTTGAATGGTGGTTTCCTCAAGCTCCGCCAGTCGCTTTCCTAGCTCAAATAGGGCATCGGCTTCACGTTTAAGCTGACTTTTATTGGGTCTATGCGACTCTTCATCATCAAACTGATCTGTTTCGTACATGTTAATGCCACTCCCCCTTGCGAACACGCTTAATTTGGCTGCGCTGTCTCTTATTGGCAAGACGCTTTTCATTGATGCTTCTGGGTTTGGAGCATTTCAATCTTATTTTTGGCCGGATAGCTGCCTGCTCTACCAGCATTCGAAACCGATGCAGGGCATCTCTTTTGTTGGCATGCTGAGTGCGATGTCGCTGAGCCTTCAGAATCAGAATGCCATCATTGGTTACCTTTGAACCGGCAAGATTGATAAGGCGTTCACGAACTGTGTCCGTAATAGAAGAGCTTTTGAGCACATCGAAGCGAAGCTGCACTGCTGTTTCCACCTTGTTTACATTCTGCCCGCCAGGGCCTGATGATCGGATGAAATGGAGTTCGATTTCATCATCGTGTATCGCAATCTTGGTGGTGATCTGAAGCATCAGACCTGTTCGCGCGTCTTATGGAATGTAATGTCAGGCCACTGTTCTATGGTGTAATTCAGCTTCCATACACTTGGTGCCAGATATGTCAGATAACCATCCGCATCTTCAGCGAGGCTGTGTTCAAACAGACGTTTGAATTCAGAAAACTTCTTATCATCCGTTGGTTCAATCCAGCGAGCGGTCTGAAAGTCCGTGGCTGTGTAATCTGCATCTACCTTGTATTCTGCATTCAGGCGCGCAACGGTGACATCAAACTGTAGTACACCGACAGCTCCCAGAATGTAATCGCCACCCAATATGGTGCGGAAAACCTGTACTGCTCCCTCTTCAGAGAGCTGAATCAATCCTTTGTGAAGTTGCTTGCGTTTCATCGGGTCTTTCAGGCGAATACGCCGAAACATTTCAGGTGCAAAATTGGGAATGCCAGCGAATTTCAGTGGTTCTTTGGTGGTGAAGGTGTCACCAATCCTGATAGTCCCGTGGTTATGAATGCCGATAATATCACCGGCATAGGCCTCTTCGATATGAGCGCGATCCTGGGACATGAAGATGACCGCATTGGGAATTTTTATATCCTTGCCCAGACGATGATGACGAACGCTCATGCCTTTGCTGAATTTGCCGGAACAGATCCGGAAGAATGCAATCCTGTCACGGTGGGCTGGATCCATATTTGCTTGAATTTTGAATGCAAAAGCTGAGAAATCTTTCTCCACAGGGTCAACAGTACGCTCTACGGCATCACGTGGCCCCGGATGGGGAGCAAGTTCAACAAAAGCATCAAGAAGCTCTTTGACACCGAAGTTGTTGATCGCACTGCCAAAAAATACCGGTGTCTGGTTGCCTTTGAGAAAGTGCTCGAGATCAAACGGGTTGGCAGCACCCTCCAGAAGCTCAATCTCCTCACGCAGTTCATCAGCCTGGCTACCCAGAAGCTCATCCAGTTTCGGGTCGTTCAAATCCGTGATCTGTACGGTTTCAAAGTTGCTGGTCTCTGCTCCAGCTTTGAATAGCTGAAGCTCCTTTTTGTAGAGGCTGTAAACACCTTTGAAAGCCTTTCCCATACCAATCGGCCAGGAGAGTGGGGCGCACTCAATCTGAAGCTTCTCTTCAATTTCAGCTAGAAGATCAAGTGGTTCAAGGCCTTCACGGTCCAGCTTGTTAATAAAGGTGACAATGGGGGTATTGCGCATCCGGCACACCTCCATCAATTTCTCGGTTTGCGGCTCAACACCATTACCAGAGTCGATCACCATCATGGCGGAATCAACAGCAGTCAGTACGCGGTAGGTGTCTTCGGAGAAGTCCTGGTGGCCAGGGGTGTCGAGCAGGTTGATCTCGAAATCATGGTAATTGAATTTCATTACCGAGGATGCAACTGAGATGCCGCGCTCCTGTTCGATCTTCATCCAGTCACTGGTGGCATGACGATTGGCTTTCCGTGCTTTTACTGCACCTGCCATCTGAATAGCGCCACCAAAAAGCAGAAGCTTTTCAGTCAGTGTGGTTTTACCGGCATCCGGGTGCGAAATAATGCCGAAGGTGCGGCGTTTTTCGACTTCCTGTTTCAGACTCATCTGTTCTCCACATACGGCTACGGGCTCCTGCCCTCTGCCTTGAATCGCTACGCAATAGTGTGATTTTGCTCCGCTTACAAGCTCAATACTTCGCTTGCTCCACATCCTGTGGGGCTGTCCATCGTTAAAGGATAGGTAGCCTTGGTTTCTTACGCTGCGCAGTGTAACGCAGCAGGCTTTAGCTGTAAGTAGCGGAGAAGGCCTTGATGAAGTCGTTGAACATGGCGAGGGGAAGTTCATTGATGCCGGCGGCACCTTTTCTGCCGCCACCGGTCGGAAACTGCATGCAGAGAGTATCAGCGTGTTTCTTGTTGGTTAGCGGTGCACGCACACTAACGCGGTAGAATCCCTGATCGGTCTCCATGATCAACGCATGGGCTTGATCCGGATGATCGCGTGCCAGCTCATTGCCGTAGACGCCTGAAACGCGTCTTGCCCACTGCAGATCGGGAAGGATATGAACGCAAACCTTGTCATTGGCATAATGAGAAGGAACATCTCTGGCATGCGCGATATCGGTAGCGTAGCCGTCAGCCAGTTTTTTGAATGCCTGGGACTCGTGGATAAATGCAAATGGATCAGTGTATGGGGATATGTGACGGTAGAGGTCGTCGGGGGCGAAGTGGAGATCCTCCAGCGTTAATCCATAACCGTTATAGTTGATACACTCACCCAGATGCTGCAGGTCATGCATTTGTTCGACTGAAAGCTTTAACGGCACAGCTGTATCTCTGGCAGCCTGATGCATGTTGTCTCCGAATGCACCGGCAATGGCCCAGAGAACATGAGCACTGTTCAGATGACGGTTAACGATCAGACTGGTACAGGTATCGGAGGAGGTGTCGATATGTGCAGTCAGATTGGGTGAACCGGGAATATCACCGGCAAAGTGATGGTCGAAGTAGTCGATGTTGATACCTTGAGCCAACAGTCTCTCAAGAGCAGCTCTGTTTTTATCAAGTGAGATATCAAGCACGGTGATGCGGTCGACCTGTGAGGCATCGGCTCGATCCAGAAGAGCAATATCGCGTTTTACGCCGGTAACCAGTTTCGAGTCACACGGATGCGAAAGACGCAGTTGCTGCAGTGCAAAGATGCCGTCCGCATCGCCGTTAAACACATCAATCTGTTTCAATGGAATCTCCCTGAATATTTGTCGTAACTATAGAGGGTTAGCGCTTGCATGCCACTCATGAGAGGATGAGTCTTGCTGTCAAGGTGATTGTATGGAACTCGTGAAACTCATTCATGTCAGTTGTGTCGTGCTTTCGGCCCTCTTCTTTTTTGGTCGCGGCGTCATCATGATCAGATATCCGGAGTTCGTAGGCCGCCTGTGGGTGCGCCGAACAGCCGAATTGATCGATACGCTGTTGTTATTCAGTGGCGCGGGACTGCTCTGGCTCACCGGGCAGCTACCGTGGCTGGAAATGTGGCTTGCCGCCAAGCTGACAGCTCTTCTCCTCTATATCCTTTTGGGAATGGTTGCCTTTCACTGGGGTAGAAGCCAGGGGGTTAAGGTGGTCTCATGGATTGCTGCAATCGGAACTTATCTGTTGATGGTGACGATTGCGCTGAACAGAAACCCGTGGCCGTTTGAGGTTGATTTTTTCTGACCAGGTGTGACGCTTATAGCCCAATTTTAGTTTTACAGGAGAGTTCAAATGGCACTGGTTGGTTCAATTCATCTGAATTACGGCACTGCACTTCCCGAGTTTGAGTTGAATGATGCAGATGGAAACAGGCATCATAGTAGCGATTTGACTGGAGAGAATGGCCTGCTCGTTGTTGTGACCTGTAATCACTGCCCTTATGCGCTGGCTGTCTGGCCCCGGGTTATCAGACTGGCGAAGGCGATTCGGGATAAGGGTGTGAATACCATTGCTATTAATCCCAACATTCATCCCGACTATCCTGCTGACTCACCGGATGCAATGAAAGAGAAGGTGACTGAGTGGGGGATCGATTTTCCCTATCTGGTTGATGCCGACCAGTCTGTCTCAAAGGCGCTCAACGCGCAGTGCACACCTGATATCTATCTCTATAACGGTGATGGAGAGCTCTATTACCATGGCCGAATTGATGACTACTGGAAAGATGAGAGTCAGGTGACGACAGAAGAGCTTGCACCGGCTATTGATGCCATGGTTGCCGGCCAGAATGTGCCATCTATCCAGTATCCGACGATTGGCTGCTCTATTAAATGGCTGGATGATTAGAGTTTCAGTTTTTCAACAATTGTTAGATTTAACAAAAAAGCATAATATCCACTCAGGTGGAAGCGGTTAAGAAAAGCGTTTGGGGCTATATGGAGTGTGATATGGGCTATAAGCAGGTGTTAGGATTGGTTGCTACATTGACGATTTCCAGCCAGGCCATGGCAGGTGATCTGGCTGCAGGACAGAAGCTGTTTGAGCAGAGTTGCGCCTACTGCCATAAATCGGATTATGATGATAAATTCGGTCCAGGTCTTGCCGGAATTATTGAGCGCAGGGATGTGGAGTGGCTCGACAGATTTATAAAAAACCCGGCTGAAATGATCAAGACAGATGAATACGCCCAGACACTGCATGAGAGTAATAAGTATGGGCTGACTATGCCGACCATGCCTGAGATGCAGGATGCCAAAAAACGTCAGGATGTCATCGAATACATGAAGACGCTGGAATAACACTTTTTATATTTGCCATCACTAAACGGGCGAGTTAAAACGGTTCTAGCCGGACTTGATCCGGCTTCATTCAAGACAGTGCCTAATCAGCGAAGAAACAGTTCAAATGTTTTGCACTTTGGATAGTTGCTGCAGACCCAGAAGAGTACACCTTTATATTTGCCGGACTTGGCCCGTTTGAGGACCATTCTGGCTTTACAGGTTTTGCAGGAACGAAACGCCTCCATGGAAACAGTAGCGACCATCTCATCGGGCGATGGCTGATGGCCTTTCAGATAGGGGGTAAGCGCCTGCTGCATTTCAGGTATTGAATAACTGGTTTTTACAGGCATGTGGAAGACCATCACACCAACCTCTTCCAGAAGGTCAGCTGAGTGGCTCTCTTTTTTAGCGCTGGCTGCCGTTGCAGCATCTTCAAGTTCTATGGCGCAAACCACGGCCAGAGACTCTTTATTACAGAGAATAAAGTCGATATGACGTTTTCCCTGTTTGGCGGCTTTTTTCAGACGAGCTTGATCCACACCTTTTTTTACCACGGCAATATCAGAAAGGGATACCTTGGCCATGATATAAAACTCGTTGCCGGCTACGGTTTTTAGTGTATTGAAACAGGCCAGCTCAGGCTGGGTTAACAGTGATGGGATGTCGGATTTTTCGGCTGTCTGTACAGGGATGGATGTAGAGCTTCTTCCGCGGCGAAACAGTAGAATGCCAAGAATCAATATTACCAACAATGCAACGCCAAGTGAGAGCATCATCCAGTCGGAGTTGTTGGTAGGAAGATAGGTCATCAGTTCATTCATGCGCGGATGTTAGCATGAAGATGGGAATGTTAAATGGAGAGATTTCACAGCTGGTGTGCCTCAAACCAGTTCTGACCCTGTCCAATATCCACGGACAGTGGCACATGCAACTCCAGTGCTCCCTCCATCACCTGCTGAATCAGAGAGCTGACATGATCAGCCTGCTCTTTGGGGCACTCAACCACCAGCTCATCATGAACCTGTAGCGTCATTCTGGCATCGGGAAACGCCTCTTTAAGCTGCTTGTGCAGCCTGATCATGGCAACTTTGATGATGTCTGCTGCCGAGCCCTGAAGCGGAGCATTAATGGCTGTGCGTTCGGCATAAGCGCGATGCATGCCGTTTTTGGCATTAATCTCAGGCAGATAGACCCGGTGTCCGAGAAGAGTCTCCACATAGCCCTGCTCTCTGGCCTTCTCCAGAGTGCTATCCATAAAGGCACGAACGGTTGGATAGCGATCAAAATAGGCATCAATGAATGCCTGTGATTCATGACGTCCTACGCCTAGCTGTTTAGAGAGGCCAAAAGCACTCATGCCGTAAAGAATGCCAAAGTTGATGATTTTGGCATGTCTGCGCATCTCTCCTGTCACATCTTTAAGATCGATGTTGTTTACGGCAGCGGCAGTGGTTGCATGAATATCCTGACCCTCTGCAAAGGCCCGGATAAGTGCCTCATCCTGAGAGAAGTGAGCCATCAGACGAAGTTCAATCTGCGAGTAGTCTGCTGCCAGAAGGGTGTTACCTTGCTCTGCAATAAATGCCTTTCGAATATGTCGGCCCGCCTCAGTCCGAATCGGGATATTCTGAAGGTTCGGATCAGAGGATGAGAGACGGCCTGTTGAGGTGATGGCCTGATTGTATGAGGTGTGAACCCGGCCGGTTTCAGGGTGAATCAGTTTCTGCAAGGCATCGGTATAGGTCGACTTCAATTTGGAGAGTTGACGCACTTCGAGAATCAGGCGGGGAACTTCATGCTCCTCTGCAACTATTTCCAGCACCTCCTGACCGGTTGCCCACTGCCCCGATTTGGTCTTCTTGCCACCTGGAATCTGCAGCGTATCGAAGAGCAGCTCACCCAGTTGTTTGGGTGACTGGATATTAAACTCCTGACCCGCAGCAGTGTGAATCTGGGACTCAAGCTCGCTGATTCGAGTGCCAAACTGATCGGAGAGCCTGGCCAGCATCTCTTTGTCGATCCTGGTGCCGTTCCACTCCATATCTGCCAGTACATATGAGAGCGGCAGCTCAATCTCATCATGTCGTTCAAGACGCTCCTCATTCTCCAGTCTCTTCTTCAGATACTCAGTCAGTCTAAGAGAGACCTCTGCATCTTCAGCCGCATAGGGGAGTGCTGCATCTATGGAGACATGGGCAAAGTTGATCTGTTTGGCCCCTTTCCCGGCCACCTCTTCATAGGAGATGCAGTGGTGGCCAAGATAATCTTCGGCTACGGAATCCATTTTGGGAGGGTATTTGGCTGGATAGAGGCAGTAGGCAAGCAGCATTGAGTCAGCTGCGACACCTGCAAGGTCGATCCCGGCTCTTTTCAATACCTGCCGGTCATATTTCAGGTTATGGCCACACTTGGCCTTGTTGGCATCTTCAAGGATGGGCTTCAATGCTTTAAGCACCATCTCGGCAGATAGCTGCTTCGGAGTGCTATCCAACAGGTCGCGAGGGCGATGCCCAATGGGAAGATACCACCCCTCGCCAGACTTTACGGCAAAAGATAGTCCGACAATCCCTGCATCATGTGTGGCCAGTGATGTGGTCTCGGTATCAATTGCAATCAGTTCCGCACTGTTTAAGGCCTGCAGAAGCTCTTCCAGCACATCCTCATCATCAACAAGTCGATTGATACACTCGACTCTCTCTACAGGCGCAGCTGGTTCTTCAGCGGTTTTGGAGGGAGCTTTTCTCTCTTGATAGGTCAGCTCAAAACCACCACCTTCACCTTCATACTCCTCAGCCAGGCGTTTAAATTCCAGCTCTTTGAAAAGATGGGCGAGCTCACTCCTGTTGGGCGGTTGGGTTGTAAGCTCATCCAGTTTGAGACCGACAGGGGTTTTGTGATCAAGCGCAACAAGTTTGTAAGAAAGCCGGGCGTCATCAGCAAACTCGATCAAATTCTCACGCCGCTTGTTCTGTTTGATTTCACCCGCCCGAGCGAGCACACCTTCAAGGTTGCCATACTCTTCCAGCAGTTGAACGGCTGTCTTCGGCCCGATGCCGGGTACGCCGGGAATGTTATCGGATGAGTCGCCTGCAAGTGCAAGCAGGTCTTGAATGCCTGTCGGCCCCACGCCCCATTTTTCTTTGACGGCTGCCGGATCGTATTCAATATCTTTCATCGTATCGAGCATGTGGACACGCTCATTAACAAGCTGCATTAGATCTTTATCGGTTGAGACGATGGTAACATCCCAACCCTCTTTTTCAGCCTGAAGTGCCAATGTGGCAATCACATCATCAGCCTCATAATTTTCAATGCAGATCAGAGGCAGGTTAAATGCTTTGGTAACGTCCAGCACTTTCGGCCATTGCGCGGCCAGATCCTCCGGCATTGGAGGACGATGAGCTTTGTATTCCGAATACATTTGATTGCGAAATGTTCCACCTTTGGGGTCAAAGGCAACGGCCACATGGGTGGGGGCGAGTCGTCCCAGAATGCTCTTAAGCATCTGCACATAGCCAAACACGGCATTGGTTGGCTCACCTCTGCTGTTGGAGAGGTGACGAACCGCATGAAATGCACGGAATACGTAGTTAGGTCCATCAATAAGAACTAGGTGATTGGGCATGCAGACTCCGGGTCAGGAATAGAGGAGCGAGCATGCCTTAGATGGAGAAAAGCGGCAATGCTACTGTGGTTGCATGAATGTCCGCTTTCGGCCTCAATCGGCCATTGAGACTGATCGTTTCTAACCAATAATTATTCAGAGATAAAATCCGTCTTCTTTTCCTCTGCATTTTATGCAATCAGATTTTAGATGCTCTTTCTAAAATCAAAGAAGTGCCAAACAAGTCTTGCCCCTTTCTTTGATCTCCCCAAAACTCAATTGAAATCCACATTTCCAAGCAGGGTGGTTTCATGGAAGGATGCAGGACATGAGATTTACACGAGCTATCCAAAGAATTCACTTGGCCATTGTTTGCCTAGTCTTGTTTCAACTGTTCAGTGAGCAACTGATGGAGATCCCCAAGCCGGACAAAGCAATTGATGATACCCAAGCACTATTCTTACTACTGCATGAATGGAACGGCTTTATTGTGCTGGGGTTGGCGATCCTGTTTCTCATGCTTCGCGCTGATAAAAGCCAGGAAAGGCATTCCCTATTTCCATGGTTAAGTGTTTCGGGCTGGAAAGGTCTGTTCAAAGAGATATGTAATGATATTCCAAGCTGGTTTAAGGGGAATCTTAAAAAACCGGAAGAATCATTCCATATTGCCAGCAGTGTGCACGGCCTTGGCATACTGCTTCTGCTTGGGCTCGGTGCAACGGGCATCATGGTTTTCATGGGATTAGAGCCGAACGGATATATGGACAGAGACACCAAATTAATCAAAGACCTACACTCTGATATGGGCGATCTGATATGGGTTTTTGTATTGGGTCACTCAGTCATGGCGCTGCTGCATCAATTGGCCGGACACCGAGTATTTCAGAGTATATTTATCTCTAAAGCTGGAATTGATGAAGATATCAACAATAGCGACGAGAAATAACAGCCTTAACAAGTGATAAAAAGGCCAAGTTTACTCTGGCCTTTTTTATTATCCCACTAATAGTACATACTACATCATATTGCGCTGATTCTGAATGTCCGTTTTTTGGCCGAAAGCGGACATTCAGCGTTGTCAGAGTGATCAAGGTGAAGGGCAGGCGGCCTTTTGCAGATGATTCAATTCAAGGAGTCCGGATTATGCCCATGACTATACCGAGAATCTGGATATCACCGTTTTTCAGATAAATAGGATTTAGGGAAGAGTTGGCGGGCTGAAGGCGCACACCATCTTTTTCAATATAGAACTTCTTAAGTGTAACGGTCTCACCATTGATCATGGCAACAACAGACTGACCGTTCTCGGCAGTGGCTCGTTTCTCCACAACAATCACATCGCCATCTACGATGTTGTCATCAATCATCGAATCACCGCGTACGCGAAGGGCATAGGTGTCTTTGCGGACCATGTTGGCCGGAACAGAGATGCGCTCATGATGCTCAAAAAGATCAACAGGTTGTCCGGCAGCGACCCAGCCAAGCAGGGGGACATCCACCATCTCTGCAGCTTCAATCGGTAGTACGCTGGCTGTTTCAGGCCAGACAGGGCGATCTTTTTTCGGAATCAAATATTGAACATCAGACATTGGCATCTCCCATTGGCAACACATTAAACGGAAATCCCCAATATTAAAACAGGGGGGAACAGATTTTAACGGCTGAAAACCCAACTGTTTCCGGATGAGAATGAGGGATTGTAAGCATAATCATCAAGATCGAAGTTCTTTATCTGTTCGGGGTTAGTGATCCGGTTATCAATAATATAGCGGCTCATCAGACCACGGGCCTTTTTGGCAGAGAAGCTGATGATTTTATATGTATCACCCCGTTTTTCCTTAAAAACCGGAGTAATGATTTCTGCGGCGAGCTCTTTGACCCTGACAGCTTTGAAATATTCATTGGATGCGAGATTGATCAGAATATTGTCTCCCTGCTCTTTTAAAGCCCTGTTCAGTTCCTCGGTGATGGTGCTGCCCCAGAAATCGTAGAGATTCTTTCCACGTTCATTGGCCACTCTTGTGCCCATCTCAAGACGGTAGGGTTGCATCAGATCAAACGGGCGGAGCAGGCCGTAAAGGCCAGACAGGATGCGCAGGTGGCTTTGTGTAAAAATGATGCCGCTCTCATCCAGTGTGTCGGCATCCAACCCTGTGTAGACATCGCCTCTGAAGGCAAATAGGGCCTGTTTTGCGTTTTTCAGGGTGAAGGGGGTCTTCCACTGCTGGAAACGCAGCCTGTTCAGGTCGGCCAGCTTCATGCTGATCTTCATCAGCTCGGCAATCTCAAAGCTATTTTTTTCCTTAAGCGCATCAATCAGTTGCTGAGACTCGTCGGTCAGATCGGGCATTGTGAAGTTCGCTGTAGGAGAAGGGGTCTCAAAATCGAGTGTTTTGGCAGGGGAGATAATCATCAACATGACTGCACCCTATAAAAAGATGATGTCCGGTGCACCCCGCACATGGATGTACCCCAGGGCACTATCTCTTGCAGAAATGCAATTCACCTTGTCCGGCGGCTGACAAAAAGGCAGGAGAGATATTTGGACGGCTGTAAGCCGCCCACAGGGCGAGGACCATGGATGGGCCGAGTCAACATCGTGAGGCCGTAAACGAAGGCGGACATGTGCCGCTGAAGTGATAAAAAGCAAAAGGCAGGAGCCTTTTGTGGATCAATAACACCAACTTGATTTGTGATGACAAGCTTGCCATGCTCAAGCGTATGGGAGAAGTGATGCAGGAAGAGAATCAGCAAAAACAGGATGAGCGATGGATGAAAAAGGCCATCCAGCTTGCCAAAAAGGGGGTAGGAACCACTCATCCTAATCCGCGTGTAGGCGCTGTAGTTGTAAACAAGGGTGTTATTGTTGGTGAGGGTTGGCATCAGCGTGCGGGAGAACCCCATGCTGAAATCAACGCGATTCAAAAGGCCGGGAACAGTGCACGCGGTGGAACCATCTATGTGACGCTTGAACCGTGTTCATCAACAGGTAAGACACCTCCCTGTACCGAGGCCATTCAGCGAGCGGGTATCTGGCGAGTGGTATATGCCTCCTCCGATCCGAATCCGAAGATGACTGGAGGCGGAAAGCTTCTGGCGGCTCATAATGTGGATGTCACCGGGGGTGTGCTGCGTGATGAGGCCGACCAGCTGAACCAACCATTTTTTCACTATATAAAAACCGGCAGGCCCTATATTACAGCCAAAGGAGCCATCTCCCTGGATGGCAAACTTGCGACGCATATGCATGAGTCACAATGGATAAGTGGCGAGCAGGCACGCAAACATGCACATGGCCTTAGAGCGGAGTCGGATGCAATCATCATCGGTAGCGGAACGCTGATGCATGATAACCCCTCACTGACTGTGCGGGATGCCAAGATAAAGGGCGATCCACCTATGCGAGTGGTGATTGGCATGAAAACACCACCTTTTTTCCCGGACTGTAAGTTGCTTGATGATGCCGCGCCCACCCGCTTCTATGTACGAACCACCAATGAAGACAGCGCCAGATGGCGAGATGCAGGCGTTCAAATTGGCAGAGCTCCCGATCTGATTTCAATATTGAAGCATCTGGCCCAGGATGGTTGTCTGCAGATGTTGCTGGAGGGTGGTGGAAAGCTCCATGCCTCTTTCTTTGAGGCGCAGTTGACTGATGAGCTGGTGCTCTATCAGGCACCTATCCTGATCGGTGGTCATAAGGCAGTCAGCTTGTGGCATGGTTCGGGTGTGGATAGGGTTGAGAAGGCATTACGGCTGGAAAATATCCAGCGACGCAAAATGGGGGAAGATCAGATGATTCGGGGCAAAATTATCTATCCAGAGTAGTTCTCAGTCGATAGTTGATCGGCTGCCTCTGCTGGCTCCAACAACGGGATGGCTGGCCGGTTTGTCTATTGCCCGTGTTGAATCAGTTTCTCTTGAATTTGCCATCGCGCTCACACTGCTTACATGCCTGTCTCTACCTCTGGTTAAATCAAGTCGGATTGCTGTTTTTGCTCTGCTTGCCGGACTTCTCTGGGGGCTGTTCATGCTCTTCTGGGATGCCAGAACTGTAAATGTTGATGAGAGCTGGTTAAATGGAAGTCAGCAAGTTTCGGCCACTATTGAAAAACTGGAGCGGTCACCCTCCTTCACCCGTTTAAGAGTTGCCGAAGTCCAGAGAACGGATGGAGAGCATCTCGCAGGAAAGGTGGACGCATATCTCTATGGCAGCGAACGGGACGTCTTCCTTCGGGTAGGGGATAGAGTCAGGTTAAATCTCAAGCTCCATTTTCCACGCAATATGCAAAACCCCGGAGCCTTTGATTATCGAACATACTGTTTTGACAGGCACATCTCGCTTATTGGCAGTGCAAAAGGGCTTGAGCTTTTAGAACGGGGGAGCTCTTTTCTGGAGAGGGGAAGAGAGCGGGTCAAAGAGGCTATTACAGCTGCAGACAGCCATTCATTCGGTGTGCTAAAGGCCCTTCTTCTTGCGGATCGTAGCAGCGTTACCATTGAGCAGAGTGACTCTTTTTCTGCTGCAGGCGCATCCCACCTTCTGGCAATTTCGGGGTTGCACGTGGGTATGGTGGCAGGATGGGGCTTCATCATGATCTGGTGGCTGTTAACACGTCGGGAGGCGTGGATTGTAACGTGGCCTGTACGTAAGCTGGCCCTGACAGTTGGTCTGTTAATGGCAGTTGGTTATGCAACTGTGGCAGGCTGGCCTCTGACGGCTCAGAGGGCTCTGCTTATGATGGGTGCGGCACTTTTAGCATGGTGGCTGCGGGATCATTCAGAGCCGCTTAACACGATGTTTGCTGCTCTGTTATTGATTCTTTTGTTTGATCCTGTGGCAATCGTCTCTATTTCACTCTGGCTCTCTTTTGCAGCAGTAACGGCACTGCTGATCTGGAGCAGTCGTTCAGTAAACGAGCCAGACCTTCCCGTCGAGAAAAAAGCCTGGAAATGGATCACCGGGCTTTTCTGGGTAAGTGTGGTGGCAGCGTTGGCAACCCTGCCAATCACAGCAGATCTGTTTGGTCGGATTCCCACTTACACCCTGCTAGCCAATATGATTCTTGTGCCGCTTTATGGCCTCTATGTACTGCCACTCTCAATTGTTGGTGAACTATTAGCACTTATGGGGGCAGTAGGTGTTGCTTCGGAGCTGTTTGCATGGGCTTCCGCAGGGGTTGCAGAGGGAGACAGGTTTCTTTTGCTCCTGAAGACATGGCCGGCAGGAAACCTCTGGATTCCGGATATTCCAATATATGCGACTCTCTTCTACGCTTCCGGCACACTATTCTCTATTTGGACACTGTTTCGATATCACTACTCCAAGGCTCTTCTATCCGTTTTTTTAACGCTTTCTCTCTACCTGTTGATGGTGGTCCCGGAGCGCTTTACTGATGATCCGACACTGACGGTATGGGATGTAGGGCAGGGGGCTGCATCAACGCTGGCGATACCTGACGGCAGGGTGATGGTTATTGATTCACCGGGCAGATATGGAAGTCGCTTCAATGGTGGAACGATTGTGGCTGGCGGATTGAGATCCCAGGGGGTGGTGCATGCGGATGTGATACTTATTTCCCACGCCCAGTCCGATCATGCAGGGGGTATAGGCCGTCTGTTTGATCATCTGCGGGATATTGGGGAGTTATGGATTGCTGATGTTCCTGAAAATCGTGGCTACAAACCTATTCAGAGAGCTATTCAGCGTATTGAAGCAGGTGGAGGAAAAGTCCGATGGCTAAAGAGAGGAGATAAACTTCGATTTGGGGATATCGATACGGAGGTTTTATGGCCTCCCAAAGGGTATGCTCCCTTTAAACACAATAATGCTTCTCTGGTTCTTTCCATGAAGCTCCCTAAAGGTGAGCGGCTCCTTTTCCCGGCAGATATAGAGCGTGAAGGGGAATCCAGGATGATTCGACGTGGTCTTGGACACCATGACGTCATGCTTGTTCCTCATCATGGCAGTCGAACATCCAGCGGCGCTGCATGGATCCAAAGCCTCAGGCCTGATGTCGCGATCGTCCAGAGTGGCTGGAATAATCGATACAGGTTTCCCCATCCGGATATTGTTGATCGATATGAAAAAGCGGGCACAAAGTTGCTGGACACCAAAAATGGTGCAGTTTCTATTCGCTTCGGAGATGAGGTGGTGGTTGATCAGTATCGGCCTAAATTAACGGGCAAACGAGATACTGCATTGCAGTGGTGGCAGAGCGCCCTATAATCCCCGCATCTTTCCTGCGGAGGTGAATAGTGTACGAGTTTATCGTTCAGGGTGGCGTGGTGATGTATATCCTGTTGGCCTCCTCTATTCTGGCACTGACGATTATTTTTGAACGTAGCTGGAGCCTTCGCCGCTCTGTTGTTCTGCCATCTGAAGAGATTGAACAGATTGAAGAGGCAGTTCGATCAGGCAACGTTGATACCGCTGTCCAGATGTGCAGCGAAAATAACACTGCAATGAGCCGCATTTTGTGGGTTGCACTAAACAATCGCGGTGTAAGACGCGCTGTGATGAAAGAGATTCTTGAAGAGATTGGTCGCCAGGAAGTGGCGCATCTGGAACGCTACATTGGTGTGCTGGGCGTGATTGCGGCTGTATCTCCGTTGTTGGGATTACTGGGCACCGTGATCGGAATGATTGAGGTCTTTCAGGTGATCTCCATTGAGGGTGTAGGCAAGGCCGACATTCTTGCTGGTGGCATTTCCAAAGCCCTGAACACCACAGCAGCCGGCCTTTCAGTCGCGATTCCTGCGCTGGTAGCTTACCGCCTGTTTGAATCCCGGGTTAACAGCTTTGTGATAGAGATCGAGCAGCATGCACTCCATTTCGTAGAGATGTTGAAAGGCGAGCGTGAATGAAACTTCGCGAGCGGAAAAAAACTGACTACATGGTGGATATAACGCCACTGGTGGATGTTGTTTTTCTGATGTTGATTTTCTTTATGGTCTCTACCAGCTTTAAGGTGGCCAGCACGCTGAAACTGGAACTTCCTGCGAGTCAGTCAAAGGCACAACAGACGGATCAGCAGGAGGTTGTTGTCAGTGTGGATTCTGGCGGGCAGCTCTTTGTTCAGGATGAGTTGGTTAAGGACGGTGATCTTCGTCGTCGAATTCTAAATGTAAGTAAAGGCGACCCAAACATGCGCGTTGTACTGCGTGCTGATGCCGATGCTCGTCATCGTCGGGTAGTTTATGTCCTTGATACGATCAGGGGACTTGGAATGGGCAAGGTGGGTATTGCCACGATGCATAGAGAGCCTGAGAACTGATGCGTATTGTTCAGAAATATGGTGGCACATCTGTAGGAAGTCTGGATCGAATTCGTAAAACAGCCGACATTGTCGAAGCTGCCATGAAAGCCGGCAATGAAATTACAGTTGTTGTCTCTGCGATGAGTGGAGAAACCAACCGGTTGATCAGCATGGCACGTGAGATGGATGAATCCGCATGCCCTCGAGAGCTCGATGCGCTGGTGGCAACGGGCGAGCAGGTGACAGCAGCACTGCTCTCCATTGAACTGCAGAGTCGTGGCGTTGCAGCATACTCATTCACCGGAGCACAGGCAGGCTTTTTGACCAGCAGTCAGCACTCTCGAGCCAGAATCTGCAATATCGACGGCCATCGTCTTATCGGGCACATGGAGAAGGGTGAAGTACCAGTGGTGGCAGGGTTTCAGGGAGTCGATGAAGATGGAAACATCACCACACTTGGACGTGGTGGATCAGATACTTCAGCGGTTGCCCTTGCCATTGCTTTGGAAGCTGATTGTTGTGAAATCTATACCGATGTTGATGGCGTCTATACCACTGACCCGAGAATAGTGTCTGCTGCATCGAAAATTGAGCGAATCAGTTATGAGGAGATGCTGGAGTTTGCATCATTGGGGGCAAAAGTGTTGCAGACCAGAAGTGTAGAGCTGGCAATGCGTTTTGGGATGCCAATTCATCTCCGCTCCAGTTTTGAAATGGTGGATGGCACCTTTGTAACGGAAGAGGATAAAACAATGGAACGAGCAGCAATTACCGGTGTGGCATACAATCGCGATGAGGCGAAGGTAACAATTCAGGGAATTCCGGATCATCCCGGAATTGCAGCCAATGTGTTCGGCCCTGTTGCTGATGCCGGTATCAATGTAGATGTAATTGTTCAGAACGTCAGTGAACAGGGGCATACTGACATTACCTTTACCGTACCTCGCGCTGATTATGCCTCAACTATGGCGCTGCTGAAGGAGTCCTGCGACAAGATGCAGGCTCGCAATGTTCTGGGTGATAACACGGTTGCGAAGGTTTCAATTATCGGTGTCGGCATGCGTTCGCATGCGGGTGTGGCCAAGGAGATGTTTGATGTGCTGGCAAAAGAGAATATTAATATTCAGATGATTACGACCAGTGAGATCAAGATCACAGTAGTCGTTGATGAGAATCATGTTGATCAGGCTGTCCGCTCGCTACATGACGCATTTGGCTTGAGTCAGTCAGAATAATAAGCGTGTAACTTGCATGTTGTGTCATATAGGTCTATCTATTAACAGAGGATAAACCATGTTGATACTTACTCGAAAGTCCGGTGAAACCATTACCATTGGGGACGATATTCAGATTCGTGTTTTAGGCGTTAAAGGCGGGCAGGTTCGTATTGGTATTGATGCACCACGCAGTGTCGCTGTTAACCGTGAAGAGGTGCAAGCCAGAGTTCAGGCAGAAGGCGATGTTTCTGCCACGCCTGAAACTGTATTAGCTGACGCTGCTGCCAAAGCTTAAGTTCCCATTTTCCATACAGGTTAGAGATCGGTTTAGAGCCGGGCGTTAGCGTTTTTCATCCGATAAGAGCGATAAAGAGAGCGCTGATTAACACCATCGGAAGAAGTCCAGCCACCAACCAGATTCGTACAGGAGCCGGCGAGAACGTTAGCCCCAATATAAGCTTTACCAGAGAGTTGGCAGCTGCAGCCAGGAGTATTCCCTGAGCGGCAAGCGTGGCACTGATCGTCGAGCGACTGATTTCGCTAAGTGAGAGTGTAATCGGGTCAACATCGCTTAATCCTGATAGGCCAGCCACTGTCATCAGGCCTGCATCTCCAAACTTGGCTTGTGCCAGGTGGACAAAGAAAATGACTACTGCATAAAAAAGTCCGAAGGCCAATGCGACACGGAATGAGAGAGGGTTGGTAGCCGGCTGGTAGACAGGGTCCAGTTTTAATGCTGCTGATTTTCTCCACAGCAGATATGTGATGCCAGAGCTGTAGAGAAGAATGGTCGCAACCGGCAGAATCAGCTGGATTGTCACATCAATATTAAAAAGCATGGTTAGTGCAAGTGTTCTGGGAAACATGGTGCTGCATGCCAGAATCGTTGCCAGAGCACATGAGGTCTGCAGTTTCGGATTGATTTTACTCAGCCGCGACATGGCCAGGGTGACGGCCGTACTTGATGTAAGTCCACCCAGGACGCCTGTTACACCCAGGCCTGCACGCTCTCCAATTAATTTGATTGATGCATAAGACCCAAAGCCAATGCCAGAAATCAACACAATCATAAGCCAGATATGTTGAGGGTTGAGTGATTCATAGGGTCCAAAAGCCTGGTCTGGCAAAATCGGCAGAACAACGACGGCAACAACCAGAAACTGAACGGTTTGGCGGATATCATTTTTAGAGAGTGAGTGTGAGAAATGGTGCAGTACCCGTTTGAAGTGAAGCAGTGCGAATACGACCACCGCGATAATGGTGGCAGGAAGCAGATATCCAAAGCCTGTCAGGCTGCCAAGCAGATAGGTGATCACAATAACAATCTCTGATGTAGTACCTTTATCCGCCTTTTGTCCTCTACTGGTTCGATAGTAGGAGATCAGTGCAATCAGTGCTGTAAAAATAAAGCCCAGAATGACAGCCCAGAGCCTGAAAGATTCAGGTAGCCATGTGAGGAGATTTCCTGTTAGGGCAACCAGTGCAAATGTTCGTATGCCGGCAGCCTCACGCTGGCTGCGTCTACCTCTTACCCTGCGTTGGCTGTATTCGCGTTCCAGACCGATCAGAAGACCGATGCCTAGAGCGGCCATTGCCTGCATCAGGAGGGAAATTTCCAGTTCCATACTGCTATTTTAGACTAAATATACCGACTAACTCTGATAATAGAGCGACAGGCATATATACAGGGGTCGTGGCAAGAACATTGTTCAGCATTGTTTTAGATAGAAGTTCTGACTTACGGTATTCCGGATTGAGGCAGGCCTTAACTTGGATGCTGCCTGGTTTCAACGTGTTGCTTATTGGGAGTTAAAACTGCTCAATAACTTCATCAATCGAGGCTTTAGGAATAAATTTTTCATTCAGATGCACAACGGGGGAGTGGGGGCAAAGGCTTTGGCACTCTCCAGCTTCGCTAACCAGACCAGCTGATTTCAGCTCTGCGGCAAGGGCCTGGCCGTCGTAGTCGTGGCATCTGGCTCCGTGGCACACCTTAATCCTTTTTTTGCTATCTGATCGCATCACTTCTCTGTGGTTAAACATGCATGATTATTAAAGCAGAGAGAGAATCAGAGTGAAGCAACCGCTTCTTCAATGCGGTTCACGGCATCCTCAAGTGTCTCCTGTGAAACAGCGTAGGAGAGTCGAATCTGACCGGGGGAACCGAATTCAGTGCCAGGTACAAGGGCAACGCCCGCTGCATCCAGAAGCCATTCACAGATTACCACATCATCGGTGAGGCTGGTGCCGTCCGGGGCTGTTTTTCCGATCCATCCGGACACGGACGGGAACACGTAAAATGCCCCGTCGGGTGTGATGCAGCTCATGCCTGGAATGTTGTTTAGTGCATCGACGAGCCATGTGCGGCGGGTTTGATATACCGATACCATCTCATCCAACTCATCGGTAGGGCCTTGAAGGGCTGCCAGAGCTGCTTTCTGTGAGATGGAGGATGGGTTGGAGGTGCTCTGACCCTGTACTTTGCTCATCGCCTTGATCAGGTCGCGTGGGCCTGCACAGAATCCAATACGCCAGCCGGTCATGCAGTAAGCCTTGGATGTGCCATTAAAAGTAATAGTACGGTCTTTCAGATCAGGGTTAACCTGTGCAAAAGTTGCAAATGTCTTGCCATCAAAGAGAATTTTTTCGTACATGTCATCTGTAGCAATGGCGATATTCGGATGTTTGCGAAGTACTTCGCCCAAGGCTGCAAGATCATCAGCCGAGTATGCCATGCCGGTCGGATTGGAAGGGGAGTTGATGAAAAGAAGTTTTGTTCTTGGTGTGATGGAGGCTTCAAGTTGTGAGGCAGTCAGTTTGAAGTTGGCATCTGCACTGCAGGGAATGGTTACCGGCACACCTTCAGCCAGCAGCACCATATCCGGATAGGATACCCAGTAAGGTGCAGGGATAATCACTTCGTCGCCGGGATTAATCATCGCCTGCAGTAGGTTGTAAATGCACTGCTTGCCACCGGTTGAGACCAGAATATCTTCCGGTTCATAGTTGAGTCCATTGTCCTTCTTGAACTTTTCGGCAATCGCTTTACGAAGCTCCGGAATGCCGGGAACAGCAGTGTAGCGGGTAAAGCCACTCTCGATGGCTTTAATGCCAGCATCGCGGGCTGCTTTCGGCGTTTCGAAATCAGGCTCTCCCACAGAGAGTGAGATAATATTTTTGCCGGAAGCACGTAGTTCGGCTGCTTTGGCGGTGATGGCGAGTGTGGCGGATGGTTTAACTTTTTGGATGCGGTTTGATAATTGGATCATGCCCTCATTCTGCCAGAGGGGTATTTGATTCGCAAAAGGCAGGATCTTTTTTACGTCTGTTTCAAACACCTTTATCTATTTTTAATGTTACCTGACTAGTATGCTTCGCCATATGCAAGATTACGTCATCCATGAAGGCAGGGAGCCGTCGTTTGACCGATAATATTCGTGAAATCCCCTATAACTACACATCATATTCCGACAAGGAAATTGTCATCCGCTTTTTGGGTGAAGATGTCTGGGATGATCTCAACGTACTACGCACTCAGCGTCGTACTGGTCGCTCGGCCCGTATGCTCTTCGAGATTCTTGGTGATGTATGGGTAGTTTCACGTAATCCGTTTCTTAAGAATGACCTTCTGAATGATAAAAAACGGTTAAGTAAACTCTACGATCTGCATCAGGATCGTCTGCACCGCATTCAGTCAGGGGCGAAAGAGAATCCGAGGGCAAGTAAGGTTTCCGCTTGTACCGAACACATGCTTGAACAGTTCTATGCCTGGTTTGAAAAAGAGCCCAAGCGCCGTCGCAAAGCCAAGAAGGCCTTTGCCCAGTATACACATGTAAACAATGTTCATTTCGATGCCTATACGCTGACCCACAGCGCCACCGATGCCACCGACTGGCGTCAACACCATCCGTTTTGCGTACTTACTCCTGACACACCTGAAGAGATTCCTGGGCTGATTCGTGCATCCCGCGAACTTGATCTGGTGGTAATTCCTCGTGGCGGCGGCACCGGCCTGTGCGGAGGTTCTGTGCCTTTGCAGGACAATGCCGTGATGATCAATGTCGAGAAGTTTGACCACATAGGTGAGGTCGAGATGCGCGAGATTGGTGGCACCATGGAAGCCACCATCACGGCTCAGGCAGGTGCTGTTACCGGCAGAGTTATGGAGGCCGGTGCTCCCCATGTTTTCGCCACCGATCCTACCAGTCTCTGGGCCTGCACCATTGGTGGCAATGTCGCCTCGAATGCAGGCGGCAAACACGCGGTTATCTGGGGAACCTGTGTCGATAATCTGCTCTCGTGGAAGATGGTGACACCGGATGGCAACTGGCTGGTAGTTGAACGTATCAATCACAATATGAGCAAGATTCCAGCTGATGAAGAGGTTGAGTTCAGTCTCAGTCGATTCGAAGCTGATGGTGTTACAGCGATTGGAGAACCAGAGATTCTCATGATTCATGGTTCCTACTTCAGAAAAGAGGGGCTTGGCAAGGATGTGACCCGTAAGGCACTGGGCGGCCTTCCCGGTGTCCAGAAAGAGGGTACGGACGGCTTTATTACCGAGGCAACATTTGTACTGCACAAGGCCTATGAAGTAACACGCACGGTATGCTGCGAATTCTTCGGACAGGAGCTGACACTGGCCACTCGGGCGATGGTTTCGATTAAGAA
>Ga0316189_10000844_pt1 | contig 30670 bp, 30 predicted proteins | sample LowCovwburrow_MG_FD_204930 | JGI IMG/M metagenome (GOLD analysis project Ga0316189, IMG submission 204930) | Coastal sediment microbial communities from Maine, United States - Lowes Cove worm burrow | ecosystem: Environmental > Aquatic > Marine > Coastal > Sediment | place: USA: Maine...
GTATGATAAATTGTTCATCTGTGCTTTACTATAAAAACCTCTAATAGTATGTTAATAAAATATAAATATTCCGAGTATTAATTTTAAAACGAATGCCTATGAAATAGAACAAAAGCCATACCATTAGAGGAGTTAAATTATTTTTGACAAGAAACGCCTCTTCAGTTTTAATAAAGATTTTCAAGACTGTCAAAAATATAATTTTAAAAAGTAAAAAAATGAAATTTAACAATAAAATAAGTTTATTATTTGCTATAATATGTTGTTGTACTCTTATATTTACAGGATGCAATAAGGAAACAATTGACATTGACGAGGATGTTCAAGTTGAGAATAACGACCCAGTAAGAGTCATTAATTATGGTCGAAGTACGAGTTCTAAAAGCTCAACAAAAGGAAAAGGGTTTACAGGAGCTACCATAGCTATTTTTAGTGACGAAGTGAGCTACAAGAATTATACAAAAGACTTAGAAGTTCAAGTAGAGACTTGGGATGATGCTTTTTTAGCACAATGGGGACACTTAAATGACGATGATTTAAATGCTAAGGAAGAAGAGCTAAATTTTGACAATGAAAAGCCTTTAACCGATTTTGAAAATCAGATTGGTTTACAATCTTTAAGACAAAAATATCTTCAAGAAGAAGAAACTTGGTTGAATAATGAGGTTTTAGATGAAGCAACAGATCCAGATGCAAACCCTATTTATAATTTTGATGAAAATGAACTTGCAGTAATGAATACCTTGGCAGAAATACAAATAGGTACAACAATTGTAAAAAAGTTAACTGAAGAGGAGTTTAATCTTGTAAATCAAAAAGCTGGAAAATCTAGTAAAAGTAAAGGGTCTTTTACAGAGCCTTATAAAGATACTTATTTAGTTATCGAAGACTCAGATTATGATGCTTTAGTAGATTTCAATAATGGAGATATATCTGTATTAGATAAAGGGAATGTTTCAACTTCTGGAAGTACAACAGTAATAAGTTGTAAATATGGGAAATCTAAACGTAGATCTATTAGCACTGCGCCTGGCAAAAAAATTAAGGCTTTAATAAAAGTCCCACAACCTCGTTGGGGAGCAAATGGAAAAGTAAAATCTAAAATCAAGTCTTATAAGAAAAAAGGAAGACGTTGGAAAAAATGGCGTACATATATTGCAGCAGGAGCATCTGGTAGAGTTTATAATTCTAATTGTAGTAACGAATCGTTTTTAATAAATGATGATTTACAAACTCCTAAAAGAAAAAAGAAACGTGTTTATAAATGGGATAACCCAACTTGGGGCAGCCATATTGTTAAAAATGGAGAAATGAAAGGGCTATATAAACAAAATGGTGTAATTAAAGAGCTACCGTTAACATGGTAAAGTATAATTTAAAAGCAATAGCTATGAGCCTTGTGCTCATAGCTATTTTAAAAACAGAAAATATAAGTGCACAAAATGGTGAAAACCTATTTAGGTCATACCGTAAGTGGGGCGTTGTAGGGCAATATAATATATTTAGTGCTGCTAACATAGAAGCTACAAAAAACAGAAATTTAAAACATGAAATTTTTAAAAGCAAAATGTTTGCTGTTGGCGTTGCGTATAATATTTATCAGTATAAAAACTGGAATTTTAAAGCAGAATTACAGTTGCAATGGTTTGGCAATTATAATGGGATTACTATTTTAGAACCCGAAAATGAGACTTCTGAAAACATAGGATGGTTTTCTAGAACAGAACACGATAAGTTAGGCTATTTACCTCTTACTGCAGAATATGTATTTGCAAACCATAAGAGTTTTAGTTTTAGTATTGGAGGAGGATTTGGGTTAACTTACTATGAACCTGATGAGATTGTAAGAAGATTTAGCATTAATAATGTGGTATTATTTTCAGAAAATTATAAAACGAGTAATAGTTCTTTTTACCTAAGTAACCATATACAGGCTAGTATTTATTTTAAAAGAAAAAGTTTTATGTTACAAACTAGTTTAATTTATAAAAAAAGCCATACTTCTTTTAGAACAGGAAATTATGAATTTAAAAACTTGGAGTTATCACCAGATATAAAAGGTAATATAAACCAATCTGGGGATTTTTTAGGCTTATCTTTAAGTATTTACCCCAAAAAAAGTAAGCGTAAATGAGGTGGTTTTTAGTCATATTACTGTTATTAAAAGGAGCTGTTTTACAGGCCCAAAAAGAAAACAATTCAAGTTTGGAAAGCACAAATAACTTGTTTAGAAATGGTTATGTAAAGTCTACACCACTTTCAAATAAATTGACTTTACAAAAAGGGGTATTATTTACTAACTATGCAGAATATAATAGATTGGAGTTTCCGCTTCTGTTAAAATATAATATTTCAGATAAATGGAGTGTTTTATTCGGAACTCAATTAAGTACAATAACCAATTATAATAATATTTTATCAACGACATCTCCTGCTTTTCAAAACATGGATGCTTCTCTTTTTTTTGGTTCAGAGTTTAAGTTCTCAGAATTGGTTTCTGGTCATTTTTCTCTGCAATATTCCATATTAAACAAAGGAGATGAGACTTTTAAAAACTTGAATATAGATACTAACCCCTTAAAATTTAATGTTGGTATTAAATTTTAGAACTAATCTAGCTTTTTAACCAAAATCCAAGCGTCTTTATTGTGTGTTTTTCTAATTTCACGAATGGCTTTAAGAGCCTCTTGACCAGTTTCGTAACTCGCATAAACCACCTGATGTAAACCGTATTTGTTTACCCCTATTTTTCTGGCGTTAAAGCCTTCTTTTTTTAATTGTGTAATGATTTTATTGCAGTTTTCTTCAACTCTAAAAGCACCCGCCACAACATGATAGTTGCCTGTTTGCTTAGTAATATTCCAAGTAATGGCTGGTAATGAATTTAAGTTAAAAGTAGCTTGTTGTATTTTGGTATCGAGTTGTTTTGTAGCTTCTTCTTGGGCTAATTGATTATGCGTTTCAATTTGATTCACATAAAAATTAGAAGCCACAAAACCACCAAGTGTTAAAGCAATTAAAGCTACTGCGGCATATTTTAAATAAGGTCTTTTGGTGGCTGCTGAGCCTGTCGAAGTCCGTTTTTCAGAGGAAATGGTAAGCGGAATTACTTTTTCAATTTGCTCAACGTCTTTTTTATAAACCTCTCGTGTTACAGAAGGCGATACAAACTGAGATAAACCAAACGAATCGGTTAAATAATTAAGGTTGTAGGTGGGTTCAAATAAAATTTTACTTTCATTGTTAAGTACAACTTCACCTATATTATTAAATGTAAGTGTTTCGCCTTGTGTTAAATACGATTTAAGTATTATAACCCGTTTTGCAATTTTTTTGGTAGCAACCTCAAAAGGAATTTTTTCTACATCAGCAATATAATGTGCTAGCAATCCATCGTTTTGTTGAATTTGCTCATTAAACGACACCGCTTTTTTAGGCGGATAAAAAGTATGTGTTGAATCGTTAATAGTTGCCGATACACGTTGCGTTAAAAAAGATCCAAATTCTGGAATAGTAACACATTCGTATCTGTAAAGTAAATCGCTTATATAGGTTTCTAATTGCATAGAAACAAAGTTAAAAAATTATGCTTTCATATAAAATTTAAGCCTAAGTATTTATTAACAATGTAAACCAATCTTTAAGAATAAGGTTGTGGTTAAAAGAAATTTTATATTTATAGGGTAAAAATGCTTTTATTGTAGCTTTAAAACCAAATGTTTAAGATGACAGAAAACAATTTGCTTTATACTCTAGCTTTACAGCATATACCAAATATTGGTGATATTACTGCTAAAAGACTTATTGCGCATTGTGGATCTGCCGAAGCTGTTTTAAAGGAAAAAAAGCAAAACCTACTAAAAATAGATGGTATTGGTAGTGTTATTTTAGCCAATTTGTTTAAAGCAAATCATTTAAAAGAAGCAGAAGAAGAGATAAGGTTTATAAAAGAAAATAAAATCGAGGTTAGCTATTTTACAGATGATAGGTATCCAGAAAAGTTAAAACATTGTATTGATGGGCCTATTTTATTGTTTCAATCTGGGAATATAAATTTAAAGCACAAGCATATTATTAGTATTGTTGGCACAAGAAAAATTACTACAAATGGGATAGCGTTTTGCGAAAATCTAGTTGAAACACTTGTGCCTTATAACCCAGTTATTGTTTCTGGTTTTGCTTACGGAACTGATATTACAGCACACAAAGCGGCTTTAAAACATAATTTGCAAACCATTGGTTGTTTAGCACATGGCTTGCATACCATTTACCCAAAAGTGCATAAAAAATATATAGCTGAAGTTGAAAAACACGGTGGGTTTTTTACCGATTTTTGGAGTAGCGACACTTTTAATAGAAACAATTTTTTAAAACGAAATAGAGTTATTGCTGGTTTAAGCGAAGCCACTATTGTTATAGAATCTGCCGAAAAAGGCGGAAGCTTAGTAACCGCAGATATTGCAAATTCTTATAACCGTGATATTTTTGCTGTGCCTGGTCGTACAACCGATTCACAAAGTGTGGGTTGTAATAATTTAATAAAACACCAAAAAGCGCACATGCTTTCTAACCCTTTAGATGTGCCATATATTTTAAATTGGCAATTAGAAGACAGTAAAAAGCCAACGATACAAAAACAGCTATTTGTTGAGCTAGATACTACCGAAAAAGCAATTTACAACTACTTAAAAGAGAACGATAAACAATTACTAGATGTTATAGCTATTAATTGTGAAATGCCCATTTTTAAAGTCGCTAGTATTTTATTAACCATGGAACTTAAAGGCGTTATAAGACCGTTGCCAGGGAAGTTGTTTGAGGTAGTTTAAAAATTAATTTTAAGAACCCAAATAGCTTCGAAATAGCTTAATTTTGAGAGCTCTTTATGTTTTAAATAAATAGACAAAGGGTCTTCGTCATTTTTTAAATAGATGTATTCCCATCCATTTTTTGGATTAACATAAGATTTTGGGTTATGCCCTTTATCTTTTAAAAACTGTTTCCATTTTGTAGCATTGTCTTTTACAGAAAATACGTTAGTAACTAAATAATAGCCTTTTGGAATGTTAGGAATTGTAATAGATTTGAGATTTTTAATTTTATCTAATGGACTTGCTTTTTTTGGTTTTTTAGCTGGTTTTTGTGTTTCTATAACAGGTTCTATGTTTTCTTCTTCATCAATAGTTTCAGGAACATCATCCTTTTCGTCATTTAGTACGACTAAAGTTTCTTTGTTATTTTTCCCCTCAAGGAAAATGGGGCTAATTTCTGTTTCAAAAGAAACAAAAAACAGGTAAAATTGGTCTGCTTTACTTTTAAAACGAACAGTAGCCTCTGTTTGGTTGTTTGAAATAACGCTATTGTTTAAATTTGGAATATCAATTTTTAATAAATCGAAACCTAAAGTATTTTGACTATTAGGCGTTCTATCTGTATATAGACTATTGTTTATAGAAATGGAACTATTAAAGAAATTAAACCTAGGGCGTATTTTATTAAATAATGGAATATATTCTTTTTTCTCATAATTAAAAAAGGCACAATTATCTGATTTAAATTTATTATCGCCTTCAAGAGCCCCAAGTATAAGTGATGCTTTTGTAACTCCAGATTCTGGGGTTTTAAAATTATCAAAAACAATGTTAACAGGGGTTTTAAAAACATTGATAAAGCCATCGTATATTGTAAAATGTTTTGGCTTATCTGTTTTTGTTTCATATATAATATATAATAACCAACCTCCAGAAGTACCACCAGAAACATAACCTTCTGTGGCTTTTATATTGGCAACCGTATAAGTGCCATTTAATGTTTTAGAATTTTTTATAAGCGAGGTTACATCGGCAAAACAAACATAAGGCTTAATTTCTGGGAATGATTTTTCATTATTGTAACTATCGTATATAACAGTGCCATTAATAGTATTATAATCGCTGTTTGGTGTTTTAAATAAGATAGTATTTATGTTTTTCGAACGCACATTATTTCCTTCATAAATAATTTTTTTAAGATTTTTTTTACCTTTTATGTTTATGGTTTTAGTATAACCTTTGTCGTATTTATATATAGCGCTCCAGTATAAAGCAGCATATTTAATCTCTAGATCTTTTTGGGCTATTTCTAAATTAGCTTGACTTGAGCTAAAAGTCTTATGATTGCGATCTACATCAATATATTTGAGTTTTAAAATATCATTAAACGAATTCCCCTCATAAGGTTTAATAGCGTCTGTGCTAACAATACTATTACCTATTAATGCAGAACTTCCTTTAAGATATAATTTTTTAGCGGGACAAAAAGTCATCCCGTTTTGAGCATAAAGAGAAGTTGTTGAAAATAATATTATAAAAAAATGAATCGACTTCATACTTGTAGAAAATAAGAATTAATACCCAGATTTAGCCCTAACTCTACCTAAAACAGCATCTGCAACTATTTTAGCTTTAGAAGATCCAAGGGCTAAAGCTGCATCAATTTCGTTGAGGTTGCTCATGTAATAGTTATAATGCTCACGTTGTGTTGTAAATTTTTCAATAATCAATTCAAACAAAGCTTGTTTAGCATGTCCGTAGCCATACCCCCCATTTTCATAATTAGCTTTCATGCTTGCTACTTGTTCTTTAGAAGCTAATAAATTATATATAGCAAAACAATTACAAGTACGCCAATCTTTAGGGGCTTCAAGTGCTGTACTATCCGTTTGAATACCCATAATTTGCTTGCGTAGTTTTTTATCATCTAAAAAAATATTGATGATGTTATTTCTGCTTTTGCTCATTTTTTCGCCATCTGTTCCAGGAATAAGCATGGTGTTTTCTTGTATTTTTCCTTCTGGTAATACAAAGGTTTCGCCCATTCTAGCATGAAAACGCGATGCTACATCTCGGGTCATTTCTATATGTTGTAATTGGTCTTTTCCAACAGGAATAATATTGGCATCATACAATAGAATATCGGCAGCCATAAGCATGGGGTACGTAAATAATCCAGAATTTACATCTTCTAGTCTATCGGCTTTATCTTTAAAACTATGTGCTAGTGTTAAACGCTGGTATGGAAAAAAACAACTTAAATACCACGATAACTCCGTTACTTGCGGCACATCGCTTTGTCTGTAAAATACTGTTTTTTCAATATCTAATCCAAAAGCTAACCATGTTGCAGCAGTAGAATATGTATTGGTTCGTAAAGTTTCGGCATCTTTAATTTGGGTTAATGTATGCAGATTTGCAATAAACAAATACGAGTCATTCTCAGGGTTATTTGCCATATCGATTGCAGGTATAATGGCACCTAAAATGTTTCCTAAATGGGGTGTTCCTGTGCTTTGTATACCTGTAAGTATTCTTGCCATAATTTTTAAGTAAGTCACCTCTGGAGCAAGCTCAAGAGTCATTGAATTGAATTTTTTTTATTTTGATGCAAGCATCGGAGGGTTTTAAACCTCACTTAGTGAGTAAAGTGCAAATTTAAAGATAAGTTATGCAATAAAAAAAGTGGCAGCAGCCACTTTTTAAGAATATGTTAAATTAAAATCTATTTTTTAAATAAACCAGCTATAAATAAGATAACCGAGGCGCCAATAGCTCCTGTTAAAATATCGCCAATAACACCATCAATAAAATTAATGTTAAGTGTTGCAAAAAGCCAATTACCAACTAAGCCGCCAATAATACCAATAACAATGTTTAATAGTAGCCCAAAGCCACCACCTTTCATTAGCTTTCCAGCTAACCAACCAGCAACAGCACCAATTAATAATGAATAAAGTAAACTCATAATTTTAGTAGTTTTAAAGTTAATATGTTTTAAAGATAATCAATTTATAATAGTATTTTTGATGCAGATGAAAATTATAAAGCACATTTTTTGGACATTTTACCGTATTTGGTTCTACATTCTTGTAGCATTACCGATACTTATTCTGTTTCCTATCCTTTTAATTTCTATATTAAAAGAGTCTTGGTATCCATTCTTTTTTAAATTGGCGCGCTTTTGGGCAAAAGTTATTTTAATTGGAATGGGGTTTAAACCCATGATAGAAAGTGAACAAATACCAGAAAAAGACAAAAGTTATATGTTTATTGCTAACCACACCTCGATGGCAGACATCATGCTGATGTTGGTTTCTGTTAAAAGCCCATTTGTTTTTGTTGGAAAAAAAGAATTGGCTAAAATTCCGCTTTTCGGTTTTTTCTATAAGCGTACTTGTATTTTAGTAGATAGAAGTTCTGCAAAAAGCAGGCAAGCCGTTTTTTTAAGAGCCCAACGCAGATTACAAACAGGAGTTAGTATTTGTATTTTTCCTGAAGGCGGCGTTCCTGAAGAACATATTGAGCTAGACGACTTTAAAGATGGAGCCTTTAGGTTGGCCATTAACCATAAAACACCGATTGTACCTTTAACTTTTGCCGATAATAAAAAACGCTTTTCGTATACTTTTTTTAGCGGAAGCCCCGGGAGAATGCGTGTTAAAATCCATAAATTTTTATCTACTGAAAATTTAACAACAGAAAACACAAGGTCTTTAAATGAAGAGGCTAGAGCTATAATTTTAAAGCAATTAGAAGCTTTTAAAAATAAAAAACTGCCCTAAGAGAAGAGCAGTTTTTTTGATATTGATTTCCGAGCTTAAAGGAAACCAATTTCTAGATCTAACCAAAAACCTAAAACTTAATAGCAAATCCGGTATAAACCCCAATAAAATAAGGTTTAAAATTACCAGACGTATTATTAAACGTATTGATTTGATATTTGAACATAGGCTCAAAATTCAAATCTATTTTTTTTGAAACCTTATAATTTAGTCCTACACCAAAATTAGCACTATAACTAACATTGTTTATGTTATTTGCTTCGCCTAAAAAGGTTTTAGACCCTGTGTTTTCTGAGAATATTTCATTTTTATTTAAAAAGAGCGAACTAAAACCACCAATAACATTAACGCCAAATTTCTTGTTTATAAGCGCATATTGAATTTCTAAAGGCACCTCAATATATCCCATGTTTTGATTAATAGAAGTATTTGAACTTTTTGCAAACACTTCTGGGTTTTTAGAAGAACTCAAATTATTACCACTAATAATTGAAACGGCATCAGTGGCGCCATCATTAGTTATATTTACATTTTGTAACGCGCTAGATCTAGAACTTATAGCTTGAAACACCACAACATTATTAGTGTTGTAGCCCAAATTAACTTTGTTTATACCTGTACGAATACTTAATTTTTTATTAACGGCATAACTTGCTTTAATACCATAACTCATATTAAGTTCGCTACTTTTAGAGTTATTGTTAAACTGTGGACCTATGGAAGAACCATCGCCTAAACTACTAAAATAAACAGGCGCAGCGTTTGGAGTAATACTCCACCTGTTTAAATTTTCGTCTTCTTCTTTAATATTATTTTCGGCTTCATTTAAGGCTTCCTCAATGGTAAGTGTGTTTTCTTTGGTATTGTTGTCTGCTACGACTTCGGTTTTGGTTATTGGGTCTGTAGAAATATCATCTTCTTTTGCTTTCGTAATAGCGGTATTGTTTTTTGTAGCAGGATTAATTATTTCGTTTGCTTTATGTATATCAATCTGAGGTTCATCATTTTTATTTTGAATAACCGTATTGGTCTTTTCTTTTGTGTTTGAAGCAACTACCGTTGTGTTATCCGTTTTTACAATAGCAACATTAAATGTATTTGATTTTTTATTTGAAGACAGAAGTGTTTTTTGAGCCCCATTATTTTTATGCTTTGAAGCTGAATTTTCAGCAACCGCTGTTTGGTTTAATGGTATAACATTATCTGAAGCCTTATTATCTTGAGTTTGTGTAGGGGTTTCTAAGGATTCTTTTTCAGTATTAGTTTCAGCAATAACGGTATTGTTTGTAGTTGTTTCTTTTTTATTAGAATCAATTAAAGTACTGTTGTTTTTTTCGTTAGAATCATCTAATGTTTCGTTTTTTGTGTCTACAACCTGATTATGTTCAATACTGTCAGAACTATTTAAAAACAAACCGCCAATAGTTAGTAAAAGCACAAGTAAAGCTGCAATGCCAGCATACCTCCACCACATAGGAATAATGCGTCGTTTTTTCTTTTTCTTATTAAGTTCGGCTTCTATGTTTTGCCAAACAGCATCGCTAGGGGTCGCTTCAAAATCTTTGAAACGTTCCTGAAATAATCTGTCTATATGTTTTTTATCACTCATTATAAGGATTGTAAGCTTTGTCTTGTTTTATGGTTTTCAATAGTTTCTTTCAACGTTTGTCTAGCCCGGGCTAAATTAGATTTTGAAGTTCCTATATTTATATTTAGCATGTCTGCTATTTCTTTATGCGAGTAACCATCTAAAACATAAAGGTTAAACACTAACCTGTAGCGATCTGGCAATTCTTGAATAATTTTTAAGAGATACTCTAAAGAAACATGATCTTCGTCAACCTCTAATTCAACCTTATCGGCTACATTTTCATTTATTATATCAAAAACCTTTTCGTTTCGGTAACGTTGTAAAACAGTATTTATAGCAATTCGTTTTAACCAACCCTCAAAAGAGCCTTTGTTTTTATATTGTTCTATTTTATCAAAAATTGTTAAAAATGCGTCTTGTAAATTATCTTCAGCTTCGGCATAGTTTCTTGAATACTTTAAGCATATAGAGAATAGCTTACTCGAAAAGAGCTTGTATAATTCTCCTTGGGCTTTAGTATCATTAATTCTACAATTTTCTATGAGTTGATTTAAACTCAAATTAAAACACGTATTTGTTAATGTTTAAACTTAATCTGTTACGGGTACTTCTATAATAAGATATTGATCTTCTCCATTATCATCTTCGCCTTGCCAAAACTTAAATATATACGATCCGTTACTCGTTACAATAAAATTAAATGTTGCTTCTACCAATTCGTCTGTAAGTGTTTCGCACCCATTTTTTTCAAAGGCATAATTTATTGCGGCAACAGTACGCTCGTTATTTTCTTTTAAATAATAAAATTCTTTAAAAGAGTGGCATGTTGAAGGTTTAAAATAAGAAACGGTTATGGGGTACACCTCTCCTAAAGTGAACGCTTCTGGGATATCAACACTTTCTATAGGTAATATTTCAAAGCTATAATTTGTGCCATCGTCATTAATACTACACGAAGTAAATAAAAGCAAAGCAAAACTTAGGGCGATAAACTTTTTCATTACAAATAATTTTTTATTTTTCTGTTTAATACATGTTTTGTACTTGATAGATGGTAAACAAACAAAAAGGTTGCGTGTAATAATAAATTAATTGTATAAAAAAATCCCGAAAACGGGATTTTTTTATTTATTCTGATGCTTTTAAAATGGTTCTAATTTTATCTTCGAGCTCGTCCATGAGTTCGGGATTATCTTTAATAATAGCTTTTACAGCATCTCGTCCTTGCCCCAGTTTGGTGTCGTCGTAACTAAACCAAGAACCGCTTTTCTTAACGATTTCGTGCTCAACGGCTATATCTAAAATCTCACCTACTTTACTTACGCCTTCGCCATACATAATATCAAACTCAGCGAGTTTAAAAGGAGGAGCGACTTTATTTTTAACGACTTTCACTCTGGTTTTGTTTCCTAAAACAGAACCATTGCTATCTTTAATTTGAGTAGAACGCCTAATATCTAATCGTACCGAAGCGTAAAATTTTAAGGCATTACCACCTGTTGTGGTTTCTGGATTACCAAACATAACACCAATTTTTTCACGTAATTGGTTAATAAAAATCACGGTGCAATTGGTTTTACTTATCGAGCCTGTAAGTTTTCTTAAAGCCTGAGACATTAAACGTGCATGTAAGCCCATTTTCGAGTCTCCCATTTCGCCTTCAATTTCACTTTTAGGCGTTAAAGCAGCTACAGAATCTATGACTACAATATCAATGGCTCCAGAGCGAATTAAATTATCGGTTATTTCGAGTGCTTGCTCACCATTATCTGGTTGTGAGATTATTAAATTATCAATATCGATACCTAGTTTTTCTGCGTAAAACCTATCGAAAGCATGTTCTGCATCAATAAATGCTGCTATACCGCCTGCTTTTTGGGCTTCTGCAATAGCGTGTAAAGTTAATGTAGTTTTACCAGAGGACTCTGGACCATAAATTTCTATAACACGACCACGCGGATAACCGCCAACACCTAAGGCAATATCTAAACCTAAAGATCCTGATGGAATAGCATCAACATCTACTACTGCGGCATCACTCATTTTCATTACGGTACCTTTACCGTATGCTTTATCTAATTTATCTAACGTAAGCTTTAGTGCTTTTAATTTTGCGTCTTTTTCGGTACTCATTTATATTTTTTCTGAAGTTATGTATGCTAAAATACTATATCTTTTGTCACAATACAATTTTATCACGCAACCTTTTTGCACATTTTGCATCTATTAATAAACGCAGGAAAATTTTTGCTATGAAATTCACCTAAATTAATGGTTTGAATATAGACTAACTCGAACTATTACTAAAGCACTTTATGTTAAGTAAGGTGCTTTTTTTATGCAATAAATTGCAATCTCTTTTAAAAATTGTATTTTTGTTGTTCAAATAATTTCTTTATTCCGCATTATGCGGTTTTAACCTTAAAACATTAGTATAGCATGCAACTGTACAATAAATTAAGCGCAAAAGAAAGAGCAGAATTAATCGAAAAAGCAGGTAAAGATCGATTAACGCTTTCTTTTTATCAATACGCCAAAATTACCAATCCTCAAGAATTTAGAGATAAACTATTCATTACTTGGAACGCATTAGATGTTCTGGGTAGAATTTATGTAGCCCACGAAGGTATTAATGGGCAATTATCGCTTCCAGCAGACCGTTTTAACGAATTCAAAGCACATTTAGACACGATTGATTTTTTAAAAAACATTCGTTTAAATATTGCTGTTGAGCAAGACAATATGTCTTTTTTAAAACTGAAGGTAAAAGTTCGACACAAAATTGTTGCCGATGGTTTAAATGATGATACTTTTGATGTTCGCAACAAAGGTATTCATGTAGGCGCTGAAAAATTTAACGCCCTCATAGAAGACAAAAAAACCGTTTTGGTAGATATGCGAAACCATTACGAAAGCGAAATCGGTCATTTTAAAAATGCCGTAACACCAGATGTAGATACGTTTAGAGAATCGTTAGATATTATTGAAGACGATTTAAAAGCACATAAAGAAGATAAAAACTTAGTGATGTATTGTACTGGCGGTATTCGTTGCGAAAAAGCCAGTGCATATTTTAAGCATAAAGGCTTTAAAAATGTATATCAATTAGAAGGCGGTATTATTGAATACACAAGACAGGTAAACGAAAAGGGCTTAGAAAATAAATTTATTGGTAAAAATTTTGTTTTTGATGAACGCAGAGCCGAAAAAATTAGTGATGATGTTATTGCGTGTTGTCACCAGTGTGGTAAACCAGCCGATGTGCATACCAATTGCGCGAACGATGCTTGTCACTTATTATTTATTCAATGTGATGCCTGTAAAACAGAAATGAATAATTGCTGCTCAACAAACTGTAAAGAAGTTCATGCTTTGCCTTACGAAGCTCAAAAAGAACTCCGTAAAGGACAAGGCAATAGCAATGATATATTCAAAAAAGGACGTGCAGATTATTTACCCTATAAAAAAGATTTAAGAAATATTTTTGAAATATTAAAAAAGAAAGACGCTTAAACTTTGGTTAAAGTCAACAACTATATAATTCTTTGTTTTTAAGTCTTTAGAATAATCTTATATTTACATCGAGAAGATTTCTTTTGAAACATCGTTTCAAAAATCCACTCATTTTGTCATTCTCACGAAATCGAAGATTCATGATTTCATTAATTTGAAATAAGAATCAATGAATAAAGTGAGGATTTAAAAGATTTATAAACCTTCATTCGTAATAATTTGATTATTAACGAATTCAATATATAAAATTTATGGCTTGTAACAGTTGTTCAACTGGAAAAGACGGTCAACCTAAAGGATGTAAAAACAATGGCACTTGTGGCACAGATAGCTGTAACAAACTAACCGTTTTTGACTGGCTAGCAAACATGTCGCTTCCTAATGGCGAAAAACCTTTTAACTGGATAGAAGTTCGATTTAAAAACGGACGAAAAAATTACTATCACAATACCGAAAACTTAACATTAAGCATTGGCGATGTGGTTGCAACGCAAGCACAATCTGGTCATGATATTGGTATGGTTACCCTTACGGGGGAATTGGTGCGTGTTCAAATGAAACGCAAAAACATTTCAGAAACAGGCGACGAAATTTTAAAAATTTACCGTAAAGCCAGTCAGAAAGATATTGATATCTGGTCGACAGCACGCGATAAAGAAGAGCTAATGAAGGTTAAAGCGCGCCAGTTTGCTATCGACTTGAAATTACAAATGAAAATTTCAGATATCGAATTTCAAGGCGACGCCAGTAAAGCAACTTTTTATTACACAGCCGAAGAACGTGTCGATTTTAGAGAACTTATAAAAGTATTTGCGCGCGAGTTTAGAACGCGAATAGAAATGAAACAAGTTGGCTTTCGTCAAGAAGCTGCCAGACTTGGTGGTATTGGGTCTTGTGGGCGCGAATTATGTTGTTCTACATGGTTAACAGATTTCAGGTCGGTAAGCACATCGGCAGCACGGTATCAACAATTATCTTTAAACCCACAAAAGTTAGCGGGACAATGTGGTAAATTAAAATGCTGTTTAAATTATGAGCTTGACACTTATTTAGATGCTTTAAAAGCATTTCCAAAAACCGATATAAAACTTAAAACCGAAAAAGGCACAGCCGTTTGCCAAAAAACAGATATTTTTAAAGGACACATGTGGTATGCCTACGAAGGCGAATGGATGAATTGGCATAAAATAACAACAACACAAGCCAACGAAATTATTGAAGCCAACAAGAAAAACAAAAAAATAGCAAGTCTTGAAGAGTATGCTTCAGACCTTGTTGAAGATACTAAAACGGAGTTTGAGAACGTTGTAGGACAAGATAGTTTAACACGGTTTGATAGTCCAAAAGGCCATAATAAACGTAGAAATAATAAGAGGAAAGGGAGTCAGGCCAATAAAAATAATAAGCCAAATAGCTCAAATAAGAATAATAGAAACAAAAATAACAGAAGGAAACCTCAAAAAAGCAAAAATGAAGCGAAGTAATGCGATATTGTTTTCTTTAGTTTTTTTTCTTGTTTTAGCATCTTGCGATTCTAATCGTGTATTCGACATTTATAAATCTGTTCCTAATGCGTGGCATAAAGATAGCATTGTAAGCTTTAAAGTTAATCCGCCAGATTCAACAAATGCTTATAATCTGTTTGTGAATTTAAGGAATACTAGCGATTATAAATTTAACAACCTGTTTTTAATAGTCGAAATGGCTTTTCCGCGTGGCAAAACTTTAAAAGACACTCTAGAATATAGAATGGCAGATCCAACTGGAAAGCTTTTAGGCACTGGAATAACTGGTGTTAAAGAGAATAAACTTTGGTATAAAGAGCAAGTTGTATTTAAAGAAGCAGGAGTATATACGGTTAACATTCAGCATGCCATGAGAGAAAACGGGAAAGTTAATGGTGTTGTTGAGTTAGAAGGTATTACAGATATAGGCTTTAGAATAGAGAAACCAGTAAAAAAATAATGTCACTTCGAGTGATTCTGATTTTTATCAGAATTGTATCGAGAAGTATTTAATATTCAAAATTAAATGGCAAAAGCAAAAAATAAAAAAGAAATAACAAATCAAGATTTTTCAAAATACATCCGTTGGTTTTGGATGCTGTTTTCAGGTGGTATACTTGCCCTTATACTTGTTTTTTTAACCGCATCATGGGGTTGGCTTGGTGAAATGCCAGATCATACACAACTAGAGAATCTTAAATCTAATCTAGCAACTGAAATTATTTCTTCAGATGGAGAAACACTTGGTAAGTTTTATTTTAATGATAATAGAACTCCGGTAGCTTTTGATGATTTATCACCACATTTGGTAAACGCCTTAATTGCTACAGAAGATGAGCGATTTCATGAGCACGCTGGAATTGATGCTAGAGGGACTTTAAGAGCATTTGCTTTTTTTGGTACTAAAGGTGGTGCCAGTACAATTTCCCAACAGTTGGCAAAATTGTTTTTTACTAAAAAAGCTTCTGGTAATATTATTAAAAGAGTTTTTCAAAAAACTAAGGAATGGGTTATTGCAACACGATTAGAGCGTCAATACACAAAAGAAGAAATTATAGCTCAATATTATAACAAATACGATTTCGGCAATAATGGTGACGGTATTAAAAGTGCATCTCGTATTTATTTTAATAAAGAACCTATGGATTTAGAGATAAAAGAAGCCGCGATGTTGGTTGGCATGTTTGTTAATTCTTCTTTATATAACCCAAGAAGAAATCCTGTAGGGGTAAAGAACAGACGTAACTTAGTGCTATACCAGATGTTTAGGAATGGATATATAACAGAAACAGTTAAAGATTCTCTTCAAAAAACAGAATTAGATATAGATTATACACCTCAATCGCACAGAGACGGAATTGCAACCTATTTTAGAGGATACCTAGATGGTTTTATGAAAGAATGGATAAAAAAGAATCCAAAACCAGATGGAACTAAATGGAACTTATATAACGATGGATTAAAAATTTACACAACCATTGATTCTCGAATGCAAAAACACGCCGAAGATGCTGTACAACAACACATGCCAAGGCTGCAAGCAGAGTTTTTTCATCAAAATACACCAAAAAGAAATCCCACAGCACCATTTTTAGACCTTGAAAAAGAAGAAATAGATGCTTTAATGAAACGCTCTATGAAGCAATCAGAACGATGGCGTCATATGAAATACGATTTAAAAAAACCTAATAAAGACATAGAAGCATCGTTTTACAAGCCAGCACAAATGGCTGTTTTCGAATGGAAAGATGGCAAACCTTCAGAAAGAGATACGATTATGACTCCTATGGACTCTATACGTTACTACAAATCGTTTTTACGTACAGGTATGATGTCTATGAATCCACAAACTGGTCATGTAAAAGCATGGGTTGGCGGCATGAATTACAGGCATTTTCAATATGATATGGTAAAACAAGGGAAACGTCAAATAGGGTCTACTTTTAAGCCTTTAGTTTACGCCGCTGCTATAGACCAGTTACATAAATCTCCATGTGATGAATATCCAGACACTCCTTATTGTATAGAAGCGAATAAGCATGGAAACACTAAGGAATGGTGTCCTAAAAATTCTAATCTTGATTATGGCGGGAAACGCACTCTAAAAAATGCACTAGCAAATTCTGTAAATACAGTTACAGCTCGATTAATTGACGAGGTTGGCCCTCAAACGGTTATCGATTTGGCAAGAAAATTAGGTATAGAATCAGACATCCCCTCTGTACCTTCTATTGCTTTAGGGACGCCAGATTTAAGCGTTTACGAAATGGTTGGAGCTTACTCTACTTTTGCTAATAAAGGGGTCTATACAAAACCCGTTATGGTAACTAGTATTGAAGATAAAAATGGTACGATATTATATCAATTTACACCAGAGACTAATGATGTATTAAGCGCAGAAACGGCTTATGTAACGGTAAAGCTTATGGAAGGTGTTACGCAGTCAGGTTCTGGAGCTCGTTTACGAACAAAAGGAGCGGACGCTTATAGAGCAGACTATAGAGAAATAATAACAGGTTATCCATATCAGTTTACAAACTCTATAGCAGGAAAAACAGGAACAACCCAAAACCAAAGTGATGGTTGGTTTATGGGTATGGTACCTAATTTGGTAACAGGTGTTTGGGTTGGTGGAGAAGAAAGATCAATTCATTTTGCAAGTACAAAATATGGACAAGGTGCAGCGATGGCATTACCAATTTGGGGTGTTTATATGAAAAGTTGCTATGCCGATGAAAGCTTAAACGTTTCTAAAAAAGACTTTGAAAAACCAGCTAACCTCTCCATACTTGTAGATTGCTCTAAAGCTAAAGATAAAACCGTTGTTGATGATGGAGATGATGAAGTTCCTGATGATTTAGATTTTAATTAAAAAGAATGCCTCGAGGCTTTTCTCGTATTTTTTGGAATTTGGAATTTTCTCCTTTTGGAATTTGATACCTCGTATGCTTGTATCGAGGTCCTTCATTCTTAAAATTTTAAGCCATTCTTTTAGAATGGTTTTTTATTTGACCATATTTTGACATAATTATTCAATTATTCGTAATTTTATACGGATAAAACAATAATAATGATTAATAAAAAAGTGGCTAACGTTCAAGAAGCACTGCAAGGTGTTAAAGATAATATGACTTTTATGCTTGGTGGGTTTGGCTTAAGTGGAATCCCCGAAAATGCTATAGCAGAATTGGTAAAACTTGGTGTAAAAGGGCTAACCTGTATTTCTAATAATGCAGGAGTCGATGATTTTGGATTGGGTTTACTATTACAACAAAAACAGATTAAAAAAATGGTATCCTCTTATGTGGGTGAAAATGATGAATTTGAACGTCAGATGCTTTCGGGCGAATTAGATGTAGAGTTAATCCCCCAAGGTACATTAGCAGAGTGCTGTAGAGCAGCACAGGCAGGGTTTCCAGCTGTTTACACACCAGCAGGTTTTGGCACAGAAGTCGCCGAAGGTAAAGAAACTCGAGAGTTCCATGGTAAAATGTATGTTTTAGAACATGCTTTTGATGCCCATTTTGCTTTTGTAAAAGCTTGGAAAGGCGATGCGGCAGGCAATTTAATTTTTAAAGGAACGGCTAGAAACTTTAACCCGAATATGTGCGGTGCAGCAAAAATCACAGTTGCTGAGGTTGAAGAATTAGTGCCTCTAGGAGCCTTAGACCCTAATCAAATACACATTCCAGGAATTTTTGTACAACGTATTTTTCAAGGCGAAACTTACGAAAAGCGTATTGAGCAGAGAACGGTGAGGCAAAGAAATTAATTATCTTATTTGTAAGTTAGTATGTGACACAGCGACCTGTGCTGAGCAAAGCCGAAGTAAGTCGAAGTGAAAACATTAAATAAATATTTAAAGAATTAAGTTTCAATTAAAAAGATTCCTGCCTTCGCAGGAATGACAAAATTATGTTAGATAAAACAGGTATAGCAAAACGAATAGCCAAAGAAGTAAAAGACGGCTATTATGTAAATTTAGGAATAGGAATTCCTACGTTAGTTGCAAATTATGTGAGAAACGATATCGAAATTGAATTTCAAAGCGAAAATGGCGTGCTAGGGATGGGCCCTTTTCCATTTGAAGGAGAAGAAGATGCCGATGTAATTAATGCAGGTAAGCAAACTATAACAACGTTACCAGGAGCTAGTTTTTTTGATTCTGCAATGAGTTTTTCAATGATTCGTGGTCAGCATGTAGATTTAACCATTTTAGGCGCTATGGAAGTTGCCGAAAACGGCGATATTGCCAATTGGAAAATACCAGGAAAAATGGTAAAAGGTATGGGGGGCGCGATGGATTTAGTGGCAAGCGCAGAAAATATTATTGTTGCCATGATGCATACCAATAAAAAAGGCGAATCGAAATTGTTAAAAAAATGCTCGTTACCATTAACTGGTGTTGGCTGTGTAAAAAAGGTTGTCACTAATTTAGCCGTTTTAGAAGTGACTGAAGCTGGTTTTAAACTTTTAGAACGTGCTCCTGATGTTTCTATCGAAGATATAAAAAATGCTACTGAAGGTACATTGATTGTAGAAGGCGATATTCCTGAAATGATTTTATAAAACGCGTTGGTTGAATAAAGAGTTTTTTGAAACCAAGGATCTTCTCGAGGCATTTTTTTCGAATAAAAAGGCATTAAATGTTAAAAAAATATGCTTTTTGTCGAATTTATATGTTTTTAAACCGGTTTTTTAAAAATATATTTCATATTTGCTATCCGATAATTTAACCAAACAAAATTTATAGATTTTCCTAAATCTACCATTAAACTTAACATACAGAATTATGGAATCAAATCTACCAGAACAACCTACATTTAATGAAAGCAAATTAAAAGAAACACTTAGAAAAAATTTGCAATTTTTAAAAAGCGTGCTGTATTTAACTAAAAAGGTATTTATGCTATAGTTGTTTTCAGTCGTATTTTCGCTACAATATTTATAAATAATCTTTTAGAGCTTAAAAGTTCGTTACACATGAATAATTTCTTCGTTATTCAAAAGCGCATCACCTCGCAATCTTAAAAAGATTTGAGCCACAGCAATCGTGTCTTTTTCGCAGTAAATAATAATACGATCTATTTCGTTTTCTTCGTAATATACCCGATACACTTCGCTGCCATCAATATCATCTTTTGGTGATGGAATACCTAAAACATTGGTTAATAATTTTAACGATGTATAGGTTTTATAATCACCAAATTTCCATAACTCTAAAGTATCTAAATGCGGAACTTCCCATGGTTTTTTACCAAAGAGATTTAACTTATAAGGCAATTCTATGTTATTAATTATCATGCGGCGTGCTATATACGGAAAGTCAAACTCTTTACCATTATGAGCGCAAAGCAAATGTTTCGTTTCACTAAAATGGGAGATTAATAAGTTTTTAAAGTCCTTTAAAATTTTAATTTCATCACCATAAAAAGAAGTCACTCTAAATTTTCTATAATCGCCTTGATGCGTAAAATACCCAACAGAGATACAGACTATTTTACCAAACTCCGCCCAAATTCCAGCACGTTCGTAAAATTCTTCAGCAGTGAATTCGTCTTTTCTTTGGTATTGTGATTTTAGTTCCCAAAGGGTTTGTTTGGTTTTGTCTAAATCAGAAAAATGTTGCACCTCTGGTACGGTTTCAATGTCAAGAAATAGTATGTTTTCTAAATTAAGTTTAGAGATCATAACCTAACATGTTATAAGCTTCTTCAATATATGTGGTAATATCATCTGTAAATGTGGCAATGGCATCTCCCGCACCTTTAGAGTGGCCTAATCTTACAATAATAATATTATCATTAGGTTCTACAAAAACATATTGCCCAAGGTGTCCTCGCATCATAAAAAAATGTTTTTGCCCTATACTTTTTAACCACCAACCGTAACCGTATTCTGGACTTTCAGGAAAGCGAGGTTTTAAAGATTTTGCAACAAAAGTAGAGTCTAATAGTTGTTGTCCGTTCCATTTCCCATGGTCTTTATAAAGTTTTCCAAAGCGAGCAAAATCTTTAGCATTACTTGCTATACAGCAATAGGCTTTTACTAAATCGTGGTCTTTGCTATCGACTTGCCAAAGGCTTGGGTTTTCGCAGCCCAAAGGTTTCCAAAAACTTTGGGTTAGGTAGTCGTACATTTTTTTACCTGTTGCTTTTTCAATAACCATAGCGAGCATTTGGGTGTCGCCACTAGCGTATTTATATGATGTTCCAGGTTCTTTAATTACTTTTAAACCTAGCATGACTTTTTCTAAATCGTCATCAAAATAAGCACGCGTTGTTATAGATAGTGGAGAATAATATTTTTCGTCCCAATTGGTGCCAGATGCCATTGACGATAAATCGCCAACCGTCATTTTAGCAGCAAGTCCTTCGCTAAATTCTGGAATAAAATCGCTAACGGGTTGATTTAAACTTTTAATATAACCCTCTTGAATGGCTTTTCCCATTAACCCAGACACGTAGCTTTTTGCCATAGAAAAGGAGTTTGTTTGAGAACCTTCATTAAAACCATCGTAATAATTTTCAAACCAAACACTATCGTTTTTTATAATAACGTAGGCAATAGTACCATTAGATTTATTAATTTGCTTAAGGCCTTCTGTCTCTTTTACCGAATTATAATTTTTATGATTAGGCCATGGTTGCGGGGTGCCGTTTTCAATTATTTGATTGTCAAATTTTTTATAATCCTCTAAATAGGCGGTAGTATAACCTTGCAGATATATGGTTCTTACGGCTTTTATAAAATAATCGGTGTCTGTAATGTAGAGCACTATAATCAGTAAACCGAATATAATTACAATCCATTTGAAGAGCTTTTTCAAGAATTTCATTTATTTTGAGTTTAGGAGAATTAAATATAGGAATTTTTTTATATTTAAAGCCTAAAACAACGATTGTTGTTTATACGGGCTTTCATGTTCTATCAACCATTTTTTACGATTTAGGCCACCAGCATAACCTGTTAAACTGCCATCGCTACCAATAACGCGGTGACATGGAACAATAATCCACAATGGGTTTTTACCATTGGCATTGGCAACGGCTCTTATAGCTTTTACATCGCCTAATTGCTTTGCTAATTCTAAATATGAAATTGTTTTTCCGTATGGAATTTGCTCAAGTTGACACCATACCTTTTTTTGAAAATCGGTCCCTTGAGGATTTAATTTAAGGTCGAATTGTTTACGAGAACCCTCGAAATATTCATTTAGTTGAATCACGTAATCTTCTAATTCAATGGGGATAATATCGGTTATTTTTTCTTCTGAATTGAGTACAGTTACCGATGCAATGCCAGCTTGATCGCCAACAATTTTGGTAAAGCCTAAAGGCGATTTAATGATGCAGGTTTCCATTTAGTTTTCTGGATTGTCTTCTTCAATAATTCCTAATTTTTTGGCTCGCGCTTCCCAACTTTTTCTTGCTAAATGTTGCAGGTCTGAAACGTTATCACTTTCGTCCATAATTTCTAGACCTAAAAGGGTTTCAATCACATCTTCCATAGTAACCAAACCACTAACCGACCCATATTCATCAACAACCAAAGCCATGTGATTTCTAGTTTGAACCAGTTGTTCAAATAAGCTTGGAATTGGCAAATTTCTATCAACAATGATAATATTTCGTTTTAAATCTGATAATTTTTTCGAACCATTATCAAGAGCCATTTCTTTAAAAATTTCATCTTTTAAAACCAATCCTTTTATGTTATCTGGATTGTCTGAATAAATAGGAATTCTAGAAAAACGCAGATTCAAATTTCTTTTAAAAAAGTCTTCAACAGTAGTGTTTTGGTCTTCGGTTTGCATAACCGTTCTGGGTGTCATTACGTCTTTTGAAAAGATCTCTTTAAAGGTGAGTAGATTTTTAATGATCTTGCTTTCGTTCTCTTGAAAAACGCCTTCTTCATGCGCCATGTCTGTCATAACCAAAAAGCCTTCTCGACTTAAAACACTGCCATGGCCTTTGCCGCCAATAAGTTTTGTAGTTAGTTGAAGAAGCCATAAAACCCCAGTCCATTTTAAAGGAAAAATTAAAATAACTAGTGCTTTTGATGTGAAATTAGCTAATTTTTTCCAGTAGGTTGCACCAATGGTTTTGGGTATAATTTCAGAAGCAACCAAGATTAAGAATGTCATAATTGCAGACACAATGCCAACGGTATTAATGCCAAAAAACTCCAATTTAAAAGGTAGTTTTTCAGCTTCAATGCCAACCATCATAGCACCCAAAGTATGTGCGATAGTATTTAATGTAAGTATGGCTATTAATGGTTTGTCTACATCTTTTTTTAATGACTCAAGAGTTAAAGCATAGTCTTTTCCTTCTTGCTTTTTAACGTTTATAAAGGTTGGCGTAACACTTAATAAAACAGCTTCTAGAATGGAACATAAAAAAGAAAAGAAGATAGAAATGGTTGCCCAAAAAATTAGTGTGCTCATAGTTGTTTTTGAAACTCTAAAATACTAATTAATTATTAATATTTATGCTATTTTTTTACTTATAAAACACCTGTTGTAATGCAGGGCGAATATTTAAATTATAAATATTTCGATGTGTTCTACTTGGATAAACACGATTAGATAAAAAGATGAAAACCAAGGCTTCCTCAGGGTCTGCCCAAACAAAAGTGCCTGTAAACCCCGAATGTCCAAAACTTTTTGAGCTTACTCGTGGCGCAGGATAAGCTTTTTTAATACTTAAAGTATCATTCCCTATCAAAGGTTTATCAAAGCCTAAGCCTCTTCTGTTATTGTTATCAGGATATTGAATCTTGGTAAAGAGTTCTACAGTTGAAGGTTTAAAATACTGTTTACCATCATAAGATCCATTTTGAATTAGCATTTGCATGTATTTTGCCAAATCTGTTGCACTACCAAATAAACCAGCATTACCAGAAATGCCACCTAAAAGAGCAGCATTCTCATCATGAACCCAATTTTTGGTGAGATCTTTTCTAACAATAGTATCTATTTCTGTGGGAACAATAGCATTTTTAAAATGTTTGTTTTTAGGAAGATATCCAAGCGTGCTGCAACCTAGCGGTTTGTAAAAGTTTTCTTGAATGTATGTTCTGTAGGGTACGCCAGTAATATTTTCAATTAATTGTGGATAGATTAATGATGCTATCCCAGAGTATAAATATTCTTTTTTACCATCTGCTTTAACACGTTTAATTTTACGGTATATTTTATTTTTAAATCTGTTTTTTATGTAAATATTTTTATAAAATTGATTTGAATATCGCTTGCTTTTTTTGCTGCGCATAAACCGTTTTTTCATCTTTCCGTTTTTGAGCACTTCATTTAAAAAGATGACATAGGGCTTTATGCCAGATTGATGTGCTAAAAGTTCTCGAAGCGTGATGTCTTTTTTGTCTTTTTGGTGTTTCCAGTCTGTCCAATAGGTGCTAAAAGGAGCATCTAGTTTAATTTTTCTTTCTTCGTAAAGTTTCATTAAAGCAGGAAGCGGCCCCGTTATTTTGGTTACCGATGCTAAGTCGTAAACATCATCTAAGTTAACTTTTTGAATACTATCGTAAGTATGATAACCATAAGCTTGATGAAAGATAATTTTACCTTTTTTGGCGACTAATAGTTGTGCTCCTGGGAACGCTTTTTGGGTGATAGCATTCTGCATAATAGCATCGACATTAGATTTTATGTATGTTGAGTTTAACCCAACAGATTCTGGCGTGTCATGAGTTAATTGAGCAGATATAATTTGTGTGCAAAATAAAAAGGCACAAAGCGTTAAAGATTTAATAAAAAACATAGATTCAGAAATAATAATGGTCTTGAAAGTTACGAAATCAATTTTACAACACCCTTTGCAAACTTTCGACTTACTTCGGCTTCGCTCAGCACAGGTCGCTCAGTGTGACACGCTACTATTAACAGATTGCTTAAGTGTTTTAAAATGGATTTGATTTAACACACAGCATGAAAATCTTTAGCCACGAATTACACGAATTCTCACTGATTTTTCTATTCGGCCGATTACTTTGGACAATCATTTCACAAATTTCAAATGAGATCAACTCATTTATTCGTACATATTAGTGTAATTCGTGGCTAAAACTAATAATATAAACTAGACCAAAATGCCATTTTAACCACTTGAAAAAAATTTCTCGGGTCTTTAATTGATAATTTTTTTATCCATTTAAAATTTTAACAACATCTTTGGCAAAGTAGGAAGCAATGATATCTGCTCCAGCACGTTTTATGGCAGTGATTTGCTCCATCATAACCGCGTCGTGCTCCAACCAGCCTTTTTCGGTAGCGGCTTTTAGCATGGCATATTCGCCAGAAACTTGATAAACAGCAACAGGCACATCGACTTCATTCTTTATTTCACGAACAATATCTAAATAGCATAAACCAGGTTTTACCATAACAATGTCTGCGCCTTCGTCTATATCCATCTCGGTTTCTCGAATAGCTTCAAAGCGGTTGGCAAAATCCATTTGATAGGTTTTTTTGTCTTTCGGAATATCTTTTAAATCTACTGGAGCAGAATCTAAAGCGTCTCTAAAAGGACCATAGAAGGCTGAGGCATATTTTGCAGAATAGCTCATGATACCTGTATTTATAAATCCTTCGTCTTCTAAAGCTTCGCGAATGGTTAAAATTCTACCATCCATCATATCGCTTGGTGCGACAAAATTAGCGCCAGCTTTAGCGTGAGAAATACTCATTTCTGCTAAAAACTCTGCGGTATCATCGTTCACAATTACACCGTTTTTAATAATACCATCATGCCCGTAAATAGAATATGGGTCTAACGCTACATCGGTCATAACTAACATGTCGGGACACACATTTTTTACTGTTTTAATGGCACGTTGCATGAGTCCGTTTGGGTTTAAAGCCTCTGTTCCTTTATTATCTTTTAAATTATCGGGAACTTTTACAAAAAGTAACACCGATTTTAAACCCAATTTCCAAAGTTCTTTTATTTCACCTTCTAATAAATCTAAACTATAGCGGAAGTAATTTGGCATTGAAGCAATTTCATCTTTTATACCTTTACCTTCAACCACAAAAAGTGGTACTAAAAAATCGTTTGGGGTTATTATGGTTTCGCGAACTAAACTACGAATGGCTTCGTTGGTTCTTAATCTTCGGTTTCTTCGTAATGGAAACATGGTTTTATTTTTTTAAAACCTACAAGGTTGTCTAAACCTTGCAGGTTGATGTGTTTATCCATTCTTCGTAATGGATACATTTTTTGTTTTTTTGCAGACTTGACAGGTTTTTAAAACCTGCTAGGTCTTTTTTTTAAACCCATTCTACTGGTTTTTTTAATACTTCAATTAATTTTTCTTCTTCACTTTTAGCTTTAGGTTGGTGGCTATAAATCCATTGTACATGAGGGGGTAAGCTCATTAGAATACTTTCAATACGTCCATTGGTTTTTAAACCGAAAAGGGTTCCTTTATCGTGGACTAAATTGAACTCTACATAACGTCCGCGACGAATTTCCTGCCAATTGCGTTGCTCGTCCGTATATGGTAAATCTTTTCGTTTTTCAACTATGGGCACATAAGCTTCTAGGAAACTATCAGCAACTTCGGTTACAAAGTTATACCAATTTTCCATAGTCATGATTTCTGTAGCTTTACAGTAATCAAAAAATAATCCGCCTATACCTCTTCCTTCATTTCTATGGGTGTTATAAAAGTATTCATCACAACGTTTTTTATAATTTGCATAAAACTCAGTATTATGTTTATCGCAAGCTGTTTTACAGGTTTGATGAAAATGAATGGCATCTTCTTTAAATAGATAATAAGGTGTAAGGTCTTGTCCGCCACCAAACCAACTATCCACAATATTTCCATCTTTATCATACATTTCAAAATAACGCCAATTGGCATGTACTGTTGGCACCATTGGGTTTTTAGGGTGTAAAACCAAGCTTAATCCGCAGGCAAAGAAATCGACATCGCCTACTTTAAAATAGTCTTGCATAGATTTTGGAAGTTTTCCATGAACTCCAGAAATGTTAACCCCGCCTTTTTCAAAAACATTTCCATTTTCAATCACCCGCGTTCGTCCGCCACCACCTTCTTGCCGTTTCCAGATATCTTGTTGAAATTTGGCTTTTCCATCAATAGTTTCTAGTTTGGAAGTAATGGTATCTTGTAAATTTTGTATGTATTGGTAGAATTTGTTTTTCATAGTTGTTTTATTAACAAAACCTACAAGGTCTTCGAGACCTTGTAGGTTAGAGGCTTTCCTTTGTGCTTGTCCTACAAGGTTTTCAAAACCTTGTAGGTCTGATTTATGAGCGTATTTAAAATTATCTATATTTTCAAACATATCTAAAATATACTTTTGTTGTTCTGACGGATTAATGTTATCAGGCCTTATATAGGAATGGAATGAAGTAAATTTATAATCTTGAAAGCGTTTAACTATATTATGATTTTCGGGGTTCTTATGAACGTAAATAATAAGGTTTTTTAAATAATCTTCATCTGTTATTTTTTTTCTCCTAAAATGTTTTTCAAATAAACTGCCTGTTCTGTTTTGTTGCTTATTAAAGGCTTTGGCATAAGTATTAAAAAGGTTTGAAAAGGCTTGTGTTGCTTTTTTTTCTTCTGAAACAATTTTAACAACAAGATGAAAATGATTATTCATTAAACAGTAAGCAAGCACCTCAACTTTTGCTAATAAATGTTTTTCAATTAATTTTAGAAAATAAACCATATTATCTTCAGATTTGAAAATAATATTACTATTAATTCCTCTATTAAAAATATGATAGTAATGGTCTTTTTCTATCTTTTCTAATCTCATTTATTTTGTTTTTAATTAGACCTGCAAGCTTTTTTAAAACCTGCTAGGTCTATATAATTCATAAAGCTCCATATCTAGAGGGATTTCTCCAGGAGGTGTAAACGCTTTTTTTAGTGTTTTTTTCCAGATAAAATTACAATTTTCAGCAACTTTTACACTTGCTAAATTGTCTTTATGTGCAATAATTTGAAGTGTTTTTAAACTTAAGTCCTTAAAAGCATATTCAGATAATATTTTCACAGCTTTTGTTGTTAGTCCTTTGCCTTCAAAAGGATAACCTATACAATAAGCAAATTCGCCTTGTTTTTTAACGGAATCGATTTCTTTTATATAAATTAAACCTGCTAATTGATTAGTCTCTTTTTCTTTTAAAGTGAATAAAAATTCTTCTTTTAATTTAAATTGTTTTACTTTTTTTTGAACAAAATTTTTTGATAAACCTGGAGTTAAATTCTGTTCTAAGGTTTTTGGGAAATAGCGTTTTAGTCTGTCTTCATTTGAAACTATAAAATCACATAGATTCCAAGCGTCTTGTGTTTTTATAGGTTCGATATAATATGAATCTAAATCAAATAGCATTTTCACTTTTATTTTTTAGCTGTAAAGCTTCTACAGTTATTATTGAAGCTGCAGTTACCGATAATGGGAGCACTAAAATAACACCAATTACCGGAACAAAAAGAAACAGCATAAAAACTAAACCGTTGCCAATTGCTAGTCCGCGATGTTTACGAACAAACTGAACGCTTTCTGCATATTTATAATGGCCTTCCAGAGTGTAATCCATATTACCAAAACCAGCGTAATAAGCCTGAACTATAAATAGTAATATTGAAGTAATCCAACCAATAACAGGAATTAAACTAATGATTAAAATTAAAATGGTTATCCCAATTTCCATAAAAAGATTTCGAATATTAATTCTAATACCGCGCCAAAGTTGTTGCCAAAACGAAGTGTTTCTATGCGAATGGTTTTGTTTTCCTGTTAAATAGGCTTCAATTTTTTCGGAAACAGGACTCATAAATGGCGCAGATAATGCCATAATAATGTGTTTGAAAAGAATGAGCCCAATAACAACAATAATGAGTCCACCAATAAAACTACTTATCGTAGTAAAGGTTTCTTTCCCCCAATCCCAAGTCCATATTTTAGAAATAAAAGCACCAATATTATCAGATAACCCATAAGCAGAACTAATAAGAACAACAGCGGTTATAAAACTTATTAGCATAGGAATAGCAAAATATTTCCAAAGCTTTAGTTTAGATATTAAACTAAAAGCTCCGAAATACGCTTTAATTCCTGATGTTATATTTTTTATCATAAGCCTCTCCCCAGTCCTCTCCGAAAGAGAGGGAGTTTATTACGTTTTAATATTTGAACTTCCTTTTTCAACTAAAAAAGCTATCAATATATGGATGATTCCTTAACAGTTTCTCCCCTTTGGGGAGATTAAGAGGGGCTTTTATATTCTTTTACAGCATCTATAAAGGCCTTGGCATGATCTAATGGGATGTTAGGCAAAATACCATGACCTAAATTTACAATGTATTTATCTTTACCAAATTCGTTAATCATTTGATGTATCATTTTTTTTATTTCTGATGGTGGTGATAATAAACGTGACGGATCAAAATTACCTTGAAGCGTCATGTTTCCTCCAGTTAAATAACGTGCATTTCGTGCAGAACAGGTCCAATCGATACCCAAAGCGGAAGCATTACTTTTTGCCATCTCGCCAAGGGCAAACCAACAGCCTTTGCCAAAGGCAATAACAGGAGCATCATCTTTTAAAGCTTCAATAATTTGATTGATATATTGCCAAGAAAACTCTTGATAATCGACTGGAGAAAGCATGCCTCCCCAGGAATCGAAAATTTGTACCGCATTAACACCCGCTTTCACTTTTTCTTTTAAATAAGCAATGGTAGTATCGGTTATTTTTTGTAATAATTGATGTGCTGCAATAGGGTTTGTAAAACAGAATTCTTTGGCTTTATCAAAATTTTTACTCCCTTGTCCTTGCACGCAGTAACATAAAATAGTCCATGGCGAACCAGCAAAACCAATTAGCGGAATATCATTATTTAATAATTCTTTGGTTGCTTTGATGGCTTGATACACATAGTCTAATTCTACCGTTACATCTGGCACAATAACATTATCAACATCTTTTTGTGTGCGCACGGGGTTTGGTAAATACGGACCAAAATTTGGTTTCATTTGCACTTCAATATTCATTGCCTGTGGGATAACCAAAATATCACAAAATAAAATGGCTGCATCCATGCCGTATCTGCGGATAGGTTGCACGGTAATTTCGCTAGCTAATTCTGGAGTTCTGCAACGTGTAAAGAAATCGTATTTCTCACGAATGGCTATAAATTCTGGTAAATAACGGCCTGCTTGACGCATCATCCAAACTGGTGGGCGATCAACCGTTTCTCCTTTTAATGCTCTTAAAAATAAATCGTTTTTTATCATATTTAGCTCTTGGCTTTTGGCTCTTAGCTGTTAGCTGTTAGCTGTTAGCTATGAAGCATTAACTATTTTTGATTTTATTTATTAAACTGTTAATCATTTTTGCTTCTTTATGGATTAAAGTAAAAATGCTTTCGAGTTCTTTTTCTTTTATAAAATTTAATTCT
>Ga0316189_10000845_pt1 | contig 30662 bp, 27 predicted proteins | sample LowCovwburrow_MG_FD_204930 | JGI IMG/M metagenome (GOLD analysis project Ga0316189, IMG submission 204930) | Coastal sediment microbial communities from Maine, United States - Lowes Cove worm burrow | ecosystem: Environmental > Aquatic > Marine > Coastal > Sediment | place: USA: Maine...
CAAGGCCATGCGCGAAGAATATACCAGCGATATATTGCCCACCTGGAACTTCTTCAAATACCTGTTCGCCCGGGATGGCAGTTTCCTGCATCACTGGCCTTCTGCCATTGAACCGGACGAACCCGGGTTTCGCCATGAACTGGAACGCAACCTGGGCTCATGGAGCCTGTAAACCACAGGCCGGGCAGTCTGGATTTGCCGCGACGTTCATTTTACGAAAATCCATGTTGAGCGCATCGATCATCAACAGTTTTCCGAGCAGTGGCTGCCCGATCTGAAGCGCCAGTTTTATCGCCTCGTTCGCCTGCAGCGTTCCGACAATTCCGGGCATCACGCCGAGTACACCCGCCTGGGAACAACCAGGCACCTCTCCGGCATCCGGTTCCTGCGGTATCATGCAGCGGAAACAGGGGGCCGCCGCTGATTCCGGCGCTGCCGGCCAGAATACCGACACCTGCCCCTGGAACCTCATGACCGCACCGTAAACCAGCGGCTTGGAGGCCCGCACACAGGCGTCGTTCAGCGCATACCGCGATGAAAAGCTATCTGTTCCGTCCACCACGATGTCCCAGGGCTCCAACACTGCATCGGCATTGTCCGGCGTGATCCGCTGCGTATAGACAACGGTTTCCGTGTCGGGGTTAAGTTCCCTGATCCGATCCCGGGCTGAAGAGGCCTTCAACTCACCCACCTTGCTTTCACCATGTATGACCTGGCGCTGCAGGTTACTGCGTTCAACCCGGTCGAAATCGGCCAGGCCAAGCGTCCCGACACCGGCGGCAGCCAGGTAGAGGGCTACCGGCGAGTTCAGCCCGCCCAGCCCGGCAAGCAGGATTTTGCTTTGCAGAAGCCTGCGCTGACCCTCGATGCCAACTTGCGGCATCACCAGGTGACGGGCATAACGGTCGGTCTGTCCGGCGTTGAGCCCGGCCGGATACTCCACCGGTAAACCGGTAGCCGCCCAGGATTGGAAACCACCAGCCACACTCGTGAAATTTTCAAAACCCAGCGTCCTCAGCTTCAACACCAGGGCTTTTGAACGAATCCCTTCGGCGCATATGATGAACCCGCCGGCAATTTCATCCGGCGTGCTTTTCCCGTAAAGCTCAAGCAGTTTCTCCGGGCTGCTGTGAATGGCGCCGCCTGGAATTCCCAGGTCACGCTCCCGCAGGGACCGGATGTCGATCAGTGGACGGTTTGGGCAGGCACCGGCAGCGGCGTGTTCGACCGGCGTTTCGACGGGCGCATTACGTGGCTGATTCATTTACCGGCTCCAGGGTGGATTGTTTACTTTCTTGATTTTCTACCGGTGAATTTCTTCAGGCGCTTACGTTTTTCCATCTGCCGGCGACTCAGCGTGTTTTTCTTGTCTTTGTACGGGTTGTCGCTGTCGCGGAAATCCAGGAATACCGGCGTGCCCTTCATTTTGAAGTGCTTGATGAAATGATTGGCCAGGTAGCGGCGGTACGAGTCCGGGATGGTATCCGTCCTGCTGCCATGAATCACGATGCGTGGAGGAAACTTGCCACCGGCGTGCGCATAGCGCAACTTGGCAGTGCGCCCCGCCTTCATCGGCGGGTGATGGGAATCGAATGCCACCTTCAACACGCGCGTCAACTCCGGCGTACTGAGGTCCATACGGGCGCTCTTCCACGCCACCCTGACAGCGTTGATCAATTCCTGGATACCTGACCCGTGCAAGGCCGAAAGGGTTACCCGTTTTGCCCAGCCAACATAAGTCAGCTTACGGTCGATTTCCTTGAGCACCCATTTGCGGTGGTCTGCGTCCAGTCCGTCCCACTTATTCAATGCAATGACCAGCGCCCTGCCCTGGGTCAACACGTGGCCAAGCAGCGTTGTATCCTGATCGGTAAGGCCTTCCGTTGCATCAACCAGCAGGACCACGACGTGGGCACGGTCAATCGCTTGCAGTGCCTTGATGGTACTGAACCGCTCCACAACGTCGGCAATTTTTGAGCGCCGGCGAACGCCGGCCGTGTCGATTAATTCGTACTGCTGGCCATCTCGTTCGAGCAGCGTGCTGATCGTGTCCCGGGTTGTGCCTGGCTGGTCGAATGCCAGCACCCTTTCCTCACCGAGCAAACGGTTAACCAGGGTGGATTTGCCCACGTTGGGACGTCCAACTACAGCCAGCTTTAACAGGTCAGGATTATCTTCCTCTTCCTCATCTTCCGGAGGAACGGGTAGCAAGCGGTCAACCACACGCATCATGGAGTCGATTCCGCGACGGTGGGACGCGGCAACCGGCAACAGCTCGCCCATGCCAAGACTCGCGAAATCCGCCATGGCGGTATCTTCATCCAGGCCGTCGATCTTGTTGGCCACCAATACAACTTTACTCGAGGCGCGTCGCAGCAGGTCGGCAATTTCACGGTCCTCGCCCATCAGCCCGTCGCGGGCGCTGACAACGAACAGGACCAGCTCCGACTCTTCGATCGCCTGGTGAACCTGCTGGGCCGTCAGGTAATCGATGCCTTCCGCGTTTGATACCAGGCCACCGGTGTCCACCAGCAGGCAGGGCGTGTTGCCCACCCTGGAAATTCCGTATTGGCGGTCGCGGGTAACCCCGGGCATATCCGCGACCAGTGCGTCACGTGTGCGGGTCAGGGCATTGAACAGGGTGGACTTGCCAACATTCGGCCTTCCAACAATGGCGACTACGGGTAGCAAGGCAGTTGCCTCCGGCAGAAGCTAGAGTGCCGCACCTGCACGGTAAGCAATCAGATCGCCTCCATGGGTGAGCACATAGAGCGTGGTGCCAACGGTCATCGGCGCCGCCGCAAAACCTTTCTTTCCGGCCCGGTTACGTGCAACGAATGAACCAATATCCGTATCCAGCCAGTGCAGGTAACCTTCCTTATCGCCGACCACCACGTAATTACCGTAGAAAGTCGGGCGGGTCAGGCCACGATTGCTCATCCGGTCCAGCTTCCACAGGGTAGAGCCGTTACGCCGGTCCAGCATCCAAAGGTCTCCATTGGACCCGCTGACCGCAAGATTGGTGCGGTCCACCTGGATACCTGTTGACGAAGAAATCTCCTTGAACCACAACAGGCGCCCGGAGTCGGCAGCCAGCGAAACCACGCGATTTTTGAAGCTTGAAACAATCAGGTCGGAAGCCACGATAACCATCTGCGTGCCAATATCGGCCAGGCGTTCCAGCTCGGTCCGGCCCTCGGGCGAGACGATCGTCTGGTTCCATACCAGGGTGCCATCTGAGATACGCAGGCTGACCACGCTGCCGTCGTCATAACCGACATAAGCGATGCCGGCACGCAACAGCAGGTTTGCATTACCTCGCATGGTCAGCAATGGAACACTGTGATCATAAATCCAGATACGCCGGCCACTGACCGAATCGAGACCAAACACACGGCCGTCGATGCAGCGGACAACGACAATGCCATCAGCGGACTCAGGCGGGATCAGCACTTCGGAAGAAACCTGTGCGTTCCAGAGCTCCGTCCCGCTAACCCGTTCATAGGCGATGACGCGACCGTCAATGGTGCCCATGTAGATATTGTCCTCGTCTACACCGGGACCGCCGGAAAAGGGTTGCTCGGTCTTCAGTTCCCAGTTCTTTCTTCCATTTGCCGCATCGATCGAAACGAGCTTACCTTTGTGGTCCGCCGCGAACAGGGCGCCCGAGGAATAACGCGGCTCCATGCTGATGCCCTGCTTGCCCATGCCGTCGCCGACTTTCGTCGACCAGATTTTTCCTACTTTCAGCGAAGGCTCAAACTCTACCAGCGGTGCAGGATCACCCGCTTCTTCATCACCCCAGCTCTTGATCCAGCTGCACCCCGAAAGGAACAGTCCGGTCAATAATAATGCGGTGAGAATCTGTCTCACGATTCAATTCCAGCCACGGGAATTTCCGCCCCCATGGATTCCAGTTTCATCACCAGCTTATCGCGATCTCCAGCGCCGTCCTCGAGCAAATCGAGTGCTTCCAGGTACGCGGCTTCCGCCTCGCTCATCCTGCCTTGCTGGAAGTGGATGTCACCACGAACTTCGGCATAGCGTGATTCAAACCCGGTGATGTCGCTTGCGCCATCCAATAAAACCAATGCGCGGTCAGCGTCACCCTGATCCAGCAATACGCGGGCCAGCCGTTCACGCGCCACCACGGCCATCGCTGTTGGATAGCCATTTTCCATGACGTACTCATACAGGCCGATGGCCAGGTCAGGCTGGTTGGCTTCGATTCGTGCGCGGGCAACCTGGAGCGCCGCCATGGATGTGTAAGGCGACTTGGCATAGTCATCTTTCAGCGTCTGAAAATTGGACATGGCCGCATCCAGCTGGTTGCTGGTGAGCAACTCCCCGAGCACCTCGAATTCAACCGAAGCCTGCTGGCGGTTACTGACTTGCCAGCTCTGCCACTGCTTGAAGCCAAACAGGCCTCCAAAGGCAATGACCAGGCCCATAACAATAGCGCTGCCGTTTTCGGTCAGCCATTTCTTGACGATTTCGCCCTGTTCGTGGGCGTCATAAACTTCAACCATGATGGTCTCTCAGATACAAACGGATTAGTTTAACACGCGAAGGTAGTTTCTGAACCAGCTTTCAAGGGTCTCCAGAGCAACTTGCTCCTGGCCGGACTGATCACGCAGGTGCTTGATAGTGGCCTGCCCTCTACTTAGTTCGTCCTCACCCAACACGAGTGCGAGTGGCGCACCACTGCGGTCGGCACGCTTGAATTGCGCCTTGAAGCTGCCGCCACCCAGGTTGGACTGAATACGCAGGTCCGGAATGTTTTCCCTCAGCTGCTCGGCCAGGCCCAAACCGCCTTCAATGGCGCCGGCGCCGGCCATCACCAGGTAGACGTGCGGAGTTTCCGCCAACGGCTCTGCCTGGTCTTTCATTAACTCGATCAACCGCTCCTGCCCCATGGCGAAGCCGACACCTGGCCACGGACGGCCACCCTGGATCTCGACCAGCCCGTCGTAGCGGCCACCGGCGCAAACTGTGCCCTGCGCGCCCAGGTCATCGGTGATCCACTCAAAGACCGTGTGGCTGTAGTAATCGAGTCCACGAACCAGCCGGGGATTGACCTGGTACTCAACGCCAAAACTGTCCAGCAAGCTGCAGAACCCGGTGAATTGATCCAGCGAATCATCACCCAGAAAATCAGCCAGGGCAGGTGCTCCAACCAACAGTTCCTGAACCTGTGGATTCTTGCTGTCCAGGATCCGCAACGGATTTCGATCCAGCCGCCTGAGACTATCGGCGTCCAGTGCGTCGCGGTTAGCAGACAGAAAGCCATGCAGAGTGTCGCGGTAACGGGCTCGCTCTTCAGACGTACCCAGTGAATTGACTTCCAGGCGCAGGCCTTTCAGACCGAGCTCGCGCCAGATGCGCTGGCACATCACCAGCAATTCGGCATCGATATCCGGGCCCTGGGCACCAAATACCTCTGCCCCTACCTGGTGAAACTGGCGGGTCCGGCCTTTCTGGGGGCGCTCGCGGCGGAACATCGGCCCCATATACCAAAGCCGCACCGGGGCCGCATACAACAGGCCGTTTTGCAGCACAGCACGAACCACGCCAGCCGTGCCTTCGGGCCGCAGACTGAGCGAATCGCCGTTGCGGTCCTGGAACGTGTACATTTCCTTTTCCACAACGTCAGTCGCATCGCCAATGGCGCGTGCGAACAGTTCGCTTTTCTCAACGATGGGGATTCGGATCTCATTGAAGCCATAGCGGGCGACAACGTCCCTGATGACCTGTTCCAGCCGGTGCCACAGGTGCATGTCTGACGGCAGCACATCATGCATGCCGCGGATTGAATTGATGGTGGAACTCACTGTGCGTTAAGGGTCATTCGGGCAACGTTGCCACGTGTGTGCGGCCCCAGGTCGACCGTCTCTCCATCCATGCCCAGTTCCACTGCAGAGGCCCGCCCGATCATGACGTCGAACGGCGCCTGGCCGCCATACTCCCGGGTGCTACCCGCCCGGATCAGATCAAGCTCTAACTGATTGCCCGAGGCGTCTGAGATTTCGACCCATGTATCCGCTGAAGTGGTGATCGACAGATTGTGGACTACAAGACCTTCTGATGGGGTGTCCGGGGTGCCGCTGATGGCGGCCCAGGCATCGACAGCCGGCGAGCTGCCACTCAATTCTCCGCGCCTGGAGAGCATCTCCACAGAGGCGATAGATGCGTTCAGGTGTGTGTTCGCCGACCGCTTGTCCTGACGCGGTTCCTGGCCCGTGGTTTCGCCCGAATCCGCCGGCACAGTGCTGGCCGTTGCCAGTTGCGAGTCGCCCTGCGAAAAACGCACGGCCTCGTGTGTGAATTGCCATGCCAGTGTCGCAATCAACGCGGACGCGGCCAGGTAGCTGGAAGCCTTAAGCCATTTATCCGCCCGGCTGCGGCGGGCACCCATGGTGAAAACCGTTCGCATTTCAGGTTCTGATCCCTTGACCTGCTCAATGCTGGACTCGACTTCTGACGAATCTACTCCCAGGAAGCGGGCGTAATTGCGAATGTATCCGCGCAGATACACCGAAGGAATTTCACCTGTTTCACCCGTTTCAATTGCGGACAGAACATCCGGCTTGATGCGGGACTGACTGGATGCCTGCTCGATCGTCAGTCCCTTTTGTTGCCGTTCATGCCGCAGGATGTCACCCGGCAGCATAGGTATAAGTTCTTTCTGGCTAGTCATTTTGTAGTTCCCGACCTGCTTTCCCGCTGGCCTCTGTTGAGCCCGGATAACGCTCCAAAAGCTCTATCCGGTAATCCTCGGCAGACTCCTCATCACCGAGTCTGGACTCGATCTGGTAACCCAGGTACAGACTTTCTTCATTTACTGCGCCAACAGCTTCATAGCGCTGAAGAAACGCCCTTGCCCTGAGGAACGAGCCTTTCTGGTAACTGACATTGGCCATCGGCAGCAGGGCCGCCGGCAGCTGATTGTCATACTCAAGTGATTGTCTCAAAAACTTCTCGGCTTTGTCCAGATCACCCTGCGCCAGGGTACAGTTCCCGGCATTGGCCATCGCGATCGCCGGAGTTGTGTAAAAGGGGTCATCCAACGCGGCGAGAAAATATTTTTCTGCGTCTTTGCGCTTGCCATTGGCGCATAAAAAGGCCCCGTAGTTGTTGTTCACATCACCATTTTTCGGAGCGTACTGGACGGCGCGTTTGTATTCGACACCGGCCTCTTCCGTCTCGCCCAGGTTTTCATACAGCATCCCGAGCATCGTGTGGGCCGGTGCGTAGGTCTTGTCGTAAGCGATGGCTTTCTTGAATTTTTCCATCGCAATCTCATACTGACCGCGATCCATGTAGTTCTGGCCCAGCGTCGTGTTGGTCTGGGCAGAGTGCCGTGCCGACTTTTTATCAGACTCGTCCTGCGTTGTTACACAGGCGGCAAGGAATAACAGGGGAATCAGGATCAGAATTCTCAAGGTGTCAGGTCCTTTGTGCTTGTTCGCGAAGCATCTGGCTTCGGCGTGTCCGGTCCAGTACTTTTCCGGCCAACTGGCCACAGGCTGCATCGATGTCGTCTCCGCGGGTCTTGCGCACGGTAGCAATCAGGCCGCCCGCCATGACAATTTCCTGAAACGCGCGTATCCGCGCCTCCGGAGAACAACGATAGCGCGTTCCCGGGAATGGATTGAACGGGATCAGGTTAAGCTTGCTCGGCAGGCGCCTCAACAACTTGACCAACTGCCGGGCATGTTCCGGGTGGTCATTAACGCCGTCAATCAGTGTGTATTCGAAGGTAACGCTGCGTTTGTGCTTGTCGGACACATAGTCTGCGCAACTGCGCATTAGTTCTTTGATCGGGTATTTGCGGTTGAGTGGCACCAGGGTTTCCCGCAGTGCGTCTTCGGGCGCATGCAGAGAGACGGCCAACGCGACATCAATCGTGTCACGCAGGCGATCGATTCCAGGCACCAGGCCGGCAGTCGACAGCGTCACGCGCTTGGCTGCAAAACCGAAACCCAGGTCGTCGCGCATCAGTGACATGGCACCGACCACGGCATCGAAATTCAGCAGCGGCTCGCCCATGCCCATCAAAACCACGTTGGTGATGCGGCGCTTACCATTGCGCTGATGGCCCAGCGCCTGTGCTGCCAGCCAGACCTGGCCGATGATTTCACCGGTAGAAAGATTGCGGTTGAAACCCTGGGCCCCGGTGGCGCAAAACGTGCAGTTCAACGCGCAGCCAACCTGCGAAGAAATGCACAGGGTGCCGCGGTTAGGTTCAGGAATGAACACCGTTTCTACAGCGTTACCGCCGCCGAATCCAATCAGCCACTTGGTCGTGCCATCTACAGACAGCTGCTCGCTCAACACGCGGGGCGGCTCAATCACGGCCACCTCGGACAAACGCTGGCGCAAAGCGATTCCCAGGTTGGTCATCTGATCGAAATCAGTGACCCCCTGGTGATAAACCCACTTCAGAACCTGTTCTGCGCGAAACGGCTTTTCGCCGATCGATTCGAAAAAAGCCCGCAACCCGACCTGGTCGAGGTCGAAAAGATTGATACGGGTTTCCGTTACCGTCATTCGCTAGCGCGGGCAGATGTCGTCGTCACCGAAGAAACAGGCGATTTCGACAGCCGCTGTTTCAGGGGCATCCGACCCGTGAACCGCATTGGCGTCAATGCTCCGGGCAAAATCTGCCCGGATGGTGCCCGGGGCCGCCTCGGCCGGGTTGGTCGCACCCATCAGTTCCCGGTTCTTTGCAATGGCGTCGGGACCCTGCAAAACCTGGATCATCACCGGACCTGAAGTCATGAACTTCACCAGGTCATTGAAGAAAGGACGCTCGCTGTGCACAGCGTAAAATTCCTCTGCGTCGGCACGGCTCAATTGCTTCATGCGGGCGGCGATAACTTTCAGGCCTGCCCCTTCGAAACGGCTGTAAATCTCACCAATGACATTCTTTGCTACGGCATCGGGCTTGATGATCGATAATGTTCTCTCGACTTGCACTTAACAACTCCTTTTAACTGTTTGATTTCTTTTGTTTTATTAATTTATAAAAATATACAGACAAATCAATTATATATCCCGCCAATTCTACGGCTTAGTCTGCCTGTGTGCAATCGACCCACGAGGCCTTTCTTGACCCCCGGCTCGGGTCAAACATATAGTGTCGGCACCCATGGAAATTCTCTATTTTCTGATCCTGCTGCTGAGTGTACTGGTACTGGCTTACAACCGGGTTCCCCTGCTGGTATCCATGGCCATCATGATCGTCCTGACCATCGCCTGGACCGAACTGCGCCATCTCTTTTACGTACCCAGCTGGTTTCGCTTCGCCAATGGCATTGTTGCGGTCACCCTGATCGGTTTTGCCATCACTCCGCTGCGGCGACTCCTGATCAGCGACCGGCTCTTTGGCTGGTTCCGCAAATCCCTGCCAACCGTTTCAGAGACAGAACAGGAAGCTCTGGATGCGGGAACCGTGTGGTGGGAGGCCGAGCTCTTTTCCGGCCGTCCGCGCTGGCGAAAACTATTGAAGATGCCGGTCCCTTCACTCAGCGAAAAAGAACAGGCTTTCCTGGACGGGCCGGTGGAAGAGTTGTGCCGGATGGCCGACGACTGGGAAATTTGTGACCATCATCGCCGCTTGCCGGACAAGCTATGGGACTTCATACGCGAGAACCGCATGTTCGGCATGATCATTCCTGAAAAGTTTGGTGGCCTGGAATTTTCCGCGCAGGCCAATTCTGCCGTGGTCATGAAACTCGCCAGTCGCAACCTGACAACCGCCATCACGGTCATGGTTCCCAACTCACTCGGCCCCGGCGAATTGTTACTGCACTACGGTACTGATCAACAAAAGGAGTACTACCTGCCACGACTCGCCAGCGGTGAGGAAATCCCCTGCTTCGCATTAACTTCGCCGGCAGCCGGATCAGATGCTGCCAGCATGAGCGATACGGGGGTCGTGTGCAAAGGTGAGTACAACGGCAAATCTGTACTGGGTCTGCGACTGAACTGGAACAAGCGCTACATTACACTTGCACCGGTGGCCACCCTGCTGGGCCTGGCTTTCAAGGCCACTGACCCAGATGGTTTGCTCGGTAAAAAGAAAGACCTGGGCATCACTTGCGCACTGATCCCTACAGACACGCCCGGCGTTGACATTGGAAACCGGCACATGCCGGTAGGCGCCGTCTTCATGAATGGCCCGACCCGCGGCAATGACGTGTTCATCCCGATGGACCAGGTGATCGGTGGCCAGGAGCGCATCGGCCAGGGCTGGCGCATGCTGATGCAGAGCCTCGCAGCCGGACGTGCAATCTCTCTTCCAGCGCTGGGTACGGCGGGCGGCAAGATGTCCGCCCTGATGTCGGGCGCCTACGCCCGCATCCGCAAGCAATTCAATATCCCGATCGGCAAATTTGAAGGCATCGAAGAACCGCTGGCCCGAATCGGCGGGCGTACTTACAGGATGGATTCAGCCCGCCTGCTTACGCTGGTCGCGCTGGACCAGGGCGAGCGCCCCGGGGTGCTTTCCGCGATCCTCAAGTATCAACTTACCGAGGGCAACAGGCAGTGTGTTAACGATGCGATGGATATTCATGGCGGCAAGGGGATCATCACCGGACCGCGCAACTACCTGGCCCGCGCATACCAGTCTATTCCAATCGCAATCACCGTTGAAGGCGCCAATATACTGACCCGTTCGCTGATCATTTTCGGCCAGGGCGCTATCCGTGCCCACCCCTGGCTACTCAAGGAAATGGAAGCGGCGCGGGACCCCAGGCCCGAGGCCCGCAAGACTTTCGACCGGGTGCTGTTCTCGCATGTCGGCCACATCATCAGCAACGATGTGCGCGCCTGGTTGCTTGGCCTGACCGGCGGCCTGGCGACCACTGCTCCGGTTTCCGGGCCAACCGCCCGCTACTTCCGGCAAGTCACACGGATGAGCGCGGCGTTCAGTTTCGTTTCAGACCTGGTGCTGGTCCTGCTCGGCGGCAGGTTCAAGTTCAAGGAAAAACTCTCAGGCCGCCTGGCCGATGCGTTGATCCACCTGTACCTGTGCAGCGCCATGCTCAAACGGTTCGAGGACGACGGTCGCCCCGAAGACGACCTGCCGCTGCTCACCTGGGCACTGGATGACAGTCTTTATGAGATCCAGGAAAGCCTTGCCGGAGTCCTGGACAATTTCCCGCTGCCGGGATTCGGACGCCTGGTGTGGCTGACCATTTTCCCATTGGGCAAGCCCTACTCCCGGCCGTCTGACCGCGCAGGCAGAGCCGTTGCCAAAATACTGTTATCCGAAAATGAGAGCCGTGACCGTTTAACCTCCGGCGTATACCTGTCCGACCAGGATGACGCCTGTGGCCGCGTACGCACCGCTTTCCACCTGGCGCTGATGGCAACCAACGCCGAAAGCGCCATTGGAAATGCGCTGAACGAACCGGTCACCTATGAAAATCACCAGGCACTGGTGCAGAAGGCTGTGGAGACCGGCGTCATCACGGAAGAACAGGCCACCACCGTCAGACTTTCACAGGAAGCAACCCGGGCGGTTGTCGAAGTGGATGAATTCACCCGCGAAGAGATCGAACCTGCCCTCAGAACCTAGGACAGGAAGCCGGCAATCTCCTCGCGTTGGCTCATGCCGTCAGCATAGCCAATTTGCATAAGCTCCTTGCAATAGACTGATTCGAACAAAAGGTAGCTGGCCATGCGCCAGTCTTTTCCCCACCCACCCAGGGCCTGCAGCAACGTGGTCACGGCGCGTGGAATCTCATCCATGTGTTGCCGCGTCACCTCGCGCAAATCCTTGCTGGGCCGTATCACCAGTGAATCTATTGACTTCAGACGGCTGGCCTTGAGTTGCTCGTCGGACAACAGCTCCAGGGTCCGGTTAACCCGGTTGAGACGGTTCAGATCGGCATTAAGCGTGTCCATGAATATGGTATCCAGCAAGTAGCCGCCAATTTCGCCAAGGGAAGGATAGTCCACCGGTTCCCGCGGCGGAGGGTCTGGATTCTCATCGCGGGTTGTGATCACCAGCAGACGATCCGCGCCCAGGTGAATGGCCGGACTCAGAGGCGCCAGCATGCGCATACCGCCGTCGCCAAAGTACTCGTTCCCGAGGCGTTCTGCCGGGAACAATAGCGGCAATGCAGCCGACGCCAGCAAGTGACTGACGTCCATTGAAACCGGCTTGCCATGGCGGCGCGCCCGGTCCCAGGGCTCAATACCCCGGGCTGCCTGAAAAAAACTGATGGCCGATGCACAGGTGTAACCGGAAGCGGTGATGCTGAGCCCCCTCAAAGCCTTGCGGTCAATCGCCTCCGCAATACCCTCCAGGTGCAGGGTTCGTTCAAGGAATTCACGCAATGGCTGGTTGTCCAGCAGCGCCCTGGGATGTGACACGAGACGGCCGCCGAAGGCCAGCGATAACGCCCACCGCAAGCCGGTTTTAAGCACACACCACGTATCCGTTCGGTAGACCCGCGAACACACCATCGTTGACCAGAAATGCTCCAGTTTTTCGACACCCACAGAGAATTCATGCGCATGACTGGCCAGCACCGCTGCGTTGATCGCGCCCGCTGATGTTCCGCAGATCACCGGGAACGGATTGCCGCGCTTACCGGTGATCTCATCAATGGCCTTCAGCACCCCGACCTGGTACGAGCCGCGGGCGCCTCCTCCCGGTAGTACCAGTGCGGTGAGTGGGCTGGAAAAAGTCATGCGTCCGAATATACCGGCTTTTCCGGTCGATGGTATACTCCTCGCTCGCCATTGAACGAATTCGGAAAATGACGGGTAAGGGACTATGAACTCGACAGTGATGTCTGCACAACAGGGGATTGAAGGAAGACACCGACGACTGCTGGCAGCCAGGCTTGCCGTTAACCGGATCCTGCTCGGCAAAGACCAGCAAGTTGGTCTGGCGTTTTGTTGCCTGCTGGCCCGCGGCCACCTGTTGATTGAAGATGTGCCCGGGGTTGGTAAAACCACGATGGCACATGCGATGGCACGCGTGATCGGCTCAGACTACCAACGTATTCAGTTCACCAGTGACCTTCTGCCCGCCGACATCCTTGGCGTTTCCATTTACAAACGCGACCGCGATGAATTCGAATTCTACCCGGGGCCGATTTTTTCCCAGGTCATTCTTGCCGATGAAGTAAACCGCGCAACGCCGAAAACCCAGAGCGCCCTGCTTGAAGGCATGGCTGAAGGCCAGGTCACCATTGAGAACGAAACTCACGTTCTGCCCAGTCCGTTTTTTGTAATGGCGACCCAGAATCCGCTGGACCTGGTAGGAACCTACCCCCTTCCCGACTCCCAGCTCGACCGATTCCTTATCAGCTTTTCCCTGGGTTACCCCGCGCCTGCCGCGGAGCGGGAACTGCTGACTACCGAGGATCGCGCCAGCGTGCTCGACCGCACTACCGCCCTGCTCAGCCCCGAAGACATCAAGGCGCTGCAGCAGGATTGCGAGAAAGTGCACGTCAGTGAAAACCTGCTCGACTACATCCAGGCCCTGTTGCTGGAAACGCGTGATGACCGCTGGTTTGAAAGCGGCCTTTCCCCGCGCGCCGGACTGGCGCTGCTAAGGGCCAGCCGGGCTCTCGCATTCCTCGAAGATCGCGACTTTGTTACCCCCGAGGACATCAAAACCATTTTCCCCGCGTTGTCGAGACACCGTCTGAGTCCTACTTCAGGCTTCAGCCAGTCTCCTGAAGAGCAGATCAACGAACTGCTTGACCAGGTTCCGATACCCTGAGGGCACCATCCAGGGAAGGATACATGACCCAAAGCACGGCCATCGTCGAAGAAAAATCAGGCATCGGGCAACGCTTCGATAGCTGGTTACTCGAACGGGTGCGCCGCCGCCGGGGACCTGCAAACCTTCCGTTCACGCTTGAATACCGGCATATCTATGTGTTGCCAACCTCCTTCGGTGTCGGCTTCGGTGTCCTGCTTGCCCTGATGGTAATCGGCGGGCTGAATTTCAATAACAACATGACCCTGATGCTGGGCTTCCTGTTAGCGGCCATCGCGCAACTGACAACCCTCCTGGCCTATCGCAACCTGGTGGGTATCCGTATCGAGGCGATCATCGCCAGGCCCGTGTTTGTGGATGAGTCGGCCGGTTTCAGGGTCATGCTGCGAAACCCCGAGGAGCGCAGCCGCTTTGCAGTCCGCGCAGTTTCGCCGGAATCGGTTGATTGCAGTGATTTAGGCCCGCAAAACTCGGGACAACTGGAATTGCAGCAAATTGCCGTGCGCCGCGGCTGGATGCCGATGGACCCGTTCCGCATCGAGAACAGTTATCCGCTAGGCCTGTTTCGCGCCTGGTCGGTGATCGTTCCCCAGGCGCGCTGCCTGGTCTATCCAAAACCCGCCCTGCACCCGCCAGCACTGCCGCAAACCGGCCGGGGTGACGAGGGTGCGGCACACCAGGGCGAAGGAGAACACTTTCACGGGCTGAGGGAATTCCAGCCGGGTGACCCGCTTCGGCGGATTGCGTGGCGCACCAGCGCGCGGCATCAAAAGCTGTACTCACGGGTCATGGAAGACCCACGTGAAGAGGCCTGCGAGCTCAACTGGTACCTGCTGGGCAGCGGAGATACCGAAGAAAAACTGTCGATACTGACCGCCTGGATCCTGCGTGCTGAACGCAGCCAGATCCCCTACAGCCTTGAAATGCCAGGCGAAGCCCTGCCCGCGGAACTAGGCGAGGAACACCGGGATGCCTGCCTGAAAATCCTGGCGCTGCACGGCTCATGAACGACCCCGGCCGCTATACAATCCTGTGGGTTATCGCCACGCTTTGCCTGGCACTGGTGCCGCAGGCCATCAGCATGCCCCTACCGGTGTTGATTGCAACCAGTCTGCCGCTGCTCTGGAGGGTGGGGTCGGAAATCAACCGGTGGAAGCCCCTGCCCGCACTGGTCCGCCACGGCGCGACTGCTTTGGTACTGGTTACGCTTTTTGTTTCTTACGGTGACATGTCCGGACGACGCGCGGCCGTCAGCCTGCTGGCGGTGATGCTGGCGTTAAAAATGATTGAGTGTTACCGGATCAGGGACGCCCGTTTCGTCGTCTGTTTCAGCCTGTTCCTGTGCGCGACCCAGTTCCTGTTTGCCCAGGGTGTGCTCATGCCGGTCTATGCCGGCACAACCGTCATCCTGGCCCTGGTGACCCTGGCGCAGTTACAACGCTCGGAAGCCTGGGCTTATGAGGGTACTCCGCCGGCAGTAAAGGCATCCTGGCTGTCGGAACTCAGTTTCAGCCTGCGCCTGGTCGCGCTGGCAGTACCGGTTGGACTCGCCCTGTTCGTGCTGTTTCCGAGACTGGCCAGCCCGCTTTGGGGTATTCCTGACACGACCCTGGACTCCAAGAGCGGGCTGACCGACTCAATGTCGCCGGGCAGTATTCAGAGCCTGTTCATGGATGACAGCCCGGCTTTCCGGGTTGAATTCGACGGCGCTGCGCCACCCGTCTCCCAGCTGTACTGGCGTGGCCCGATATTCTGGTATTTCGATGGGACGACCTGGGAAGGCGGAATTTACGGGGTAAACGCCACGGCAGCCGATGAACCGGGGGAAGGCGAAGCCGGCTGGGACTACACCGTCCAGATCGAACCCAACGAGAGGAACTGGCTGTTCGCCCTGGACTACCCTACCTCGGCACCGGAAGACACCACGCTGACCATGGATTTCCAATTGATCCGTGATCAGCCGATTACCCAGTTGCTGCAGTACCGGATTCTCTCCAACCCGAATTTCACTGACATGCCGGAGCTGATTTCCGCGCTGCGCGCCCAGGCGCTCGACTTACCTGAAGACAGCAATCCACGAACCCGTCAGCTGGTGCGGCAATGGCGCCAACAGACTCCCGGCGACCCTGAATTCGTGCAACGTGTGCTCGATCATTTCAACCGGGAACCCTTCCACTATTCGCTGGAAGCGCCCCTGCTGGGGCGGAATTCAGTCGATGAGTTCCTGTTTGATACACGTACCGGATTCTGCGAGCACTACGCCTCTACTTTCGCGGTCATGATGCGCATGGCCGGCATCCCGACACGGATCGTTACCGGCTACATGGGTGGGTGGTACAACCGCTTTGGCAACTACGTGCTGGTGCGCCAATCCGACGCCCATGCCTGGACGGAAGTCTGGCTGCCAGGGAAAGGCTGGACCCGGGTCGACCCGACCGCTGCTGTTTCCCCGTTGCGCGTTCAGCAAGGATCGCTGGGGGCCCTCGACTCACCCCGGCACCTGCTTGATTACGAATGGATGCGGGGCCTGCGCAACCGCGCTGATATTGTGCAACAACGCTGGAACGACTGGGTGGTTGAATATGGCGCGGTCAGGCAGGCACAGCTGTTTGCGCCCCTGGGACTGGATAAAATGACACCTGCCATGCTGGTCATCGTGCTGGCCATTGCCCTGGCCGTGTTCAGCGCCATCGTTTTTCCGATTGTTCTGCGAATCAAGGGCCCTGGCAGCAAGGACCCCGTCAAACAGGCGTGGCAAAAATTCCTCAAGAGGCTGGAGAAAGCAGGCTTTGCGTCTTCGCCTGCAAAAGGCGCGCTTGAAATAGCAGAAGCTGCATCGCTGCGGCTGCCGTCCGATTCAAATGACATCAATCGTATTGCTCAGATATATACCCGGATCCGTTATGCGCCCGACCCGCCGCCGATCGCTGAACTGAGATATGCAGTACATGAATTCCGACCGAATAAAAATGCAGGTTGATGTAAGATAACTCGTACTTATTGCGGTCCAAGTTAATACAGGTTCATGAATAGGAAAACCGACATGCGTCTATTAATACTCACGATCGTTGCACTGACCCTGGCAGCTTGCACCACTATCCCGGAGCAAATACAGGGCACCTATACCGACATCTCACCGGCCAGGGTTGAACCGGGTGTATTCGGATCCAGTGCTCGCTGGGGCGGGGTTATTCTTGATTCCAAAAACCAGAACAACAAGACTTGCTTTGAGGTTCTCTCCCGGGAACTGGACAAATACCTCAGACCGAAACTCCAGGACTCCACCATGGGGCGGTTCATCGCATGTTCAAACGGTTTCCACGATCCATTGGTCTTCGCCAAAGGGCGTGAAATCACCGTCACCGGCGAGATCACAAGTATTGATGTACGCAAGGTCGATGACTTCGACTACCGTTACCCGGTAATGGAAGTCGATGACCTGGTGTTGTGGCAGAAACGCCGGGTAGTCATGCGCTACCGCGGATATAACGACGGTTTTTACGGTCCGTGGGGCCGGGGCTATTGGGGTGGATACGGTGGCTGGGGTGGTTATGGTGGCTGGGGTGGATATCGTGGATACGGCGGCTGGGGCGGATATGGCCCCGGTTACAGCACCGGTTATGCTGAACCCATGATACTCCGTCCAGATCCGGCAGTTGTTGAAACGCGTGAATAACCACCTGCTTTAAGCATTGAAGTCAAGGAGTGACTGAATGACGGATTTCCAGGGGTTTCCGAAGGATTTTTTTACCTTCTTTGAAGATTTGACGAAAAATAACAACCGCGAATGGTTCAACGATAACAAGAACCGCTACATCGAATCGGTTGTGAATCCGATCAGCGCGTTTATCGTACGGATGGCGCCCGGACTGAAAAAAATCTCCCGTCACTATGTGGCCGATCCACGGCCGCACGGTGGTTCAATGTTCCGTATCTACCGGGACACGCGCTTCTCAAAAGACAAGACACCTTACAAAACCCATGCCGCGGTCCACTTCCGGCACGAAGCGGGGAAAGACGCCCATGCGCCCGGTTTTTATGTTCACCTGGCCACCGACGAAGTATTTTTCGGCGGCGGCATCTGGAGTCCGCCCGGGCCCCAGCTTGGCCTGATCCGGGACTCGATCGCAGACAATGCCCGCTCATGGGCACGGATTTCCAACGCGAAAAAGGTAAAGGAAATCGGCGGCATCAGGGGTGACTCACTCAAACGCCCCCCCAGGGGTTTCGACGCCGAGCACGTCCACATTGACGATCTGAAGCGGAAGAGCTTTTTCGTCATGACACAGGCCACGCGGGAACAGGCGCTGGACGCCGGCTTTGCCGATGCCGTCACCGAAGGCTTCCGCCGTGCGGCGCCACTCAACCGTTTCATCACCGACGCGCTCGAACTCCCTTTCTGAATTCTCAAGGCATGGTATGACGTTCACGATCCTTATTCTGATCCTTATCATCATCTCCTGGGGGGTGTGGACCTTTAACCGGCTGGTAAAAATACGCAACCAGGTTAACGAGGCCTGGGCCGGCATCGATGTCCAGTTGCAGCGCCGCTATGACCTGGTTCCCAATCTACTCGCGACCGTCAAGGGTTACATGAAACACGAATCCGGCGTGCTGGAACGGGTTACGCGTCTGCGCAATCAGCCGGAAATGGGCTTGCCGGAGCGGGCCGAACAGGAATCAGGCCTGTCCCGCTCCATCGGACGACTGTTCGCGCTGGCTGAAGACTACCCCGACCTGAAGGCCAGTGAAGGCTTTGCGCAACTCCACGACAGCCTGGTCGAGATTGAAGACCAGTTGCAGTATGCCCGGCGCTATTACAATGGTAGCGTGCGCGATAACAACAACCTGGTGGAAGGATTCCCCTCGATGATCATGGCGTCAGTTTTTGGTTTTAAAGGAGCTTCGTTTTTCGAAATCGAACTGGCTAGTCAGCGTTCTGCTCCGCAAATTGAGATGGATAAATCATGATGCGTCTACTTCGCCAAATAGCCCTGCTGACCGTCAGCCTGGTTCTTCTGCCGGTTACGGCGGCTGCCGAAGAGCGCATCCTTGAGTACAACTCACACATCCACGTTCACCAGAATGGCCAGCTCACGATTACCGAACGCATTCGCGTGCGGGCTGAGGGCACGGACATCAAGCGGGGAATCTATCGTGACTTCCCAACCCGTTACCGCGACCGCACAGGCAACTACGTCAATGTCGATTTTTCGCCGCTTTCCGTGCACCGCAACGGCAATACCGAGTCGTGGCACACGCAGGAAATGTCAAACGGAGTCCGGGTCTATATCGGCAACGCCAACCGCCTGCTCGACCCACGCATCCATGAGTACGAACTGGTCTTCGTGACCAACCGGCAGCTGGGTTATTTCGAAGATCATGACGAGCTCTATTTCAATGCCATCAGCCACAACTGGAAGTTCCCGGTTGACCGGGCCGTAGTCACTGTCACACTGCCGTTCCAGGTGGCCCGGGAACAGCTGACCCTTGATGTCTACACCGGACTCTGGGGATCGAAGGAAAGCGATGCGGCGGTCCAGGTAAGCGGCCCCGATTCCGTGCGCTTTGCGACGACCCGCAGCCTGGCGCCGGGCGAGGGAATGACCATAGCCATCGCCTGGCCCAAGGGGCTTGTTCCCGAACCGGGCATCGCGCAGAAAGCACGCTGGTTCCTGGCTGACAACGCCGCAGCCATCGTCCTGTTGCTCGGCTTCTTCACACCATTCGGCTGGTACCTGTGGGCATGGCGCGAGGTTGGCCGCGATCCTGAAAAAGGAGTCATCATCCCGCGTTTCGAGCCGCCTCATTCGCTGTCACCGGCAGCCTGCCGCTACGTTAAGGACATGTCGTTCGACCGTGATGCGTTCACCGCTGCCATCATCAGCCTCGCTGTGAAAGGCCAACTGGATATCGAGGAAGAAGACAAGGAATTCTCCCTGGTCCGCGTTCCTTCCGCTCCGATGACCGGCCTCACCAAGGGCGAGCAGGCCGTACTGATGGCTCTTCTGCCCAGCATGTCTTCAAGCATTGAGATGAAGAACGAGAATCACGAGGAGTTTCAAAAGGCCCGTCAGGCCCTGAAAAAAGCCCTCAAGAACGAATACCTGGGACGCCTGTTTCAATTGAACGGCTATTATCTTTTGCCACCGGTGCTGATGTCCGTAGCAGCCGTGGTCATCGCCCTGTTTTTCGATGGCGGACCATTGGTATGGATCAGCTTCGCCGTACTCTCGCTGGCCATGCACGTGATGTTCTTTTTCCTGATGCGTGCGCCGACTCCCGCCGGACGCCTCGTGATGGATGAAATCGATGGATTTAAAATGTACCTGGATACGGCCGAGCAGGACCGGCTGGACCGGATGCGCTCACCCGCACTGACCCCGGAAGTATTCGAAGCATTCCTGCCGTACGCCTATGCGCTGGGCGTGGAAAACAACTGGTGCAAGCGCTTTGCGCGCGAGATTCCGGAACAGGTTCGTAACCAGGGCGGTTATCATCCTGGCTGGTACAGCGGCAATTTCCACGGAATCAGCGCACTCAACCACCTGGGTGATAATTTCAGCAGTTCATTTTCATCCGCCATTGCCTCGGCATCCTCACCGCCGGGTTCATCCTCAGGTTCCGGTGGTGGTGGTTTCTCCGGCGGCGGTGGCGGCGGTGGTGGTGGCGGCGGCTGGTAAAGCCGGATCAATCCGTAAATGTCGCCACTAGCTCGGCATATCGTGGGTGGTTGCGCACGCTGTCCAGGTCTGAATCGTGCTCCAGCCATTCGCGGTTGAGGTTTCCGACTTTGAAGTGGCAGTCCTCCAGGCAATCCAGCGATTTTTCGACCTCGCCTGCCAGCGCATACAGGCAAGCGGCGTTGTAATGCACCACTGAATCCATCGGAGCCTTTTCTACCGACGCCTGCATCCACTTCATGGCCTCTTCACGCTCCCCCAGCCTTATCAAGGCAAAAGCGCCCATGTTCAGTGCACGCACGTCATCGGGATTCAGATCAAGCACAGCCCGTGCCCGCCGGATACCTTCACGGGATGCCTCCAGTGCGCGTGTTTCATCGCCCAGGCTGTAATACAACTGAACCTGCAACAGGACGCTCTGACAGTCTTCGGGCCGAGTCCTGGCGGCCTGCCCGAACAACTCCAGCGCACGCTCCAGTACGCCCTCATGGACTTTACTGCGGCCAAAAAAGTACCACGCGTCAAAGTTTTTCGGATCAAGCTCGATCGCGGCCTCAAACTCGGTATCGGCATTTTTGTAGTCCTGGACCATGCAATTTGCGATACCCGCCGACACATGGGACTCGGCAAGGTTCGGCGCCAACTCCAGCGCCTTGCGGCTGGTCCGCAGTGCTTCCTCCAGGTTCACGTGGGTCGCATTGAAGTACATGTACTCGAAGCCATAGGTATAGGCCAGACCGGCCCAGGCACGGCCATAGGCGGGATCCACATCCAGCGCCCGGTTAAACATTTGCCGGGCGTAGACCGTGTCCTGCAGGTTCTGCCGGGCAAAATAGCTCTGCCCGCGCAGGAAAAAATCGTAAGCCTTGGTGTCTACATGCTGCCAGCCTTCCTTATCTGTCCTTTTCAGAGTCACGCTCAGGGCGCTGGCGATCGATTCTGCGATCTCTTCCTGGATTTCAAAAATATCCTCCAGTCCCCGGTCGTATTGCCGCGACCACAGGTGGTAGCCGTCCCGGGTCTTGACCAACTGGGCGGTGATGCGCAAACGGTCACCGGATTTACGCACGCTCCCCTCCAGTACCGTCTGGACCTGCAGGCGCCTGCCAATTTCCGTCACATTGGAGCCTTTATTGCCAAAATGGAACGAGGTGACCCTTGAGGCCACCCTCAGGTTGGCTATTTTGCACAGCGCATTGAGAATTTCTTCAGCGATGCCCTCGCAAAAATAGGACTGGTCGCCATGTTCGCTCATATCATCGAATGGCAGAACGGCAATAGAGGGGGCGGTTTCGTCCAGTTCCGGGCAGTCGTCATCCGTTGATGAGACGTCCCCGGCCGAGTCCTTGCGAATCCCTTCGGGCGTAATTTCATAAGCCCAGGCGAGCACCAGTGCAAGCGGAAACCCCATCAGCACAATCACGATAAGCAACGTCAGCGCCCAGCCCGGCAGCGCCAGGGCGTCGAAGGTCACCTCGCCAATCTGCATCAGGATCCAGCCGACGATGATATAAACGGCTCCAACGCGGATGACCTTGCGTTGCTTGAGTTGTTGCCAGAGACTTTTTTTGGGCGCTTCAGTCATAATTTTTCCTTATCTTCAGTGTAGCAAAGACCACAGGAACCGGCAGAAACACCTGTCATACAGTTGATCAAACATACATTACTGTATATATTTATAGTTAATCATCGATGGCGCAGGGCAATGGCCGAAAAAAAACTCACCGCAAGACAAAAGCAAGTTCTTAACTTTATCTCTGAATTCATTGATAAACATAGATTTCCACCTACAAGAGCCGAACTTTCCGCACATTTTGGCTTTCGCTCTCCGAATGCCGCGGAAGCCCATTTAAGGGCCCTGGAAAAGAAATCCGTGATCGGTATCGAGCGTGGTGCAGCACGCGGTATCACGCTGTTACCGCTGGCTGCCGGTGAATTACCGGCCTCCGCTAATACGTCACTGCCGCTGGTCGGCCGCGTGGCCGCGGGCAGCCCGATCCTGGCACAGGAAAACATCGAGGATGAGTATCGCGTAGACCCCGCCCTGTTCTCCCATAAGCCACATTATCTGCTGCGCGTAGAGGGTATGAGCATGCAGGATGCCGGTATCCTGGACGGCGATCTGCTGGCAGTGCATCGCACACCCGAGGCGCGTAACGGACAGATCGTAGTGGCCCGGGTGGATGACGAGGTTACTGTGAAACGTTTCCGCCGCCGCGGCTACCTGGTGCAACTGGTTCCGGAAAACATCGACCATGCACCCATCGAGGTGGATTTGCGTCACCAGGAACTGGCCATTGAGGGCCTGGGGGTCGGTGTGATCCGCCCGAAGCTTTGACCAGCCTCAGTACATTACTGAACACCACTCCCCACCTGTGGAAAGGCCGCCAACCCGGCCATGGCCAACGCGCCTGCCCTACCGGTCATGCCCGCCTGGACGCACATCTGCCCGGCCACGGCTGGCCACTGGGTGCGGTGACCGAACTCATCTCCGCCAAACCCGGCCTGGGCGAATTCAGGCTGTTGTTCCAGGCGCTGGCAAATACCGGCAAGCAAGGACAGTGGGTCATACTGGTTGATCCGCCCTGGATACCCTACCCGGCCTCCCTGCAGGGTCACGGCTTGTTGCTCGAGCGCTTACTGCTGGTACGCACCGGCGGCGCCAGGGAATCGTTGTGGGCCTGTGAGCAGGCGCTGCGCAACGGCCGCGGCGGAGCCGTACTGGCCTGGCCGGAGCAGATCAGCTTCGCCCGTCTGAGACGGCTGCAGATCGCTGCCGAAAACAGTGCCAAGCTGGCCTTCCTGTTCCGGCCGGAAAACGTTGCCAGGGAAGCCTCACCCGCGGCGCTGCGCCTGCAACTGGAGGCTGGTGAGCACTACGGCACACTCATCCATATCCTGAAATGTCGCGGTAGCCGCCCGCCGCAACCGGTATGGATTCCGCAGCCTTTCTCAACTTATGCGAAGAACAGACATCAAACTGAGCACCATGCATCCCTTGCAACACACAACATCAACACCGCGCTGGCTGGCAATCCGCTTTCCGCAATTGCCCCTGGACCTGGCCACCCGAGGCCAAAACAGCACTAGCCCACCCGGCAGGACACAGGCCGCAGAGCCCGCCCCGGAGCAGGCAGAAGCCGCTGTGCAGCAAGCTCTGCAGCGCCTGGCTGCCTGGTGCTACCAGTACAGCAGCCAGGTATGCATACCTGCCGGCCGGCACGGCCTGTTCCTGGAAACCGGCTCCAGCGAGCGGCTGCTCGGCCCTTCCGAACACATCGGTAAGCGTTTGCAGCAGGAGCTAACGCAATTGGGTTATTGCTCCGTTGCCGGATCCGCACCAACGCCGGAGGCAGCCTGGCTGGCTGCCCGCGAAGGCCTGCATATCGCCGGATCGGAACAGATACGCCGGCAAATCGGACCCTTGACGCTGAACCGTCTGCACCTGGACAGCGCACAGCAGACGGCACTGGAGCGCATGGGGTTTCGCCAGGTCCGTGATCTGCTGCGCCTGCCGCGTAAAGCACTGACCCGCCGCCTGGGCCCCGCCCTGCCCGACTACCTGGACCGGGTGCTGGGCATACGCCCCGACCCACGCGCCATGTACCAGCCACCGGAAAGCTTTTCTTCACGACTGGATCTGCCGGCGGAAGTCCATACCAGCCAGGGCCTGCTGTTTCCATTGAAGCGCATGCTGGAAGAACTCTGTGGCGTACTGCGTGGCGGTGACAGCGCTGTTCAATCGGTGCAGATCACACTCGGACACGAGGCGGATGATGACAGCCTGCTGCCACTGGGCCTGCAGTCCCCTGCCCAGGACAGCGACCGGATGGTGACCGTATTGCGGGAACGTCTGGAGCGCTTACGCCTGCCCCGGGCGGTCCGCAGTATCCGGCTGGAAGCACCCACACTGCTTAAATTCAACGCCGGCCAGCACAGCCTGTTTCGCGACACGCCGGCGGAACAGAAACAGGACATCGAACAGCTGGCTGAACGCCTGCAAGCCCGCCTGGGCAGGGACTCGGTAAGCGGCCTGACCGGCGTCGAAGATCACCGCCCGGAGCACAGCTGGCGACCACGCACGCTGGACGAACGACCGGATTGCATCGCGCAGCCACACCGCCCGGCCTGGCTGTTGCCGAGCCCCAGACGTTGTACGATCCATGACTATGAAATCCTTGCCGGCCCCGAACGCATCGAGAGCGGCTGGTGGGACGGCCGTGACTGCCGCCGCGATTATTTCATCGTACGCGACCGTCACGGCAGCACGCTGTGGGCCTATCGTGAGTACAAGCCCGGCCGGGGCTGGTACTTGCATGGTATCTTTGGCTGATGTCTGCGTTAGAGCTTAAAATACCGCCCGTTTTACTCACCGCATTGTTTGCCGTCCTGATGTGGCTGATTTCCCATGTCACGCCATCAATAACCTCCTGGTCATCTTTCAGGATACCTTCACTCCTGATGTTTACAGCTGCCGGAGCCTTGGTCGGGCTGGCCGGTGTAGCTGCTTTCAGAAAAGCTGGCACGACCGTGAACCCGCTATCTCCGGACGCCTCCTCATCCCTGGTGATCACGGGTATTTTTACGCGAACCCGCAACCCGATGTACCTGGCGCTATTGCTTGTCCTCATCGGCTGGGGCCTGTACCTGGCTAACCTGCTTTCCCTGGTCGTTACCGCTGGATTCGTTGTGTATATGAACCGTTTCCAGATCCAGCCTGAAGAATGTGCCCTGGAAACACAGTTCGGCGATTCGTTCATAAAGTACCGCAGGAGCGTTCGAAGGTGGATCTAGCCGGCGCAGATTCGTCACCCTTCCGGTCAGCTGCATCCACGGACGTGACCGCTGGATGAAAAGTGTATTGCACAGGCAGGTACTGCTGGCCACCCTGTTGCTTCTGGCTCCCGGCCTGTTGTGCGCAGAGGAAATCCGCGTGGCAACAGCCAGCAACTTCCGCCAGGCAATGGCCGAACTGGCGGGTCAATTCGAACAGGCGTCCGGCCATCGCGTGACACCCATTTTCGGCTCTACCGGCAAGCACTTTGCGCAAATCGTCAATGGCGCTCCGTTTGACGCCTTTTTTGCAGCTGACGCAAAGCGGCCGGAACAACTCGAAGAGCAGGGACTGACCATTCCGGACAGTCGTTTTACTTATGCCATTGGGCGCCTGGTGCTTTGGAGTCCGGATGCCGAACTGGTGGACCCGCGGGGTGAGGTGTTGAAGCACCAGGGTTTCAACCGCCTGGCCATCGCCAACCCACGGCTGGCGCCCTACGGCCTGGCGGCCCGCCAGACGCTGGAAAACCTTGGTCTCTGGCAGAACTTAGCGGCCCGCCTGGTCCGCGGGGAAAACGTGGCCCAGGCATTCCTGTTTGTGCGTAGCGGTAATGCTGAGCTCGGGCTGGTCGCCTGGTCCCAGGTTAAAACCGAGGGTGACCCGCCCAAAGGATCTTTCTGGCAGGTCCCTGAAGCGATGTACGCGCCGATAGACCAGCAGGCCGTCCTGCTGAAGGACAATCAAGCCACGCGCTCATTTATGGCTTTTATTCGCAGCGCCAAGGCGGCTAAGATCATACACAAACATGGATACGCGACAGCTGTGAGCCAAAACCCTGATGTTGAATGAAGCCGATCTAATCGCACTCGCCATCACGCTGAAGCTCGCGCTGGTCAGCACCGCGGTCTTATTGATTCTCGGCACGCCGCTGGCCTGGTGGTTAGCGCGAACGCGCTGGCGCTACAAGTTCATTCCCGAAGCGATCGTTGCACTGCCACTGGTGCTGCCGCCAACGGTGCTGGGCTTCTACCTGTTGATTACACTGGGGCCCAACGGCCCGGCAGGCTCATTGTGGCAGTCGCTCGGCGGCAAACCGCTGGCGTTCACCTTCACCGGCCTGGTGATTGGCTCCATCATCTATTCCATGCCTTTCGTCGTACAACCGCTGCAGGATGCCTTCAACGCCATAGGTCGCAGACCAATGGAGGTAGCGGCAACGCTGCGCGCCTCACCCCTGGATCGCTTTTTCACTGTCGCTGTGCCGCTGGCCCGGCCCGGTTTTTTCACCGCAGCCGTGCTGGGCTTTGCTCACACGATTGGTGAGTTTGGCGTTGTGCTGATGATCGGCGGCAATATCCCCGGTGAAACCCGGGTGGCGTCGATCGCAATATACGACCACGTCGAGGGACTGGAGTACGCCCATGCACACTGGCTGTCGGCTGCCCTGCTGTTGCTGTCATTCCTGTTGTTGATGGCGGTGTATGGCCTCAACCGGCGCTTCCGGATGGTCCAGCTATGACGATCGAGATGCGTTTCAACGTCGAACAGGGGGATTTCCACCTCGATGTCGACCTCAGCCTGCCGTCCACCGGGGTCTCGTCGCTATTTGGACCATCAGGTTGTGGTAAGACTACCCTGATCAGGGCCATTGCCGGACTGGAGCATCATCCGGGCGGCTTTCTGAAGGTCAACGACGACACCTGGCAGGACGCGCAGACTTTTCTGCCCGTGCACCGCCGCCCACTCGGCTACGTGTTCCAGGAGTCCAGCCTGTTCGGGCACCTCAGCGTTAAGGGCAACCTTGAATATGGCGTCAAGCGGGTCGCCAAAACAGACCGTCACACGTCCCTGGATGATGCGATTGACCTGCTTGAAATCGGAAGTCTTCTGACGCGCAAGCCACAAACCCTGTCCGGCGGTGAGCGACGCCGGGTGGCGATTGCCCGGGCCCTGGCCGTGAGTCCGAAACTTCTTTTGCTGGACGAGCCACTGGCTGGACTCGATGCCAGCCGCAAGCAGGAAATCATTCCCTACATTGAATCGCTTCACCGGAAACTGGATATTCCGATTATCCATGTCAGTCATGTTCCTGAAGAAGTAGCCCGATTGTCAGACCACCTGGTATTGATGAAAAACGGCAGGGTGACAGCGGCCGGCGACGTCCACGAGGTGTTCACCCGGCTCGATCTGCAACTGGCGCAGGGAGATGACGCTGCGGCCATCATCGAGGCACGCGTGGTGTCACATGACGATCACTACCGGTTGACCCATATGGACTTTGCCGGCGGGCGCATTACGATGTCCCGGATGCCCTTGTCAGCCGGCCAGACGGCGCGCCTGAGACTGGCCGCCCGCGACATCAGCCTGACCCTGGAACAGCAGCAAGACACCAGCATTCTCAACATTCTCCCGGTGACCGTTGATGCCATCACCACCCATGGAGAAGCCCAGGTGACCGTGCGTTTGCTGGCGGGCGAGGTTCCTCTGCTCGCTACGGTCACGCGCAAATCTGCGGATGACCTGGGCCTGGCTCCTGGAAAACCCATATTTGCACAAATAAAAAGTGTCGCTTTATTAACATAAATTGCTAATATTCGGTTATCATTACCTCCCAAGCGGTAACCGCCGTGAATTAAGCCAAAGATAATCTGAGTCAAGATGTTGTCGTGTTGTGACAAGTAACATGGCGCTCGATAATTTAAATTCTGTCTGAAGCAATAATTAGTGGATGCTTACAGACACACAAATACTGCAAATGATCCATATATGCAGTTTGTTAAATAGGTGTCATATAACTTGACTGTGACTGTAAAAATCCGGACACTTTGACCCACAAAGGCCCTTGATGATGGATTCAAAAATTACTTTCGGGCAGAAAAACAGACCTGATAGGTCAGAAGAAAGCTCCATGCAACCAACGCCTGTAAACAAAATACTCCCCATTAAGAGCACAGGATTCGTGAATCTTGCCGATGCGCTTGATTACGCCGCTCGTGGTGAAACTGGTTTCAATTTCTATGATCACCGCGGTGAGTTGGACGCGGTCATCAGTTATCGTGCTCTGCGTGATGAAGCACAGTCCCTGGCCAGGCGTTTACTCGGCCTTGGGCTCAAGCGTGGAGACCGGGTCGGCATCATCGCCGAGACGGATCCCATGTTCCAACGGTTTTTCTTTGCCTGCCAGTATGCCGGATTGATTCCGTTTGCATTGCCGGCGGGTGTTCAGCTGGGAGCACACACAGCCTACGTCGGGCAGATTCGCCGGATGCTTGAAAGCTGTGATGCCGCAATTGCGGTCGCTCCTGCTTCCCATTGCGAATTTCTTGATGAGGCCGTTGCTGAAATGGATCTTGTCATGTCGGGCTCACCCGAGGAATTCGACGCTTTGCCGGAAGCCGATATTGAATTTGAACCACAGGGTTCGAAAGACCCCGCCTATCTCCAGTACACCTCGGGTAGTACGCGCTTCCCACGTGGTGTTGAGATCAACCAGGAAACGGTCCTGGAAAATCTGCGGGCCATTGCAAAAGACGGCCTGAAGCTGGATCGTGAAGATCGCTTCGTGTCATGGCTGCCCTACTACCACGACATGGGTTTGATCGGCTTCATCCTGGTGCCGTTGATCTGTCAGCTATCCGCCGATTACCTGCCTTCAAGAACCTTTGCCATGCGGCCGAGGCTGTGGCTGAAGCTCATCTCGGATAATCGCGGCACAATTTCTTCCAGCCCGACATTCGGTTATGCCCTGTGTGCGCGCAGACTGCGTCCCTCGGATTACGAACGTTATGACCTGAGTTCATGGCGTGCTGCATGTGTCGGTGCTGAACAGGTTAATCCGGTTCCGTTGCGTGCGTTTTCGGAAGCACTGGCACCCTGCGGGTTCGACCCGAAGGCATTTGTCGCCTGCTACGGCATGGCGGAATGCGTGCTGGCTGTCAGTTTTGCACCTCTGGACCTCGGCCTGACCGTCGATTACGTTGACCAGGACATCATGTCGACCAAGGGGCAAGCCCTGCCGGTGGACGCAGATGCCGGCAATGTGGCCACCTATGTTGATTGCGGCCCGGTGATGTCCGGATTCGAATATTCCATTCGCGATACGGACGGCAACGAAGTCGAAGAGCGTCATTGCGGTGAGATCATGTTGAAAGGCCCAAGCGTCATGAGCGGCTACTTCCGGGATGAAGAAGCAACCAGTGACGTTCTGAGCGAAGATGGCTGGCTGGATACCGGTGACATCGGTTACCGCGTGGGTGACAACATCTACATCACGGCCAGGAGCAAGGACGTCATTATCATCAAGGGCCGTAATATCTGGCCGAATGATATGGAAGTCGTCGCCCAACGGGTCGAAGGTGTCAGACTGGGAGGCGTAGCCGCATTCTCAATCGCTGGTTTCGCGGATGAAGAACTTGCCGTCATGGTGGTCGAAACCAAGGAGCGCGAGGACAGTGCACGCAGCGCTCTGAGCCATGCAATCACCGAGTTGATGCACGAGCATTTCGGCATCAACGTGATTATTGACCTGGTGCGCCCGGGTACGTTGCCACGTACTTCTTCCGGCAAACTTTCACGATTCCAGTCCCGGGAAGCTTTCCTGGAGCGACGGCCAACACCGACGTTGCGCCTGCCAAGTGAGCGACTGAAAAAACGTAAAACCGCCTGATTCTGCTGTCACGATGAAACCCGTTTTGCTCACCGGCGCAACGGGTTTCATTGGTCAGCGCCTGCAAAAAACACTCCAGTCCGAAGAAATTGACGTGGTGGCCGTGGTCAGGCCATCGTCCCGCCATAAAAGCAGCCTGCTACCCGGCACCGGGCAAATCCTGGCTGAACTGGATGACACAAGCCAACTGGCACCCGCGGTTGCATCCGCATCTGCCGTTATTTACTGTGCGGGCTCGGTACGTGGACGCAGCCTGGAAGATTTTGGCCCCGCCAATGTCGACGGGGTACGCGCGATTGTCAGTGCAATGAACCGCTCAGAATCCGATGTGCCGCTGCTATTGATTTCGTCACTTGCAGCCAGCCGGCCGCACATATCTGATTACGCGAACAGCAAATTTCTGGGCGAACAGGAAGTGATCGAACACGCTGACTTCCCGTGGACCATTTTTCGCCCTCCGGCGGTTTATGGGCCGGGCGATAAAGAGATGCTCCCGATCCTCAAAATGGCCCGCAAGGGTTGGATCATGCCGCCTGGACCCAGGCAACAACGGGTTTCGCTGATTCATGTCGATGACGTCGCATCAGCGGTTATGGCCTGGCTTAAAAACCCGAAGAATTGTGATCAATCGGTTTATACACTCGATGACGGCCATAGCGACGGATATAACTGGCCGGAGATCGCACAGACCGTCAGTCCGGGCGGCTATCGACGGGTCAATATTCCCACCTGGCTGATATTCACCGCAGGGCAAATCAACCTGACCCTGTCGCGCATACTGGGTTA
>Ga0316189_10000846_pt1 | contig 30661 bp, 29 predicted proteins | sample LowCovwburrow_MG_FD_204930 | JGI IMG/M metagenome (GOLD analysis project Ga0316189, IMG submission 204930) | Coastal sediment microbial communities from Maine, United States - Lowes Cove worm burrow | ecosystem: Environmental > Aquatic > Marine > Coastal > Sediment | place: USA: Maine...
CTCAGGGGACGCTTCACGAACGTCCATCCAACAGAGGCCAGGAGAATGACGAGGAGCAGAAAAGCAATCCGGATCTTCATGCGGAGACGACGATAGTACCGTGGCCCTCCCGTGTCGCGCGCAGGATCCCGATCACACCAGCCACCGGCGGGCGCCGGCGTCCAACGAAACTCGCCGCTTCCCCCTCCCCCCAACCCCCCGAAATCGGACAGCCAGTCCTTGGCACAGCTGCTGCAAGAGGTATCGGCCATGGACCTTCCCCGCGAGCGACTTTCTCGTCTTGGCCCGACGACCCTTTCCGATGCAGAGCTGCTCGCGCTCATCCTCGGCACCGGGCGCGCGGGCGAAGACGTTGGCTCGTTGGCGATCCGCATCTTGAGAGACAGCGGCGGGTTCTGGGCTCTCGCACGAATGAACGTGACCGAGCTTGCCCGAATCGCGGGCATTGGCCCGGCGAAGGCCGCTCGCCTAGCCGCTGCGTTCGAGCTGGGGTCACGGAGCCTCGTCTCGCCCGACCTCGGTGCCGCTCCACTTTCGAATAGCGAAGCGGTCTTCCTGCGCTACGGCCGGCAGCTGATGGCGAGCCAAATCGAGCGATTCATGGTGCTCTGCGTCGATGCGAAGAACCGCGTCCGGGCTGAGCGAGAGGTCGCGCGCGGGGGCCGTACGAGTTGCCAGGTCGATCCGGCGGAAGTCTTTCGGCTTCTCGTTTCAGAATCCGCCTCGGGCGCCATCTTCGTCCACAACCATCCCAGCGGGGATCCTGAGCCGAGCTGCCAGGACCTCGAGCTCACCCAGCGCCTCATCTCGGCCGGGTTATTGCTCGATATCCGCATCCTCGATCACCTCATCGTGGGGAGCGGGAGATACACGAGCCTGCGGGACGCCGGTCTGTGGCCTAGTAGTGCTGCAAAATCAAGCAGTTCCACTGCGTTGCCGAGTTGATTTGGGCGACTTGACACCCCCCCGACCCCGTGCTTTCTTCCGGCACTCTTATTTCTCGGGAGCATTGCAGTGAAGCGGACCTATCAACCACATCGTAAGCGCCGTCTTCGGACACACGGGTTCCGCGCGCGTATGAAGACCAGAGGCGGACGGGCCATCATCAACGCCCGTCGTCGCAAGGGGCGCACGCGCCTCACCGTGTCCTGCTACAAGAAGTAGCTCAAAACGGTGCGATGATGCCTCGCACTTTGGGAACCACGCGGGCTCTGGGCGACAAACCGCAGCGGTTTCGACGCAGCGATCGGCTGAAGAAGCGCTACGAGTTCAAGCAGGCACAGCTCAGCGGGCGACGAATCCACACCCCACACTTTCTCATCGTCGTCCTACCTAATGCACTACAAAACACGCGACTTGGGATCACCGTGACGAAGAAAGTGGGAAGCGCAGTCCAGAGAAACCGCATCAAGCGGGTCGTGCGCGAAGTCTTTCGTCGCAACCGTGAGCTGTTTCCGGCTTCTCATGACCTGGTGTTCATCGCGAAGCGCGGTGCCACCGACATCGACTACGACTCCTTGCTCAACGAGCTCCAGCGGGCAGCGAAGAAGCTGCGGACCGGAGCGATGCGATGATTCGGGCGGCTCTTCTTTTCTTCATCCGCCTCTATCAAATCACGCTGTCTCGTCTGATCGGCCCCTCTTGCCGATTCGAGCCTTCTTGTTCCCACTACATGGCGACCTGTATCCAGCGTTTCGGCGCCTTCCGTGGTTCCTGGCTTGGAATCAAGCGCATCGGACGCTGCCACCCACTCAACCCGGGCGGCTACGATCCGGCTCCGCAGTGCGAGCACTCGCAGCAACAACCGCACGAGGCGCGGCATGGATGATCGAAAGCAACCACCCGTCGCCCTGATGATGCTGCCCTTGCTGGCACTTGGTGCGATGCTGGCCGTTCAGTATTTCGCGCCGCCCAAGGCCCAGACGGAAGAGCCTGCGGCAGAACAGGCTGCGATCGAACAGGCTGCGGAAGCAGACGACAGCGGCTCCGGCGAAGCAGCGCAGGCCCAGATATCGCCGGTGGACGCGCGCTCTCGCGCCGACTCGCAAAACATCCACCAGCTGCACAGCGATCGCATCATCGCCTCTTTCACGGACCTCAACACAGCCTTGGTGAGCCTGAAGGTCAAGGGCGAGCGGTATCTGGACGACGAGGGAAACCCGTTCGAGCTGGTGACGACGCAGAAGGAGCAGTACCTGCCACTGGCACCTTCGTTCTCGGGCGTGAAGGTGCCGGCCGACGCGCGTTGGCGGGTCTTGGAGGCCTCGAAAGAGAAGCTCACCTTTCAGTGGGCAGGCGATGGGGTCTCGGTCACCCGCACCTGGGAGCTCGCCGAGCCGCCCTATCAACTCCAGTCCTCGATTGAGGTCCGCAACAACGATCCCCGTTCGAGGTCGGTGGGCCTGGGCATCACCTCGGCGCACTACGTCCGCCGGGAGGACGAAAAAGCCGGCATGATCGGAAGGCCGTCGCCGGCTCTCAGCCACGGTATCTGCCAACAAGCTGACGAGACGATCCGCGAGGATCGCGAAGACCTGCTGAGCGAGGACGAGGCGCGACCGATGCAACCTCACAGCTTCGGCCCGGGAATCGAGTACGTCGCGCTCAGTAGCGTGTACTTCGCCATCATCGCGGCGCCCGAGGGGGAAACCGCCGAACGATGCGACATGCTGACGACCGATCGTGGTGGCACCGTGGAGGATCCGGACGGAAGCCTGTTCGAAGCCAAGCTCGCCTACGCACCTCGGGAAATCGGCACTGGAGAAACCGCAACCTTCCGTACGGCTGTCTACGCCGGGCCGAAGGACTACGACGCACTTCAGGAGTTTGGGCATAGCGCCTCGGATGTCATCGATCTCGGCTGGTTCAGCTTCATTGCCCGCGGGATGAGCTGGCTGCTGCGCACGATCTACGGATTCATCGGCAACTGGGGCGTTGCGATCATCCTGCTGACGCTTCTAGTCCGTGTGCTGCTGCTTCCCTTCGTCATTCCTCAGTTCCGCAACATGGCGAAGCAGCGCGCGCTCAAGCCCGAGATCGACAAGATCAACGAGCTCTACAAGGACGATCGCGAAAAGAAGGGCGCCGCGATGATGGAGCTCTGGCGCAAGCACAAGGTGAACCCGCTTGGCGGCTGTCTCCCGGTGCTTCTACAGATGCCAATCTTCTTTGCGCTCTATCAAACTCTGTCGACGAGCATCGAGCTCTACCACGCGCCGTTTGTCCTTTGGTGGACCGACCTCTCTGCGCCGGACCCGCTCTATGTGTTGCCGATCATTCTCGGCGCCCTGATGTTCATTCAGCAGAAGCTCACACCGGTCCAAATGGATGCGACGCAGGCCAAGGTCATGCTCTACGCCATGCCCCTGATGATGACCTTCTTCATGCTGCTTCTGCCAACGGGCCTTTGCTTGTACATGGTGACGAGCTCCGCCATCGGCATCACCCAGCAGCGATACATGTACTGGAAGATGGACCAAGAGACGTCAGCCCAGGCAATCAGCTCGGACGACAGCGACGACGACAACAATGATCAAGCGGCCGACGATACGGAAGCCGCCGCCGCCAAGCAGGCCAAGCCCCGCAGAAAGAAGAGGACTCGCCGTGGACGAGCTTAAAAGTAAACCGCGTGATGGAGCACTGATTCTCGATCCGTCAGCCCAGGACGATCCCAGCCGATACGCTGGTGACGGCAAGGCCGAGGAGGCTGCCGAGATTCTCGAGGAGCTCATCAACTTGATGGACCTCGACGTTCGAGTCGACATTCGCTCCGACGCAGAACGAATCGAGCTCGACGTGACCGGGGAAGACTCCGGCCGCGTGATCGGCAAAAAGGGCGCCACCCTCGATGCTCTTCAGTTCCTCATCAACAAGATGGTCAACCGTTTTCCCGAAGCGCGCCGCCACGTCATCGTGGACTCGGGCGACTACCGCGAGCGCCACGACGACGGTCTGGTTTCGATGGCCAAGCGCCAGGCGGACCGTGCAGTCAACGAGGGTAAAGTGGTCACTCTGCAACCCATGAACGCTCGCGATCGGCGTGTCGTCCACATGTCGCTAGCGAAATTCGAAGGCGTCAGTACGATGTCCCAGGGCGAGGGAATGCGTCGCCGCATTCAGATCATTCCAGCGCGCAAGCGCCGGTAAGCCAGGATCGATCTCGGAGATCCGCTAGACGGGACCTCGTAGTCGAGCCGGCGTGACAGATACAGAGCGTCGGGGGCTTGGGGTGTCGTCCCCGCGGTCAGGACCCAGACTTCCTCCGCGAGGTCCGGGCCAATCTGCAGCCAGTCCTCCGGTGCAAACGTCGCGCGCGAAAGTGCGATCCCGAAGGGCGCGCCCTCGACCGCTGGCTTTGCCGGGTCGACCTTCTGCTCCAGGGTGATCGTGCGCGCAGCGATGCCGAGGGCGCCGGCGACGGTCCTCAGAAATGCAGTTCGTATCCGCCTGGGCTCGACCAAGGTGGCGCTCAGTGTCTCGTCTGCAAGCAGGATTGGGATGGTCGGTGCCCCGACGCCGGCACCAACGTCCACGAGCGAAGCCGATGGCTCGCTCCAGCCTCCGCGGATCAACTGGGCCGCGTCGAGGAACAGGATTTCAGCGAGCTCGGTGTCGGTTCGCGCCGAGGTGAGATCGGTTCGCGCGTCCCAGGACTGCGCCAGGTCGAAGTATGTAGCCCAGCCCTCAGGCTCGGAAATCCCGGCATCGGAACAGAGCGCTCCAATCGCATCTGCAGCGCTCATCGACCCCGCGCGCCCTCCCACGCCGCTCTCAACTCGGTCATCTGGGTGTAGCGGTCGTCCTTGTTGCGGTGCATCGCACGTTCGACCACTCGCGCAATCGCCGCGGGGACCTCCGCCACCACGTCGATCGGAAGGCAATCCCCCGCGTCGATCTTCATCATGAGGCGACCGAGATGCTTGTCGTGGAATGGACGTTTTGCGCTCAAGGCCTCGTAGAGCAGAACACCCAGACCATATACGTCGATTCGTTGGTCGACGTCGGTCTTTCCGGTCAGCACCTCGGGCGCCATGTAGGCAGGCGTCCCGCTGACCTCGCCGGTAGCGGTCAGCCTGTCGAGCCCGAGAATCTTCGAGGCACCGAAGTCGACGAGGCGCGGACTCCCTTCGACCGGCCAGACCACGTTCGCCGGCTTGAGGTCGCCATGAAGGACGCCGTGTTCATGGACAGCGCCCAGACCGCTACTGAGTGCGTCGACCAAGCCGTCCGCCTCCGCGATGCTGACGGGACCGCTGGACAGACGCTGGGCAAGCGTCTCGCCGTCGACGTACTCGGTCACCAAGAAGACCAGGCCGTCGTCATCGATCCCGAGCTCGAGCAAGCGCACGATTGCGGGATGATCGAGCGCCTTGAGAACCGCCCCTTCCCGTCGAAACCGCCTCCGCATCGACTCATCGGCAAGGAACTCGGCGCGCAGCACCTTGACGGCCGCCTTTGAGCCGCTGACCCGATCCAGGGCTTCGAATACGTCGCCCATCGCGCCGCGGGCAAGGTCCGCCACCAGCTCGTAGCGGCCGGCCAGGATCGTTCCGATACCAATGGACCTGTGGTTCGTCATGACTCGGCGGAAAGATACCTCTCTTCGCAAAGCCGCCCAACTGACGTACGCTCCGCCCGCCGATGACGCTGCCCAATCTCGATGAAGCCCTCGGACAACTGTATGGACGGCCCGTCCCGTCGATCGAGCTGATCAAGCTACGGGGAGATGCGTCGACGCGGAGCTACTACCGAGTCCGGGTCGCGAACGCGACCAGCTCCAGTCCCAAGAGCCTCATCGTCATGCAGCTGCCCGAGGACGCATTCCGTAGCGACGAGGGAGGCAAGGCAGCCAGCAGCGAACGTCTTCCCTTTCTCGAGGTCGCCGAGCTGCTCGAGGCCAAGGGCCTGCCGGTCCCTAGCGTCTACGTGGAAGATCTCGCGAACGGGATCATCCTTCTCGAAGACCTCGGCGACCTGACCTTCGAGCAGAATCTGCGCCGCACGCCACGCGCCAACTGGCGACGGCTCTACGGAGACGCAGTGGACCTGCTTGCCGACCTGCACGAGCGATGTGTCGACCTGCCCGCGGCCTCGATCGTCTCTCGACGCAGCTTCGATCGCGAATTGCTGGACTGGGAGCTGGATCATTTCAGAGAATGGGGACTGGAGGTCCCGTTTGGAGCGCTGAATGAGGCGCAGACGGCGACCCTTCACGACGCCTTTTCGAGGATTGCGACGGAGATCGAGGCGATGCCCTATGGCTTCGTCCACCGAGACTACCAGTCGAAGAATCTCATGGTGGGGCCCGACGACGCGCTCACCCTCATCGATTTCCAGGACGCGCTGCTAGGGCCCCGCGTGTACGACCTCGTGGCCCTTCTCTGCGACTCATACGTTTCACTCGACCTCGAGCTCCAGGAGTCGCTCATCGATCGCTATGCCGCACTGCGTCGTATCGATCCGGAAGAGCTCCATCGGGAGTTCTGGCTCGTCACGCTTCATCGGAAGCTCAAGGACGCCGGCCGCTTCATTTTCATCGATCGGGTCCGCAAGAACCCCGACTTCCTGCAATGGTACCCTCAAAGCCTGGTTTACGTGGGCCGTGCGACGACCCAAACACCCGGCTTCCAGGGTTTGGCCCGCCTCCTGGGCCAAGCAATCCCGGGTTTTCCTGACGCAGTCTCGAAACCTGTTTCGACGCTGGAATAGACTGGCGAGAGCGGACGTTCACCCCATGAGCGACGGGGGGTGAAACCGCACACCAAACTGTACGCTCTTCTCTCCCACTATCCGACATCCTGCACCACCGGTTTCACCCCCCGCCCTTCTCTTCCCGAGTCGGGATTTGTTGCGGGGACCCATGAGAGCGGTAGACTCTCCGTTCGCCTTCATGAGATTTCCCCTCCACGCACTGGCTCTAGCCGCGATGCTCTTGCTGGACGCGGCGCCAGTGGGTGCAGCGGACTGCATCTGCGAGCGCTTGTCTGCCGAGGGTTGCACCGACAGCGCGCAGCTTCGCGCAGAGCCTGCCGGGCCGCCATTGTGGTGCGAACGGACCGACGACCCGCGATGCATGCCGGCGAACACGCACGGCACCTCCGTTCACACCCTGGTGCCAGTCGCCATGAGCTGGGCTCAACCGATTCGATGGGACGCGCCTCGCCGCACGGGCAACCGACTGGAAGTCCGTGCCGACGGAGAACCGCGGACCGAGTACTCACGCAGAGTCGAACGACCTCCTCGCTAGCGCCGGCCGCCTTCACCGGGTGGTCGTCCAGGCATTTGGTTTGTTCATTCGAACGTTGAGTTTGTTTCAAGCTCGCCGCTCAGACGCGGCGCGAGGATAGAGATATGAGTAAAGGTTCATCAGTACTATTGGCCATCGTGATGGCGATCGCGGGATTCGCGGTCGGGCACATGGTTGGCTCGAAGTCCGGTTCAGAAACGGTAGTCGCCGATGGCGGCGGCGCAGAAGAGGCGAAAGCCGCAGACGTCATCGTCGCGGGCGACATCGAGCGGTACAAAGTACCGGTCACGGATGCTCAGCCCTCGAAGGGGCCGAAGGACGCCCTGGTCACCATCGTCGAGTTCAGCGAGTTCCAGTGCCCCTTCTGCGCTCGGGTCTTGCCGACCACGAAGCAGGTCATCGACACCTATGGTGACAAAGTCCGCATCGTTTGGCGCAACAACCCTCTTGGGTTCCACAACAACGCCGGCCCCGCAGCCGCAGTAGCCATGGAGGCTTACTCGCAGGGCGGCAACGACAAGTTCTGGGAGGTGCATGACACGCTCTTCGCCAACCAGAAGGCGCTCGGCCGCGCAGAGCTCGAAGGTTACGCGGGTAAGGCCGGCCTCGACGCTGCAAAGGTCAAGAAGGCACTCGACGAAGGAACGCACAAGGCCGCGATCGACGGCGACCAGGCACTCGCGACGCAGCTCGGTGCCCGCGGCACACCGTACTTCTTCGTCAACGGACGGCAGCTCCGAGGCGCCCAGCCTTTCGCTGCGTTCCAGAAAGTCATCGACGAGGAGCTCGCGACCGCTGAAACCCTTCTCAAGCAGGGGGTGAAGAAAGAACAGATCTACGCCACCGTGACCAAGGGCGGCCTGACCAAAGCGGCTGCTCCGAAGCCGGCAGCTCCGAAGGCCGGTCAGCCGGATCCGAAGGCGGTCTACAAGGTTCCGCTCAAGGGCAACGAGCCCCAGAAGGGTCCGGACGACGCCCTGGTTACCATCGTCGAGATCAGCGACTTCGAGTGCCCGTTCTGCGGCCGCGTCGAGCCGACGATCAAGCAGGTGCAGGACAAGTACGGTAAAGACGTCCGCGTCGTTTGGATGAACAATCCGCTTCCGTTCCACAAGAACGCCAAGGGCGCTGCCAACGCTGCCCTCGAAGCGCATGCTCAGAAGGGCAACAAGGGCTTCTGGGCCATGCACGAGAAGATGTTCGCGAATCAGAAGGCTCTGACGACCGACAACCTGCAGAGCTGGGCCAAGGAGCAAGGACTCAACGTGTCCAAGTTCAAGAAGGCCCTCGCGGACGACAAGTACGGCAAGACCATCCAGGAGCAGCAGGCTCTGGCAGCCAGCTTGGGCGCCCGTGGCACGCCGGCGTTCTTCATCAACGGCCGAAACCTTCGAGGCGCGCAGCCTCTGGCGGCCTTCACTGCGGTGATCGACGAAGAGCTCGCCAAGGCCAAGGCACTCGTTGCGAAGGGCACAGCACGCGCCAAGGTCTACGAGACGACCATCGCCAAGGGCGAGACCGGGCCGAAGACCGCGCCGGCACCGGCGGCGCCCGACGCTAACAAGATCTACGACATTCCGGTTCCCAAGAAGGCCCCGACCAAGGGGGCAGCCAAGGCGAAGGTCGTGATCCAGGAGTTCAGCGACTTCCAGTGCCCCTTTTGCAGCCGGGTGAACCCGACAGTCGCTCAGGTCATCAAGGAGTACGGCGACAAGGTCCAGATCGTCTGGCGTGACTACCCGCTTCCGTTCCACAAGGATGCGCAGCCAGCAGCGCAAGCTGCCCGAGAGGTGTTTGCGCAGAAGGGCGATAAGGCTTTCTGGGCGTACCACGATCTTCTTTTCGCCAACCAGAAGACCCTTTCGAGAGAGAATCTCGAGAAGTTCGCCGAGGAGGTTGGAGGAATCGACATGAAGGCCTTCAAGGCCGCGCTTGATTCGGGTAAGCACAAAGCCGCGGTCGACGCCGACATGGCAGCCGTCACCAAAGCCGGTGCACGAATCGGGACCCCGTCGTTCTTCATCAACGGCAAGCTGATCCAGGGCGCGCAGCCCTTCGCGGCATTCAAGGTCGTGATCGACGAAGCGCTCAAGAACTAGTAGTCGAGCTCGACACAGTCGGGAAGGGGCAGGTTCGCAGGTCGGGCCTGCCCCTTCCTTTTGACACGAAGGGGTGGACACACTACATTCCGCCTCGTTGTAAAAACCAAAGTATTTTCAAGGTGTTGACGCATGGTTCGAGCGAAAGCTGCCGCCTCTAAACGACCCCCAAAGAAGCCCACGGTCGAAGAGCTCTACTTCAGGAGCGACAGCGCCTACCTTTGCCTCCTGCTCAATCGTCGAACGCGGTTCATTCGCGTCATCGACTTCCGGGCTGGCGCGCTCCCGGCGAAGCGGCTCTACATCCAGTCTGTCGCCACGCAGGAAAACGTTGAAAAGGTAATCACCCTCGTCGAAAAAGACGAGGTCTCCTCATGGACCCGGGTCGGTTTCGTACGCGAGGGTACGATTCCGGGCTTCTACAAGCGCAGCGACGGCTATCTCTGTGGATGCGTGATCGGGGACAAGACCGCCTCCATCGAGGTCAGCGACGCTTCCTCCAAGCTCACTGAGCGAACGATCAACGCCGCGAAGAAGGCAGCCAAGGACATCCCCGAGAAAATCAAGGGCGCCTCGGTTCGAGCGGCGACCGAGAAAGACGCTCTTGCTGCGCGCGACGCCGCGTGGAAGAAGAATCCAGCGTTTGGTTCGTTCGACATGTTCGGACGCGACGCGCAGCGCATCTATTTCGACGTCAGCCTGCGACGCAGCAAGACCAACTACATTTCGGCCGAGTTCCAGGACTGCTTCGGACACGCCCTCATCGAAGTGCTGCGCCTGCCGACGAGTGAGAGTGAGACGCAGGCAGTGATCGCCGGCCTCCGGACGCTCGGAGAAACCCTCCAGGAACGCGGGATCGTGTCCATGTTTGCCTTTGCGCCCAATGACGATGCGGAGATTTCGACCGCATTCGTCGCAGCCGGCTACCGCAAGACCGGCCTGCTCGCACAGGCAATTCTCGATGCGGAAGGCGGCCGCAAGGACGCCATCTTGTGGTCTTACAAGTTCGTATCCGCGAATGAAGATGGATTCGAGTGAGCCTTGACCGTCTCAGTCGGAGACCGCTAGGCTCGTGATCGAGCAAGGAGAGGCGCATGCGCTCACGCGATGACATCGAATCGTATCTGGCTCGCGCCGAGGTTCCCTATGAAGAGCTCGGCGAGGACGGAATGTGGCTCGTCCACGACAGCAGTCTCGGCGAGAAGATCGCCATCCAGACTGCAGGCTCACTCCTTTTGTTCCGGGTGAAGGTTCTCGAGCTTCGTGAGGTCACCGACAAGGCCGCGCTCTACGAAGAGCTCCTGACCCTCAACACGTCAGACCTCGTGCACGGCGCCTACGGGATTTCGGACGGTGCGGTGGTGCTCACCTGCACCCTGCAAATCGAGAACCTCGACTTCAACGAGCTGCAGGGCGTTCTCGACGACTTCTCTCTCGCTCTCGCCAATCATTACGAGAAACTGAGCAAGTTCCGGGTCGCTACCTAGAAGGACACGAGCAATGGGGTTCCTCAGCCGACTGGCACAACTGATCAAGAGCAACATCAACGACCTCATCAACAAGTCGGAGGATCCGGAGAAGATGCTGAATCAGGTCATCGTCGACATGAATCAGCAACTGGTCGAGGCCAAGAAGCAGGTTGCTGTTGCCATCGCCGACGAGAAACGCCTGCACAAGCAATTCGGCAATGAGGCGAAGAAGTCACAGGATTGGGAAAACAAGGCCATGCTCGCTGTCCGCTCGGGCGACGACGAGCTCGCCAAGGAAGCTCTGCTCCGCCGCAAGGAGCACGAAGCGATCGCCGTTCAGTACCAAGAGCAATGGGGACGCCAAAAGGCGCTCACCGAACAGCTGAAGACCGCTCTCAAGGCGCTGAGCCACAAAATCGGCGAAGCGCAGCGCAAGAAGAACGTGCTGATCGCCCGCAAGCGCCGTGCCGAGGCGATGAAGAGCATCCAGGAAACGATGAGCGGCCTATCCGATGCGAGCGCGTTCGAGACCTTCGATCGAATGGCCGAGCAGATAGACCAGATGGAAGCGGAGGCCGAGGCGGGCGCAGAGGTTGCCGAGCAGTACACCGGCGACATTCTGAGGCATCGTTTTTCGGAGCTGGAAGCCACCGCGGGCGCCGACCTCGAGCTCGAGGCGCTGAAGCGCAAAATGGGCCTCGCGCCTGCTGAGGAGCCCCCAGTGAGCGCCCGAGTCGCAGCTCCCGGCGAGCAATACGAGGAAGAGGAGCTCGCGGAGCTCGAAGAAGCCCTGGAGGAGCTCAAGCGCCGGGAGCGCTGAGCTTGACAGCGGGCGGCCTCCGCTTAAGTTGCCGGCCGAATCCGAACGATGCCTACTTACGACTATAGCTGCGACAACTGCGGGCACGACTTTGAGCGCCAGCAACGCATCACCGAAAAGCCCCTCAAGAAGTGCCCCAAGTGCGGCAAGCTCAAAGCGCGCCGTATGATCGGAGGCGGCGGCTTCATTTTGAAGGGCGGCGGCTGGGAGTCCGACCTGTATTCGGGCCCCTCGAACCGGACGGCAAGCGCCGCCAAGGACAGCGACTCGAGCAAGACAACCCCGACCTCAAAGTCGGCTAAATCCGACTCGAGCGGCAAGTCCAGCTCCAGCGCCAAGTCCGACAGCTAGACGCTGACACCGGCACTGCCGCGCCCTCAGCCTCCCAAGTCGCCCGTGCCAAGTCGCCCGTGGCAGCGCGAGCCCGCAGGACGAAGCCTGGCGCAAAGCGGCGACGCTAGGCTGGCTCGAGGTACGAGGCGATGATTTTGCGGGTGCCCCAGCCCGGGAAGTGTACCGAGACGCGGGGCGGCGAGCCCTGCATCACCTCTCGCACCTCCCCTACTCCAAACTTCGGATGCCGCACCTGGGTTCCGCGGCGCAGCCCTTCGAGATCGGAGAGGTCGGACCCTTCGCTGTAGTCGACGTAGCTTTCGCTCGGCTCGTACTGGCGCTCCTCGGAAGCCGGCGCGCGAGCCGGCGAGCTCGACCTTGCACCGATCCATTCGATATCTTCGGCGGGCAGCTCGGTGAGAAACCGTGACGGAATGCCGACTCGTTGCTGGCCGAAGATCCTTCGCACGGCGGCGAAGCTGAGAACCAGCCTTTGCTCGGCCCGCGTGAAGGCCACATAGGCCAGACGCCGCTCCTCTTCGAGCTCCTCGGGATCTTCCCAGGGGTCGATCCCCTTGAACGGAAACACCTGCTCTTCGAGGCCGGTCACCATCACGACCGGGAATTCCAAGCCCTTGGCGGCGTGGACTGTCATCAGCGTGACGCGGTCTCCGCCCGTCTGCTCGTCTGCGGAAGTCTGCAGGGTCACGTTCTCGAGGAACTCGGCAAGGGTGGACTCCGGGCGCTCGCTCTGGAACTCGTCCATCGATGCCACGAGCTCCTGGATGTTCTGGAACCGAGCATCGGCTTCGGGCGTGTCGTCATGCTGAAGCATCTCGGCGTAGCCGCTTTGTTGGACCAGCTCCGCGCCGACTTCACCAAGGGGCGCGCCAGAGGCGGCCACGTCGCCCAAGGTAGACATCAGAGCACGAAAGGCTTCGAGACGTCTTCGCGCTCCGCTTCCAAACTGGCCCAGCATTGCGTCATCCTCGAGCAGATCGCTGAGGCTTTGTCCGAACTGCGCCGCGAAATCGAGAAGGCGATTGATCGTGGTCTTTCCGATCCCCCGTGTTGGCGTGTTGATGATTCGTAGCAGGCTCATGTCGTCTGCCGGATTCGTCATCACCCGCAAATACGCGAGCAGGTCTTTCACTTCGGCGCGATCGTAGAAACGCATCCCGCCGACGATGCGGTAGCCGATGTTGGCGCCTCGGAGCGACTCTTCGATCACTCGCGACTGCGCATGCGTCCGATAGAAAACCGCAACGTCCGAGAGCCGGTTCCCCTGCGACGAGAGCTCGCGGACGCCCCGGACGACAAGGCGCGCTTCGTCGCGCTCATCCATGGTGCGAACGACGAGGATCGGATCGCCTTCCGGATTGTCCGTCCAGAGCTCCTTGGGCTCGCGGTCCGTGTTTCGTGCGATTACCGCGTTGGCTGCGCGTAGGATTCGCTGCGTCGAACGATAGTTCTGCTCGAGCTTGACCAGCGTGGCATCCGGAAACGACGCGCGAAAATCGAGGATGTTTCGGCGATCTGCGCCGCGCCACCGGTAGATGCTCTGGTCGTCATCGCCGACCACACAGAGGTTGCGGTGTCCTTCCGAGAGCAAGCGAACGAGGCGGAACTGCGCGTGATTGGTGTCCTGGAATTCGTCGACTAGCACGTGCGAGAAGCGCCCTACGATGGCGTCGCGGAAGGTCTCGTCGGATTCGAGCGCGCGCACGGTGCGGTAGATCAGATCACCGAAATCGAGTGCATTTGCCTGCTGGAGCCGTGCCTCGTAGGTAGTGTATACGCGGCGAACGACCTCTGACCAGGCGTCAGGGGTCTCTATTTCGTCAGGCCCTTGCACCTCTTGCTTGGCGCGGTTGATGCGCCCCGCCATCGCCTTGGGCTGGTAACGCTTCTCGTCGAGACCCAGATCTCTCAAGACGCGCTTGACCAGCGCCTGCTGGTCCTGGTCGTCGTAGATCGTGAAGTCCTTGCTCAAGCCGGAGCTCTCGCCGTAGCGGCGAAGCAGCCGGGCGCAAGTGGCGTGGAAGGTGCCCACTTGCACGGCGGCGCCCTGCTCCCCGAGCAGACTCAGAAGCCGCTCCCGCATCTCTCCGGCAGCCTTGTTGGTGAAAGTGACCGCGAGAATTCTCCAGGGCGCCACGTCGTGCGTGGCGATCAGCTGGGCGACCCGAAACGTGATCACGCGCGTCTTGCCGCTTCCGGCGCCCGCGAACACCACGAGCGGCCCCCCCTCGTGAACAACTGCCTCGCGCTGACGAGAATTCAGAGAGCTCAGGTCCAGCACGGGCGGAACCTAGCTGCCCGGCCCCGGAAAACCAGCGAAAAACTGAGAGTCTGAGGCCAGTTCGGCGTCGAAAGCTGGCATTCGGGGCGTTTTGCGCGTAGAGATCATGCGCAGGTCGCGACGGCGACTAACCCCTTGAAACGTCGGGGATCTTGGGTGAATCAACCGTTGTCCAATGCGTCCAAAACCAAGGAGGCCTCAGGCGGCTCCTCAGAGAAGGGCGACCATGACCTGGTACAACGCGTACAAGAAGGAGATTCAGCGGCGTTTCGGGCGCTCTTCGACAAGTATCATCGACGAGCGTTCGCGGTGGCCATGGGCGTCGTCAAGAACGAAGATGACGCCCTCGATGCAGTCCAAGAGGCCTTCGTCAAAGTCCACAAGAACATCCACAAGTTTCAAGGGAGCTCGAGCTTCTACACTTGGCTCTATCGCATCGTCATGAATGTCTCCATCGACCACTTCCGACGCAGCAGCAGGCGAAAGAACCTGGACTTCGACGAACGCGCGCTGCACGAGGAGAGTGAAGTCGCAGGAGACGGCGCGCTGGTTCCAAGCGTGACCAACGCCAACCCCGGCAAGGCGGCCCTGCGACGCGAGCTGGGCGTGGCCATTCAAGGGGCCCTTCAGGAGCTGCCCGAGCACCACCGAGCGGTGATCGTGCTGCGGGAAATCGAAGGCATGAGCTATGAAGAGATGGCGGAGGCGCTGGAGGTTCCCAAAGGCACCGTCATGAGTCGCTTGTTTCATGCCAGAAAGAAAATGCAGGCCGCGCTTGCCCCGTATCTTTCGGGGGAGGCGGTTTCCGAGGACTAGTCATGGAGAGCGCGAAGAAAGAGGACGAGAAGCTTCAGATGTTCTTCGACGGAGAGCTTGCTCCCGAGGAAGAGGCCGCGGTGCGCCGCAGCCTCGAGAGCTCACCCGGAGGTTCCGCACAGTTGCGCGACTGGGAGCAGCTGCGCGATGCCATGCAGAGCGTTTCGGCGGACTGGGCCGCGGATATCGACTCTAATGCGCTCTTCGCGAGGATCGAAGCTGACATCAGCGCGCCGGTGATCCCGATCGACCGGCCGGTGCGGAAGCCTGCTTTGCGCACCGTTCCGGGCGGCCGTGAACGCCGAGTCTGGGGTGCAGCCGCGACTGGATTTGCAGCGGCCGCGGCGATCTTCTTGGCCGTGATCGCCTGGCCGGAAAGCAGCCCGAACGGCGGAGATCGGGCGGTGGCCCGCGGGTCCGAGGTACTCGAAGTGGACTTCGGCCCCAACACCGGGACGATCTTCGAAGTCGAGGGCGGTGCCGGCCAATCATTGGCTGTGGTTTGGATCGATGACGAAGAGGTAGGGCTTCCATGAGTCTCATTCGACACTCGCTACTGATCGCCGTCTTGTTCGGCGCGTCGACCGCTTCCGCGCAGGGGAGCAACTTGGTGCGATCGGACCGCGCCGCTACGCCCTCGAACGTGCCGGCCGAGGTGCTCGTCGTCCTGGCCAAAGAGGAGCCAGGCGAAATCGACCCCCAGCTGAAGAAGCTGACCGCCCTGCGAAGGCCTCCGTTCAATTCCTTCCGCTCGATGAAAATCCTGTCACGGCCCAAGCTGACGCTCACAGCAGGCAAAGACGCCCTAGTTTCATTGCCCAACGGCCGGCGGGTGAAGCTCACCTTACTGCGGGTGATGCCGGACGGACGCTACAAAGTGAAAGCCGCCATCAATCGGCCCGACAAGTCCGACTATCTGCCGCTTCTGCAGGTCGTTGCGTCTGCCGGCGATCCATTCTTCGTCGCGGGGCAAACCTATCAGGGCGGGACCCTGGTCGTCGGCGTCATCGTCGACCCCAAAAAGACCGCCCAATAGGTGCGAGCGGACGACCCAGACCTGATCGACGTTGCGGGCCCTCCGCAGCTCGAGCGGCCCGCTGATTTGGTCGTCGAGGCCCTTTCGCCAGTCGTTACGACCGAGCGTCTGGAAAGGATCACCGAGGTCGTGCGAGCCCGCACCGACGACGTGGTTCTGGTGCTCGACCGCATTTCCGACCCTCATAACTCGAGCGCGGTATTGCGCAGCGCAGATGCCTTTGGCCTTCAGACGGTGCACGTGGTCGTCGGTGAGCATGGGTTTCGGGCATCTCGCGGGGTCTCCAAGGGCACCCATCGATGGCTGGACGTCATTCGATATGCAAGCGCTGAGGCTTGCGCGAGACGCCTGAGACGAGACGGCTATTCGATCTACGTCGCCGCCATGGGAAGCGAGACCGGAGTCGAAGACCTGCGCGCGACGGAGCGCCTGGCCGTAGTGTTCGGGAACGAGCATTGTGGAGTCTCTGAAGAGATGCGAGTCCTGGCGGACGGTACGTTTTCGATCCCAATGCGGGGCTTCGTCGAAAGCCTGAACATCTCGGTGGCAGCGGCGATCACGATGCAGGCGCTCACTCGGGAGGGCCGACCCGCCCTGCCATCGGCTAGGCAACGTGAGCTCGAGGCTAGATTCCTAATGAATTCGGTGAAGAACGCCGACCAAGTCATCGAGAAATTCCTCGGGAATGATTGAGCGAGCCCGGCTGTCGTGAATTAGGGAAGAAGGCGCCATGCGGGGGATGCTATAGGCGCCGACGGACGAGATGGCAGGGAAGCAAACGCAGAAGAGAAGGCGCAAGAGCACCAAGCGCAAGAAGCGGCGAACGAGCAATCGCTCGGTCTGGCTCAAGCTGATCGGCGCTGCGCTGATCGCCAGCGCCCTGCTGGTCTTGGGGACCTACGCGTACTTCAGCCGCGACCTGCCGTCGGTCAGCTCCTTGCGCGACTACACGCCGCCACAAACCACGCGCGTGTACGACCGCAACAAGAAGGTCATCGGAGAGATTTTCGCCGAACGCAGGACCGTAATTCCGATGTCTCAGGTCCCGCGAAACGTGGTCTTGTCGGTCCTCGCCGCCGAGGATGCGGATTTCTACGAGCACGAAGGGCTCGACTACCGAGGCATGATGCGAGCGGTTGGGCGGGATATCATTGCGGGTCGCGCGGCACAGGGCGGAAGCACGATAACCCAGCAAGTTGTCAAACTGATGCTGCTGACGCCGGAACGTACGCTACAGCGTAAGGTCCGCGAGCTCATCTTGGCCCGTCGACTCGAAAACGAGCTCTCGAAGGATGAGATCCTCCACCTCTACCTGAACCACGTGAACTTCGGACACGCTCGCTACGGAATCCAGGAGGCGGCGCGATACTACTTCGGCAAAAATGCACGCGATCTGAGTTTGGCGGAATCCGCAATGCTGGCGGGCATTCCACAGGCGCCCGCGCGTCTTTCGCCGCGAGAGAACCCGGAGGCGGCGAAACGGCGCCAGTCGTATGTGCTCTCGCAGTTGCAGGCGAAGCGCGAGGTGTACTGGCCAGACTTGAGCGAAGCGGCCATCGCTGCGGCCCGCAAACAGAAGGTCGAGCCCGGGCCCTTGCCGGAGGGATCAGGTAGCGCGCCCGAAGTGCTGACGATCGCCAAACGCGCGCTTCGTGAGGCGGTCGGTGACGAAGCCCTAAGCAAGGGCGGCTACGAGGTCCACACCACGATCGACCTTGCACTCCAGAAGAAGGCACGCGAGGCGCTCCAACGGGGGCTTCGCGCGGTCGACGAGAGACAGGGATACCAGGGGCCGTTTCGCCGCGCGAAACGAAGACGCGGACCGAAAGCGACGCCCCCAAGCGACTCGCTACGCATGGGGCGCACGTACATTGCGCGGGTGACGGGTGCCGACGACGAGAACGAGAAGCTCCGGCTCGATGTGGCCGGCCATCCCGCGTTGCTTCGAATGCGCGACGCCAGGCGATCCAATCCCGAGCGACGTCCTGCTTCCGCTTTCGCAAAGAAGGACGACCTCTTGCCCGTCTCGATCACGCAGTTGGGCGCCGGCGAAGATCCGGCGATGGCACGGCTCGAACGCGGGCCCGAAGGCGCTGTCGTCGTCATCGAGCCCCGCTCGCGAGCCGTGCTGGCCTTGGTTGGGAGCTACGCGTCGGTCAGTGGATTCAATCGGGCAACGCAGGCGGTTCGACAGCCCGGCAGCGCCTTCAAGCCCATCGTGTACGCCCGGGCGATTCAGTCACGCCGCTTCACTCCGGCGTCATTGGTGGTGGACGCGCCAGCGGTGTACGACGAATGGAAGCCACGCAACTACGAGGAGTGGAACTACCAGGGCGCCGTTCGATTACGTCAGGCGCTTGCGCGCTCGATCAACATGGTTGCGATTCGTGTGGTGGAAGACATCGGCGTTCACGACGTGGCGGAGTTTGCGCGACAAGACGGCATCAGCACGAAACTCGAGGAAGACATGGCTCTGGCATTGGGCGCGAGCGGGGTGAAGCCCATCGAACTCGTGAATGCCTACGCGACCTTTGCCGCGGGCGGGCGCTGGGCGCCGACGCGAATTGTGAGCCGAATCGTAGCTCCGGGAGGAGCTCAGATTCCGCTAGCGCCTGGCGAGCCAGCGCGCGACGTCATGACGCCCAGCGAAGCCTATGTGATGACCAGCATGCTTCGCAGCGTGGTGACGGAGGGCACGGGCATCCCTGCTCAGCGCCTCGAGCGCGCAGTGGTCGGTAAGACCGGCACGAGCAACGAGGCGCGAGACGCTTGGTTTGTGGGCTATTCGCCCTCGATCGTCGCCGGAGTCTGGATCGGATTCGACGATCAACGAACGCTCGGCAAGCGCGAGACGGGCACTAGGACGGCCCTGCCGATCTGGATTGACGTGATCGAGGCGGCAGACCAGACGCCCAAGGAGACCGATTTCGCCATGCCGAGCGGAGTGATCAGGGCGCGTATCGACCCGACTTCGGGCCTACTCGCCTATGAGCGACAAGAAGACGCCTTCGAAGAGGTCTTCCTTTCTGGCACAGCTCCGACCGAAGTCGCGAGGTCTCCGGACGTCGCCGACCCGAATCTCTTCCTGATGGAGCAGTTCGATGAGGAAGGCGACAGCGGTTCAACCGACGCCGAACCGCCAGCCCGCGAAGAGCGAGTCCTCGGCGGCGTAGCGCCACCATGAGCCGATTCGGCACCCGCGTCGTCGTGCTCTTCGCGCTGGTCGCAGCCTTTCCCGTCGCGCTCACGGCATTGGTCTGGTTGGGAGTGACTCACTGGGGCACCGGAACTGCATCGGCGGAGGCAGAGATGGCCCGCGTACAGCTACGGGAGCTCGACGCGCAGCGCGCCGCCGCGGTGAACCGCCTTTGCCGCGACGACCTCGCAGTCGACATGTTGCTCGACGAGCGCGGACGTGAGGCCCCTCCGACGCTCGACTACGACCGCCTATTCCGTGGCTCGATGGAAGCGGCCGGGCTTCAAGCGATGTGGGTTCTCGACTCAATGAGCGGCGAGGTCATTGCAACCGGCCATCGGCACCGAACCATCGGCCGCGACGGTGCAGAGCTGACCCGGCAAGCGAGAGCCGCCGGAGACCGCGAATTTGCGCTCCGGCTAGGCGCCCAGGAGCATCAGAGGTTTCTAGTTCGCTCCTGTGCAATCGCACGCGGAGGGGCGCGGCTGACGCTGATCGCCGGTCATCGATTCTCGGAGCTTCGCAGTCTCGATCCTCGGCAGCTCGTGATTGCGGGGCAGGCCGGTAGGCGGGACGAGGTGGTGGCAGAGCTCCTCGACGCAGAAGGCGTACCCCAAAGCGTCCTTGTCTGGCGCCCGAGGCTGGACCGGCGGGGCCCACCGCTTCTACTTTGGATCGCCTGTGTGGCCCTGCTCGCGTTAGGCCTCGCCTTGCTTTTCGGAGGCTATCTCAATCGCTGGCTGCAATCATCGGTCGACGAGCTGACCGAGGCCGCCACGCGGGTCGGTCGAGGTGACCTCGATACGACGCTGCGTGACGGCACGAGCGTCGCGTTTCCCGCCACGGCGACGGCATTCAATCGGATGACACGCGACCTCAGAGATGCCCGGGAGCAGCTTCGGCAGACCGAGCGGATCGCGGCATGGCAGGAGATCGCCAAGAGCCTCGCACACGAGCTCAAGAATCCGCTGTCACCAATTCGTCTTTCCATCGAAACCTTGCGCAAGGCGCGGGAACGCTCGCACGAGGATTTCGACGCGATGTTCGACGAGTCGACCAAGACGATTCTGCAGGAGGTCGAGCGCCTACGAGTGATCGTGGACGAGTTCAGTCGATTCGCGCGACTGCCCGCCCCTCAGCTGCGGCAGACCGAGCTTCGGGAAGTCGTCGCTCAGGCTGCATCCCTGCACTCCGAGGGCGGGGCAACGCTCCGCACCGACCTTCCCGATTCACCGCTCACCGCATTCGTCGACGCCGATCAAATCACGCAAGTGCTACACAACCTGCTCCAGAACGCGCGTGACGCAGCCACTGCTGCGCACCCAGACGGCGGCGGCGCGGTGATACTCAGCCTGAGCGAGAACGCGGACACTGTGTACATCCGGGTGGAGGACAACGGCGCGGGAATCACGGCGGACCAGACCCAAGCGATCTTCGAGCCGTACTACACCCGAAAGGAAGGCGGAACGGGGCTGGGTTTGGCCATCACGCAGCGGATTGTGACCGAGCATGGCGGACGAATCGACGTCGAGTCGCGAGCGGGACGGACCGTCTTCACGGTCGTCCTGCCGCGGGGGTGAGTCCGGTAAGCCCCTGGCCGTGCCCGTTCTCGTTCGCTGGCACTGACTCCGACACTGGCGCTGGCGCTGGCGCTGGCACTGGCGCTGGCACTGGCACTGGCGCTGGCGCTGACACTGACACTGACACTGGCACTGGCACTGATGTCTAGGTATGGAGGGGCCCCGGGCCCCGGTTGCGCCCTACAGCGTTGGCAGCGAGCCTGCCCGTTGCACACGGGGTTGCGTCAGGATCGGGACGTAGCGCCAGGCGAAGCAAATGAAGCCGAGGCTCCATGCCGCCGCTGACACCAGCAGCAGAACGCGCGCTGCGGGCCCAATCGTCGCTCCCACGCGGCAGAGCGCCGAGATCGTGATCAAGACGTAGGCCGCGGTCAGCAGAGAATGGCTCTCCAAGGGGCGGCTCGTGTGGCCCAGCGCGGCGCGACTTGCGACCGCGAGAATCATGGTGGTGATGGCGCCGCTCGTCAGCGCGTGGATGCCCGCCGTTTGTGGGAGCAAGCCGAGCTCCGCAAAGGTCAGCAGCAAGACGCCCAGCGGAAGCCAGGAGAATGCGATGTGGAGCACCCAGACCAAGGGCTCGTCGCCTGTGTGAATGCCTTGCCATCGGGTGAGACGGATGAAGAGGAGCACAGACGTCAGAAGACCTAACAGCGCCGTCAGTCTCAAGGGGGCGTCCACGAGCTGAAGGATGGCGAACGCAACCATGAGCCAGCCGGTGAGAAGATCGAAGCGGTCGAAGGCCGGAGGCAGTGTCGTTGCTGGATGCTGGCGTCCCTCCGCGCGACGTTTCAACCAGTTCCTCGTGAACCCGGGAATGATGCGGCCGGCGATCAAATTGATAAGTATCACGACGAGCCACAAGCCGGCGAGGAGGGCCGTCACGGTCCAACTTGCGTTGCGAGTCATTCCGAAAAAGAAGAGCGCGTTGCTCACTGCGAGCAGAGCGAGGATCAAGAGCACCTTGTAGTTACGCTGATTTCGCGCGGAGATCACCTCGCGGCTCATCAGCACTAAAAGCAGCACGTCGTATCCGAGGTCCGCGATGATGGCAGGCATCAGGAGGTCTCGGGACGGCAACGCGAAGAGGATTCGCGCGATCAACCAGAGCACACTGAGAATCATCAACGAAGGGCCAGACACCGGCGGACGCTTGGTCCAAGTCGCGACGGCGGTCAGCGCAAAGCCAGCGATGGCCGCTCCGGCGAAGCCAAAGACCATCTCGTGCGCATGCCACCAGCTTGGCGTCCCGAGCATCGATGGAAACGGCAGAAAGCCGAGCCAGGCGGCCACCCAGAGCGGAACGACGAGGATCGCGTAGACCGTCGCCAGAAGAAAGAGTGGTCGAAACGCGTAGCTGAAGAGGACGGTCACTGCCTACTGTGCCTCGATCCCATAGGACCTCAGTTTCCGCTGCAGTGTCCTCCGATCGATGCCCAGCGCCGCAGCCGTTTTGGTGATGTTGCCATCCATCTCGCTCAGCACGCGCTCGATGTGCTCGCGTTCAACGTCTGCGAGGTTCGTCTGACTCGTCCGCGTGGACCCCGGTGGTGGACTCGACTCCCTGGCGTTTCCGAAGACGCTAGCCGCTATCATCCGACGGACCAGGTCGCCGTCGAGCGTGTCAGAAATGGCGAACAGTGACGCGCGACGCAGCACGTTGAGTAGCTCTCGCACATTGCCGGGCCAGTCGTACTCTCGCAGCGCAGCGAGCGACTCCGAGCTCAGCTCGAGGTCGTGCTTTCCGAGGCGCGCGAGAAGATGCTTCGTCAGCAGATCGAGATCCTCGGGACGCTCTCGCAGCGGGCGGACGAGGACAGGGAATACCTGCAAGCGGAAGTATAGGTCTTCGCGAAATCTCCCCGCCTGGGTTTCGGTCCACAAGTCTCGATTGGTTGCCGCAACGATTCTGGCATCGACCTTGGTTTCCCCGGATTCCCCCACGGGTCGAATGGATTTGGTTTCGATCGCGCGAAGCAGCTTCGCCTGGCTTTCGAGCGGCAGCTCGGCGAGCTCGTCGATGAACAAGGTGCCTCCGTCTGCCTCTCGAAAAACCCCTGCTCGATCGTCGTGGGCGCCTGTGAACGAGCCGCGCTTGTGTCCGAATAGCTCACTCTCAAAGAGCTCGCGTGGAACGCAGGCCGCGTTCATCGCCACGAAAGGCCCCGCCGCCCGGTTGCTCTGGGCATGAATTTGCCGGGCGACGACCTCCTTGCCGGTACCGGTTTCACCGAAGACCAGGACTGTCTCGTCGGTCGGCGCCACCGTCCCGATGAACTCCCTGACCTCGTCGATGACCCGGCTCTCGCCAACCAAGGGCGCGACGTCGCTCAGCGCTCCCTCCGTCCCCGAGCTGCTTCCCTCCAGCAGCGCCTGACGGAGTAAAGGCTTCAGCATGTCGGCATCTACCGGCTTCTCCAGGAACGAAAACGCCCCGAGCTGCATGGCCTCGACTGCGGCTTTCACGGTCCCGTGTCCAGTGAGGACGATGACAGGGGTCGAGATGGTGCCGCAGCGTCGGAGCACTTCCAGCCCGCCAATGCCTTTCATCTTGAGGTCGAGGAGCGCGACGTCGGGCGGCGAGTCGTTGCGGAGGATACCGACGGCTTCTTCGCCGCTACTGGCCTCCGACACATCGTAGCCGCCACGCCGCAACGCCTTCGCCATCGCGAAGCGAAACGCCGCATCGTCGTCGATGATTAGGACGCTACCATTCATTATTAGGGCGCACGGTGCGGCACCCCGGAGTCTTTTGCAAGCATCCCTTCGCCGACCGGCAGACGCACTCGCGCACTGGCACCGCCCTGGTCGCGGCTCTCGATCGTCAGATCTCCGCCCATCGTCTGAACGAGCATGTACGAAGCGTACAAGCCGAGACCCGTGCCCTCCCCTGGAGGCTTGGTCGTTGCGAACGGCTCGAAGAGGCGTCCTTCGATTTCGGGATCGATTCCGGCGCCTTCGTCCTCGACGATGATCTCCACCACCTGGCCGCGTCGCTCCCCGGAAACCCGCACGCTCGCGCCACCCGCTTCTCGGTTCGCATCCAGCGCGTTCTGCAAAAGGTTCACCATGACTTGCAGTAGGCGGTCCGGGTCGGCGACCACGACCAAGTCGTGAATCGATTCATGGACGGCAAGCTCCGGACCGTCGTCACGGACGCCGGCGAATACGAGCGCCTGCGCGCGTTGGACGATGGGGAGCAATGAAGCGGACGAACTCAATCTGAGCCGTGGAAGCGTCCCTCCGGTCAGCAAGGAATGGGTGATGCGACCGAGTCGACCCGTCTCGTCGCGGATGAGCGCAGCCGATTCTGCCAGGTCTGATTGAAGTGCAGCGTCTCCGCCAAGGGCGCGAATCGCCTCTCGCATGTCGGCAGCTAGTGTTCGAATCGTCGCGAGTGGTGTGTTGAGCTCGTGCGCGACACCTTGTGCGACGCGCCCGAGGCTCGCGAGGCGCTCGGCTTGAATGAGCCGCCGCTCCGCGTGGAGAATCTGCGTACGGTCGACGTACAGATTCATGATCCGCGGGGGATCGATGCCGCGAGATGCCAGGGGGAAGGACAGCATCTCGTACGAACGTTCTCCTACCGTGAAGCGGCATCGCCCCTCTGCTCCGTCGTCACGGGCTCGCCGGACGGGACAAAGACCCGTCGGCTGCGTTTCGCAGCCGCGCTTCGCAATGGGACATTCCCAGGACCCATCATCGCCGGGTGGAGGCGCAAGCTCATCGGCCAAGCGGTTGCGCCACTCTATCTGGCCGTCGGGAGATACGACTTCGAGACCGGCCTCGAGCTCGTCGAGCGTGGTGGAAATGACTTGGTACTCGAGCTCAGCCTGGTCGCGCGAACGGGCTAGTGCGCGCTCTCGGTCGCGCAACTCGCGAACGGCGTGCCGGACGACATATGCCGCGGCGCCCACCGTCGTCGTGAACGCGGCAACGTCTCCGATGGTGTCCCAGGGGGGCGCAGGGTCCCAGGAGCCAATCTTCAAGACCGGAACCCATTCGGTGAGGGCGAGGAACCCGGCACTCACGAACGCCGCCGCGGTGGCGACGAGCGTTGCACCTGGACCCCCGAGAATTCCGATCAAGGCGAGGTGGAAGACGTAGAAGCCGATGAATGGTGACGAGATGCCCCCGGCTGCCCAGAGAACGACGGTGAGCATCATCAAGTCGACGAGGGCTTGAGAGACGGCGGCTCGCTTGCCAGACCCCGGGCCAGGCGCACGCCGTAGCAGGACCCAGTTGTAGATGCTCCCGGCGGCCGCCACGCCCAGCAGGACGGGCCAGGCCACGCCAGGATAGAAACCAGCCGCGGCAAATACCGTCGCCACGAGGACGCCGGCCATGGCAACCCAGCGCAGATTGATCAGCCAGCGGATACGGTCGGCGCTGAAGTCGTCCCGTTCGTGGGAATCGGCGAACACTCTCGAACGACTGGGTTCCGCGGCCATCATCGCTTCCTGGGTTTTGGGGTCGATCGCGTCCGCCGGCCAGGGTACAACGCTTCGACCCGCTGATGGCAAGTGAATCAAACGAGAGGAGGATGATCGTGACTATCCTTCTGACCTCGACGCTCCTGACGATGCTCGGCATCGCCGGGCTGCTGACTGGCGTGTACGACCTCTCGATGGCTCCGATCCCAGAAGACCTGCGCGAGCTCTACGAACCAGATGCGCAGATCAGCGACGCGGAGGTCCTGCTGCTCGAAGCGCGCGCTAGCAATCCCTATCGACGCCCCATGGCCGCCGCAAACGTGGTCGTGTCGGCCCTGGTGCTCATCGGAAGCTTCCTCTTGAGCTGGCGACGGCGGCTGGCCCAGTGGTGGATCAAGCAGGCAGTGGTCGCGAAGCTGATTTGGATCGGCGCATACACCGTCTCACTCGCCTCCCACATCAATTTGACTTTCACCCCGATGCCTGTCGAACAGCCCGACTCTGTGCTCTCTGCGCTCATCGGCAGCTTGGTCGTCCTGAGCACGGTGAGCGCGGCCCTACACGTCGCAGCCGCTTACAGAGCAACGCGTCCGGACATCACGGAGTTCATGGCATCTGCCGCAACTAGAAATTGATCCGCCGCATGATCGCGCGGGGAAGCGCTCGAATCACCGCCATGATCAGGCGCCATGGAGCCGGCGCGTACACGACCGGCGCGCCACGATCGATTGCGCCTAGGACGCGCTGGGCGACCGCATCAGGCTCACCTGCAAACGGCGGCGGCTCCAGACCCGCCGTCATGCTGGTCTTGACGAAACCGGGCTTGACGGTGACGACACGTAGACCGTCCGCCCGGTGTTTGTGATCCAAGCCTTCGAGATAGCGACTCAGCCCCGCCTTCGCCGCGCCGTAGATGATCACGGGCTTGCGGCCTCGTTCCCCGGCGACCGAGCTGAAGACGCACAAGGTTCCGCCGCCTTCTTCGAGCAGAGCGCGCTTGGCCGCTTCGCAGAATACGACGGTGTTGGAGAAGTTGACGCGTAGCAGTCGCTCGGTGAGCACGGAATCGGCTTCGAGCTCATCTTGGCTGGCGAAGATCGCCGCCGTCACCACGACGGCATCCAGGCCGCCTAGAGCGTTCCGGGCCGCTGCGAGCGCGGGAACAAACATTTCCGGATTTTCGAGGTCACAGGCCACGGAGCCCACTGAACCGCCGGCCCCTCGCACAGCGAGATCGGCCGCGCTTCGTTCGAGATCATCGCTGTTGCGGCCAAGAAGACAAATGGTGTCTCCGCGCTCCGCCGCTAAACGCGCAAGCGCGCGCCCCATCCCCTTGGTCGCACCCAGAATGGCAACTCTCATCTCAGTCCCCTAGCAAACGCACGGACTGTGCGCTCCTGAACCTGCGATTCGGATCCCAGCGATCACGAATCGCTCTGAACTCGTCCAGGCGGGACCCTTCCATCGCTTCGAAGTGCTCGCGACGCGTGAACGAGTCCTTCGCAAGGTAGATGCGCCCTCTTTCTTCGAGGACTTTCTCGTTCAACGCGTCAACCAAGTCCTGGGTGCCGTCGCGAACTGCAATGTCGAGCGCCAACGTGATCCCTGGACGTGGAAAAGAGAGAACGCCGCGACTCTCGCGTCCAAAATCCTTGATGACGCACAAGAACGAAGCGCCACCGCGCGCGGTGAGCACTTCGAGCACGCGCCGGGCTGAGCCACGACCGGCCTCGCGTGGCAGGACGCACTGGTACTGGGTGAAACCGCGCCGGCCGTACATGCGGTTCCATGAGCCAATCGCGTCGAGCGGATAGTAGAAGGATTCGTGATTGATGATGCCGCTCGAACGCTCTCGCCACTGCTTGCGATAGTAGAGCTCGTTGAAGGCCCGAATCGTGAGACCGTTGAGCACCCAGGCGGGCCAGTCGAATCGAAGGCTGGGCTGAAAGCCCGGTTTTGGCTGCCGGGCCGGGGCCTGATCGGCCTTGGCCCAGCGACCGGTCATGAGAATCCCCCGCCCCATGTTCTTCCCGCGAGCGAGGCAGTCGATCCAACCCATGGTGTACGGCCAGTTGGGGGCTGCTTCCTCGAGCGCATCCTGAAACTCGTCGATGTCGTGAATGCGGCGGGTCTCTTGCCAGATCCACTGCGAAGGGATTCTGTGCAGACCGAATTCGACCTCGAGAATGTGGCCTGTCAACCCCATGCCGCCAATCGTGGCTCTGAAAAGGTCGGGATGTTGCTCGGGCGAGCAATCGATCACGCGGCCGTCGGCGATGCGCATCTTGAGAGAGGTTACGTGGTCACCGATGTTGCCGTCGCGGTGTTGGTTCTTGCCGTGAACGTCCGCGGCAACCATTCCTCCGAGAGTGACGAACTTCGTGCCCGGAGAGACCGGCGAGAAGTAGCCGCGGGGCATGAAGAGCCGGTTGAGCTCGCTGAGCGCAAGCCCCGCCTCCGCCCGAAAAAGCCCCGTGTCTTCGTCGAATCGCAAGATTCGATCGGCAAACCTGGTGTTCAGGACGTCAGGCTGGTCGTCGGGCGGTAGGGAGGCATCACCGTAGGAACGCCCGAGCCCCCGCGAGAGATGAACCTCGCTACTGATACGCTCGAGATCCTCGCCCACGCGCTCCCGCCCCAGGGCCGAGTGCCGGCCCCAGCCCGAGAGAGTCGAAAGCGGTGTTTCAGGCATGGCCTAGGTACCGTAGCGCGATACCGGTCAGAGCCCTAGCGCCCGCGCTTTGGCAGGAGCGCCTTGCTGAGCTCGTCGGCCCGGTCGATACGCTCCCAAGTGAAGGTCTTCTCGGTCCTGCCGAAGTGCCCGTAGGCAGCGGTCGGCGCGTAGATCGGACGAAGAAGGTCGAGCGTCTCGACGATCGCCGCAGGGCGGAAGTCGAAGAGCTTCGACACGACCTTGCTGATCTTCTCGTCGGGAACGACACCCGTGCCGAAGGTCGTCACATAGACGCCCATCGGCCTTGCAACGCCGATGGCGTAGGCCACCTGGACCTCGCAGCGCGACGCGACCTTGGATGCGACGATGTTCTTGGCGACGTAGCGCGCGAAATACGCCGCGCTGCGGTCAACCTTGGACGGGTCTTTGCCGCTGAAGGCGCCTCCACCGTGCCGGCCCATGCCGCCATAGGTGTCGACGATGATCTTGCGGCCGGTGAGGCCGGCGTCCCCGTACGGTCCGCCGACGACGAATCGTCCGGTCGGATTGATGTGAATCTTGGTCTTGTTGTCGATCATCTTGTCGGAAAGGGTCGGCTTGATGACCTCTTCGATGATCGCCTCGCGGAGGGCGCGCTGCTTGACGCTCTCGGCGTGCTGCGTCGACACGACGATTGCATCAAACCGTCGCGGCTTGTCGTTCTCGTACTCGACGGTGACCTGCGTTTTGCCGTCGGGACGAAGCCCTTCGATGATGTTCTTCTTGCGAACCTGAGTGAGCCTGCGCGCCAGCTTGTGCGAAAGGTCGATCGGCATCGGCATGAGCTGCCGCGTCTCGTTGACGGCGTAGCCGAACATCAAACCCTGGTCGCCAGCGCCCTGCTCTTTGCTCGCGCTCGAATCGACGCCGCGGGCAATGTCGGGCGACTGCTGCTCGACCGCGGTGAGAACCCCGCAGGTTCCCGCGTCGAAGCCCATCGAGGAGTCGGTGTAACCGATGTCGGTGATCGCTTTGCGGGCGACCTTCGCGATATCGATGTTCGCCTTGGATGTGACCTCACCGCCGCAGACGACGAAACCGGTTTTGACCATGGTTTCGACCGCAACACGCGATTTCGGGTCCTGGGCGAGGTACGCGTCGAGCAGCGAATCGCTGACCTTGTCGCAGATTTTGTCGGGGTGACCTTCGGTCACCGATTCGGAAGTGAACAGGTATTGGCTCATCTTGGCGATGCCTCTTATCTTTGACGGTCCCGGTAGTCAATCGGTCGGTGAGATGGCTCAGAAGCCGAGCGGGATCTCGGGCTGATAGGTCGCAAATATGTGGAGCTCGTAGGGATCGCATTCGGTCTGGGACCCGTTTGAGGTGACCCCGACCAGAAGCGTGCCGATCTCCCCCTCCGGCGCGCCGCTCGGGCCTGAGTTACACTTGCGCTCGATGCCAATGCCCTCGCCCTGCGAGAAGCAGAACTTGATGCCCTGAATCTCCTCTTCCGAGCCCGAGCATTCCTCGAGGCCATCATCGCCTTTGGGACAGATGTAGGCCATGTAGAGCTGCCGGTCGTTCCAGGAGCCGGGGATCTGCGCGACGATCGGTGTGGGCGCGTGGAGGACCCGAAGCTCGTAGTTGTCGACATCCTGCGAGCCGTGAAGAGTTGCCGAAACCTCCATGCCCCAGACGTCTTGCATGCAGTTGGTGCCGGCTCCGGCTCCACAGAGCAGGCTCGCCTTCTCGAGCGAGTCGTTGAGCTCGTAGCGGTCTTCGCAGACGCAGCGGCCGCCCTGACAGTGGAAGCCGTCACCGAAGCCGTTGTCCTGGCAGCTGCCGCAAAGCGTCGGCGACCCGCAGATCGTCGCGTTTCCGCACTCGACGCCCTGGGCCTCGCAAGTGCAGTCTCCGAGACACTGGAAGACCAGATCTTCGGACAGAACGCAATCCTCGCTGTCCCCGCATGCGGGGCATTGAGCGACGCCTCCGCAGCCATCTGGGAGACCACTCGGAGGTGAACATTCATTGTCGGCACAGGGGTAAGAGGGTTCACAGCACTCTCCGTCCACGCAGACCTCTTCGTCCTTGCAGCGGTCGCCGCAGCCCTCAACACAGTTGACGCCGGGCGGACAGACACATCGGTTGTCGACGCAAACCTGCGCCCCGAGGCAGGCACCACAGAACACCGCCTGCTCGTCACCGCCGCAGCGAGTCGGGACTGCTCCACACTCGGCGCCTCCACCGAAATTCGCACAACTGTTCTCTTCGCAACCGCAGAGGAAGTTCTGGCCGTTGGCGCCGCAGGCTTCCCCGGGCGGGCAACCGCCGCACTCGATGGAGCCTTCACAGCCGTCGGGCAGAGCGCCGCACTCGATTGGAATGCCCAGGGATGCAAAGTCCGCAATCACCTGCGCGCAGGTCCTGGGCGCACACTCCGGCTCTTTGGAGTCGTAACAACGGCTGTCGCTACTCCAGCAGAAGTATCCCGTGGGGCAGTCGGTGGGCTGGCCGCAGCCAAAGAGGCCGTTTGGGATCGAAAGGTTGCTTCCGCCGAGAACGAAGAGGCCGAAAACGAGAGCAAAGTGAAGCCGCATTAGAACGTTCCTTTCACGGAGATGCCGGTAGGGCCGATGCTCAGTTCCGGAATGGCTTCATCGTGGCCCCCGGTCAGC
>Ga0316189_10000847_pt1 | contig 30652 bp, 26 predicted proteins | sample LowCovwburrow_MG_FD_204930 | JGI IMG/M metagenome (GOLD analysis project Ga0316189, IMG submission 204930) | Coastal sediment microbial communities from Maine, United States - Lowes Cove worm burrow | ecosystem: Environmental > Aquatic > Marine > Coastal > Sediment | place: USA: Maine...
CGAATGAAAGGCGATAACACCTTATGGCAACCGGGTACGGATCATGCGGGCATCGCGACACAAATGGTCGTCGAACGTCAACTCAATGCCGAAGGTAAAACGCGCCACGATTTAGGCCGTGAACAATTTATTGACCGGGTTTGGGATTGGAAGCAAGAGTCTGGCGATAATATCACTCGTCAACTACGCCGCTTAGGGTCATCTTTAGACTGGTCACGTGATCGTTTTACCATGGATGAAGGGCTATCTAAATCCGTTCAACACGTCTTTATCCAACTGCATAAAGAAGGTCTGATTTATCGGGGTAAACGTCTAGTCAACTGGGATCCCATATTGCACACGGCTGTCTCAGATTTAGAAGTATTATCAGAAGAAGAGTCTGGCCATCTATGGCACTTTAAGTATCCTTTAACCGATGGTAGTGGCCACCTTGTTGTTGCTACAACACGGCCAGAAACCATGTTGGGTGATACCGCCGTTGCCGTTCACCCAGAAGATGAACGTTATCGACACCTGATTGGTAGCACCATCACCTTACCCTTGGTTGGCCGAGAAATTCCCATCATTGCTGATGATTATGTCGATCGCGAGTTTGGTACTGGCTGCGTCAAAATCACCCCAGCGCATGATTTTAATGATGCTGAAATGGGTCAACGCCATAATCTTGAGAAAATAAATATTCTCACTATTGATGCAGCTATTAGTGACAATGCGCCTGAAAAATACCGAGGCTTAGATCGCTATGAAGCCCGTGATGTCATCGTCAACGACTTTAAACAACTTGGCTTACTAGACAGCATTAAAGACCATAAACTGATGGTCCCACGCGGCGATCGTAGTGGCGCCGTTATTGAACCGTTATTAACCGATCAATGGTATGTCAAAGCCGATGTATTAGCGGAGCCTGCGGTTAAAGCGGTACAAGAAGGTAAAATAAAATTCGTCCCTGGCAACTGGGATAAAACCTTTTATAATTGGATGGATGGCATTCAAGATTGGTGTATTTCTCGCCAAATCTGGTGGGGCCATCGCATTCCTGCTTGGTACGATGATCAGGGTAATATCTATGTTGGCCAAGATGAAGCCGCTGTTCGACAACACAATAACCTTGCTGACAACATCACCTTAAAACAAGACGAAGATGTTTTAGACACTTGGTTCTCATCGGCGCTTTGGCCCTTCTCTACCCTCGGTTGGCCGGAAAACACCGATGCCGTCAAAACATGGTATCCAAGCAGCGTCCTTGTCACAGGTTTTGACATCATCTTCTTCTGGGTTGCCAGAATGATGATGATGGGACTGCATTTTATGGATGATGTACCCTTCAAAGAAGTGTATATCCATGGACTTGTCCGTGACTCGCATGGTCATAAAATGTCGAAATCAAAAGGCAATGTACTCGACCCTATCGACATTATTGATGGTATTGACCTTGAAACCCTAGTCAAAAAACGTACCACCGGCATGATGCAGCCGGCACTCGCTGCCAAAATCGAAAAAGCTACCCGCAAAGAATTTCCAGAAGGTATCGAGTCGCATGGCACAGATGCTCTACGCTTTACCTTCGCCTCTTTAGCCTCAACGGGTCGAGATATCAATTTTGATATGAATCGTATTGGCGGTTACCGCAACTTCTGTAATAAATTATGGAATGCCGCTCGTTATGTCTTAATGAATACCGAAGACCAAGATACCGGTGTTGATAATAATGATATTGAATTGAGCCTAGCCGATCGCTGGATCATCTCGCGCTTGCAATCGACACAACAAGATGTGACTACCGCGATGGATAACTACCGCTTTGATCATGCCGCGCAAGGTATTTATGAGTTTATCTGGAATAACTATTGTGACTGGTATTTAGAACTGTCAAAACCCGTTCTAAACAATGATAATGCTTCGGCAGCAGCAAAGCGCGGCACCCGTCAGACATTAGTTCGTGTTTTAGAAGCCACCTTGCGTTTGACGCATCCGATCATGCCTTTTATCACTGAAGAAATCTGGCAAACCATGGCGCCGTTAGCCGGCAAAACAGGTGATAGCATTATGAGTCAGCCCTACCCTGTGGCAGACAATAATAAAATTGATGATGCTGCTGTCGCTGACATGGAATGGTTAATGGAGTTCATTACCGGCGTACGTTCGATTCGTTCACAAATGAATATTCCACCCAAGAAACAACTGCCAGTATTACTTAAAGACAGTGTCGAACAAGATCAAACTCGATTAGCCGCTAATCAAGAATTTTTGAGTCGCTTAGCTAACCTTGAATCTATCACGTTATTAGAAGGCGAAGCACCCGCCGCGGCAACTGCCTTAGTCGGCAAAATGGAAATATTAATTCCACTTGAGGGCTTAATCGATAAAGGCGCTGAAATCCAACGTTTGGATAAAGAAATCACCAAACTAGAAAAAGTGATCAAACAGTCTACTGGCAAACTCAATAATGAGAATTATGTGGCAAAAGCGCCTGCTGAAGTTGTCCAAAAAGAGCGTGCAAAGCTGGCTGAAATGGAGCAAACTCTGTCGCAATTACAGCAGCAACGGCAATCGCTTAATTAATCAAAAATAAAAAGCCCAGCGCTTAAACACGCTGGGCTGAAATCATTATTTATCGACTTTTACCTTAATCAATTTTGGTTTCGCTTTTTCAGTTTTTGGAATAGTTAAATCCAATACACCATTTTTAGTTTTAGCAGCAATTTTTTCTAAATCAGCGGTGTCAGGCAGTGTAAATCGACGCATAAAGCTACCGCTAAAGCGCTCTACTCTTTTGTAGTTATCTTGCTCTTCTTCTTTTCTACTTTCACGCTCACCACGCAGTGTTAATACGCCATTTTCAGCCGTAATCTCTATATCATCAGCCTTGACACCGGGCAAATCGGCATGAATCACAAACTCATTTTCTGTTTCTGTGATATCAACTGCTGGTGACCACTCTTCAGTGTCAAAATTAGGTTCGTAATGTGTGACATCAAATAAAGAAGGCACTTCTTGTTGAAGTCTATCAAATAGTGTTAACGGTCTATATCTTTGAATAGCCATGTTATTTCTCTCCTTATCATTAAAAAGACAAATAGGGACTAAGCCCATAGGTTTAATATGGGATTTGCACATTAAGATTTCAAGGGACAAATTACAGGCAAAAATAAAGGGACATTAAGTCCCTTTATTTCATCACAAAATTGAAAGCGATTAAAGCAGATGTGTACCGTGTGTTAAAGCGGCACCAGCACGTAATGCTGTTGCTACAAATACAGTTTCTGATAATTCTTGCTCTGTTGCACCTGCTTTTTTAGCAGCCGCTTTATGTACTTCTAGGCAATAAGGACATTGCGTTGTTAGGGCTACAGCCAAAGCCATCAATTCTTTGTATTTGACTGGAATGGCACCTTCAGCAAGCGCAGCTTTATCAAGTGCTTGAAATGCAGCAAGTGCTTCAGGTGTATTCTTTTGCAGCGTCGCTAATTTATCCAGGTTAGACATATCGTACATTCGGTTTCCCCTCATTGGTCTTAATTGTGTATGTATAAATAAAAATTCGATTGGTCATGCCAGATGGCAAAGAACCAATGTCCTAGACTATTGGATTGTTCACCGAAGATCAAGCTATCAAATAAGAGACAGAAAGCAGGCTTATTGTTAATCTCATTTATGTCATAAATAAAAAAATCAGCACTAAAAAATGCTGCCTTCCCCTAAATCAAATAAGTCTTGTTTTTTTAAAGGTGCTTTAGACTAACAAACCATTACTGATTAATAACGACTTTCCCAGTATTGGAATCATGAGCCTTCGTTTTACTCGTATTCTCTAAATTTAAGTAAACACTTATCCAAGTGCCTTATATGCAAGTAAGCCACCATCAATATACTTTGCATTGGTATAACCCATACTTCTTAATGTATCTGCTGATAGTGCCCCACGGTTCACAGCATTGCAGTAACATAATACCGCCGTATTCAAGTCCGGGAGCTCACTTTCTACCAACATCTCGAGCTTACCGCGACTAATATTTAACGACCCTGCAATATGACCCGCCTGATGTTCTTCACTATCACGAATGTCTAATATCACAGCCCCATCAGCTATTAACGCATCAACCTGTTCAGCAGCCACGCCATCAACGCGTGAACAAGCACCATCAGCTAGTTTTTGAAATTTCTCTGTGTAAGCCATAACGCTATTTCTCTCTTTAAATAAAAATAATAGTTGAATTAATTAGATATTCGCTCGTTTATAGACACGATACTCTGGCACCCAAAATTGCTGCTCAATCGATATCCGTAAATCATCATCAGACATCGTAGCAGCCAAACCTTGTTGTTGGGCTATTTTAGCAACAGCAAAAGCAATGTCTTTACTCAACGCTCCTATCTCTGCCAAGTTGGGTAATAACGCCTGTTGTGGGTTTACAAGTGCTGGCGATGCTTTTGCTAATACCTCACTCGCGACTACTAGCATTTCATCGCTGATATGACGAATTTTTGCTGCCACCACAGCTAAACCAAAACCCGGGAAGATATAACTATTATTACACTGCGGAATGATATAGCTTTGGCCTGCATACTCAACGGGCTTAAATGGGCTACCTGTCGCGACAATCGCCTGGCCTTTTGACCAATTAATCAATTGCTCAGGTGTCGCTTCAATCTGTTTAGAAGGATTACTCAATGGCAAAATAATAGGCTGCTCACACCCCACCAACACCGTTTCAATAATAGCTTGCGTAAATAGGCTCGTTTGGCCTGACACCCCAATCAAGATCGTCGGCTGAGCACAGCGCACCGTATCATAAAGTGATGGGGTGTCGCCCGTGTAATCCCAATTTGCGATCTCACTAGCCTCTTTAGCTAATGGCAATTGAAAATCTAACAGTGTACCCATACCCGACACTAACAAACCATGACGATCAATCATGAATACTTGGCTTCTGGCTTGTCGTTCAGAAATCCCTTCTGAGCACATCTGCATCACAATTTGCTCTGCGATACCGCATCCTGCCGATCCCGCCCCAGCAAACACCACCGTTTGCTGACTTAAAGGCACATTTTTAACATGACAGGCTGCGAGTAGTGTGCCGACAGTGACCACAGCCGTACCTTGGATATCATCATTAAAGCAGCAAATTTCATCACGATAACGGTTTAATAACGGCAAGGCATTGGTCTGATTAAAATCTTCGAACTGCAATAGCACTTCAGGCCAACGTCGCTTCACTGCCTGAATAAATAGATCTAAAAACTCATCATATTCGGCTTGTTCAATACGCGGGTGATGCCAGCCTATATACAGAGGATCATCAAGCAAAATTTTATTATTCGTTCCAACATCCAACATGATGGGCAGTGTATAAGCAGGACTGATTCCCCCACAGGCTGTGTACAAAGACAGTTTACCAATCGGGATCCCCATACCCCCTATACCTTGATCCCCTAAACCAAGAATACGACTGCCATCTGTCACCACAATCACTTTAATATTATTCTTAGTAACGTTCGCCAACATCGCATCAATCTCATAACGATCCGGGTAAGCAATAAATAACCCCCGCGCCCGGCGATAAATCTCAGAGAACCGCTCACAAGCATCGCCCACTGTTGGGGTATATATAATGGGCATCATCTCTTCGATATGTGCTTGAACGAGGCGATAAAACAAAGTCTCATTACTATCTTGCGTCGCCCGTAAATAAATATGCTGATTAATCGGTTCATCAAAGCTTAAATACTGCTGATAAGCCCGCTCAACTTGTTGCTCTAAGGTTTCATAACGATGGGGCAATAGGCCAGTCAGTCCAAATTCTTGGCGTTCTTCACTCGAAAAGGCACAGCCCTTATTGAGCAGCGATATATTGAGTAGCGTAGGACCTGAATAAGGTAAATAAACCGGCCTTTTATTGTTCTGAACTTGCTCTGTCATAATGCTTAATCTAATAACCTAAATTTAATTCGCTCTGGTGCCAAACAGACTTGTTCATTACACGCTTGTAGCGTTAACGTCATAAAGACGGGTTGAGTGCTTTGTTTTCCTGAAGCTTGCAACTGACCTGTAATGTTTATTTCATCTTCATATAAAGCCAAAGTTTTCTGGCTAAAGCCTAATGTCTTTTCAACTGCTTTTGGGTAACGCACCTTATCCAATTGCCAAGCAATTATATCGGACAGTGAAACCTGTGTAGCAATTAAGTCTTTATCAAATGGCACTGCCGCATTGATATGCCAACCTTTAGCTATAGAAATGAACAAACTAAAATCGACTTTATCTTGCTTAACTAACCACTGTCGACGGATAGAGACCGCACCATGCGCAGCATATTGCCTCGCGCCCGTTTCGCCATCGCGTTGCTTATTCAGTGCCTGCAGTAAATAACTATGGCTCGCCGGACTCATCACTATTTTATCGGCAAAAGTCGAGAGTAAGGCCGTTACCTTATTATCATAATCCAGCTTATCAGTACGTTTTGCCAACATAGTGAGCACATGCAGCGCCACAGAATTACCCGAGGGAATTGCACCATCTGTACTCTGTTTCATTCTAGCCATCACCGGTACAGTACTGACTTTATCCATATAAAATCCACCTGCGTCCTCATCCCAAAATTGCATGACCATCACCTCAGTCAAGTGTTGAGCACGCGTTAAATAAGTTGGGTTCTGTGTTGCATCATAAAGTGCAATCATCGACTCAGCCAAATAAGCATAATCCTCTTGTGCGGCGGTGATCGATGAACTCCCCGCCATATGGACACGCCACATCTGCCCCTCTGGTGAATGATTGACCTGCCAGATAAAGTTGGCACAACGTTCAGCCGCAAGTAAGTATTGAGGCATCGACAATAATTCACTGGCCATCGTCAAAGTCGTGATCATCATGCCATTCCAAGCCGTGATGATTTTATTATCCCGTAGCGGTGAGACACGTTGTTTTCTCACCGCTCTCAGCGTCGCTAAAATACCATCTAGTCGTGTTAAGAAATCATCATGCGCTATGCCCATTCGCTCAGAGAAACTAGTTAAGTTTTCAGGCAGAGACAAAATAGTCTTGCCTTCAAAATTACCCTGTTCTGTTACGTCAAATAAGGCTATCGCCAACGCTGCATCTTGTTCGGGTAAAGCCGCTTTTAACTGCTCAGGTGTCCAAACAAAAAACGTGCCCTCTTCGCCTTCGCTATCCGCATCGGTTGCCGAATAAAAACCACCTTGCGACGAGGTCATATCCCTCAAAACATAATCTAAGGTTTGTTGTGCTATTCGAGCATAAAAAGGGTTTTGGGTCAGTTCATAAGCCTGCAAATACACTCTCGCTAGATGCGCTTGGTTATAAAGCATTTTTTCAAAGTGCGGTACGAGCCATTCATTATCGGTCGAATAACGGTGAAAACCACCCCCCACTTGATCATAAATACCGCCCTGCGCCATGGCATCAAGTGTCGTTTCAACGACTTCTAACAAGCCTGGGTCACCATGTCGTTTTATCGTATCAAGCAATAGTAATAAATCAGGTTCATTCGGAAACTTAGGCGCGGGTGAAAAACCGCCTTGCAAGGCATCATAACCTTGCATAATTTGATTAATCGCTTGCTCAATAATGTCATCACCAATACGCGCACTGTGATCTTGGCTCATACTGATTTTATTGATGGCTTTAGCCACCTCATCCGCCTGACTTTCAACATCATCTCGACGATGCTGCCAAGCATCGTTTAATCCCACCAACAGGCGAGTAAACTGTGCCGGTGGTAAATAAGTGCCACCCCAAAATGTTTTGCCGTCATGCGTTAAAAAGCTCGACATCGGCCAACCACCGCGTCCTGTCATCAACTGCACGGCCATCATATAAAGCTCATCAATTTCTGGCCGTTGTTCGCGGTCCACTTTGATATTAATAAACGATGCATTCATTTGTTTTGCGATGGCGATATTATCGAAACTCTCTTCTTCCATCACATGGCACCAATGACAGGTCGAATAGCCAATAGAAAGGAAAATGGGTTTATCTTGCGCTTTTGCTGCGGCGAAGGCTTCCTCTCCCCAAGGATACCAATCAACTGGATTATGCGCGTGTTGATTTAAATAGGGAGAGTCTTCAAGGATCAGACGATTGATATAACGGGGTTGACCATCAGGTTTGAAATGGCGTGTTCGGGCCTGATAATCTCGGCCTTTATCATGAAAGGCTTGTAATAATTTGGGATCGTTGTCTGCTGCAGTTACCGACATAAAGCCTCCTAACAGCACGATAATACAAATAATTTTTTTGAACATTCACCCCACCTTTTGAAAGTCTGGTGAACTTGATTGGTGAAAGAAAAAGGCTAGAACATGCCTAATTGCAATTGTGCTGCCTCACTCATCAAATCTTTAGTCCACATCGGTTCCCAAACCAATTCAACATGAGCCTCAGCTACACCGGGTACAGAGCCTACCTTAGCTTCAATTTCACCGGGAAAAGACTGAGCAACCGGACAACCCGGTGCCGTTAACGTCATTTTAATATCCACAACTGACTCTTCACTGATCTGGATATCATAAATCAAACCCAACTCATGGATATTGACCGGTATTTCAGGATCATAAATCGTTTGAAGCATCTCAACCACGTCTTGTTCTAGTTCTTCTGGACTGGCTTTAAATAATTGTTCCATTACACTGCCTTACTCTGTTGTCACCGAAATATCATGATCGCTTTCCATCGCTGTATGCATGGTATGCCATGATAAAGTTGCACACTTAACCCGCGCGGGAAATTCCCTAACCCCACCCAACACTTCTAATTTACCCAAGATAGCGGGATCTGCATCTTCATTGGTCATCTGTTTATGAACTTGCTGATAAATTTCTTCTGCCTGTTCGATCGTCTTACCTTTTATCGTTTCAGTCATCAAAGATGCTGAAGCAACAGAAATAGCACAGCCACTGCCTTGAAAACTGACATCTTCAATCACATCACCATTCATTTTGACAAACACGACTAGGGCATCGCCGCACAATGGATTATTACCATGCGCTAAATGATTGGCATCCAACATTTCACGAAAGTTACGTGGCTTTTTATTGTGATCCATGATCACTTGTTGATAAAGATCTCTTAAATCACCTGCACTCATTAGGCAAATAGCTCCTGTACGTTTTGGATTGCGCCGACCAATGCATCGACCTCTTCCATCGTGTTATAAAAAGCAAATGATGCTCTCGCGGTCGCGGGAATACCAAAAAACTGCATCACAGGTTGAGCACAATGATGACCTGTTCGGATCGCCACACCTTGTTGATCAAAAATAGTCCCCACATCATGAGGGTGTACGCCCTCAATCATAAAAGACAACACACTGGCTTTATGCTCAGCCGTACCAATAATGCGAATACCGTCTAGCGCCGTTAATTTGTCGGTCGCATGGACCAATAAATCATGTTCATGTTGTGCCAGTGCTTCAATGCCCACACTCTGCATATAATCTATTGCAGCACCCAGGCCAATCGTCCCAGCAATATTAGGCGTTCCGGCCTCGAATTTATAAGGTAATTCATTGTATTGAGTATGCTCAAAGGTCACCGACAAAATCATATCGCCGCCACCTTGCCATGGGGGCATAGCTTCTAATAAGCTTTCCTTGCCATATAAGACACCAATACCCGTCGGTGCAAACATTTTATGACCAGAAAACACATAAAAATCACAGTCGAGATCCTGCACATCTGCTGGCATATGCGGCACAGCTTGTGCGCCATCAATTAACACGGGAATACCTTTAGCATGCGCTTTCTCGGTCATCATTTTGACTGGGTTAATTGTGCCTAATGCATTAGACACCTGACCTATCGCCATGATTTTAGTACGTGCTGTTAATAAATCATCAAAAGTCGACAAATCCAATTCGCCCTGTTGCGTCATTGGAATGATGACGAGTTTGGCACCCACCTGATCACACAGCATCTGCCAAGGCACAATATTGGCATGATGTTCCATATGACTGATCAGAATCTCATCACCCGCTTGTAACATGGGACGAACAAAACTATTAGCAACCAAATTAATCGCTTCGGTAGCACCTCGGACAAAGATGATTTCTTTATCTGATTTTGCATTGATAAAATCACGTACCTTGCTACGTGCACCTTCGTAAGCATCGGTCGCACGCTGACTTAAACGATGTACACCACGATGGACATTAGCATTATCTTGACGGTAATAATCTGCAACAGCATCAATCACCTGAACCGGTTTTTGACTACTCGCGGCATTATCAAGATAAACCAATGGCTTGTCATAAATCATTTGGTCAAGGATCGGAAAATCCTTTCTAACCGCGTTAATATCAAATGCGCCCATGACTAACTTTCACCAGTTGGTAGTCGTTGTTCTATCGCATCTGACAGCGCTTTCCTGACTGTCTCAGAAGGAATGCGATCTAATACTTCAACAGCAAAGGCATGCGTTAATAAACTACGTGCAGAGACTTCATCTAAACCACGTGCTCGCAAGAAAAACAACTGATCTTGATCCAACTGGCCTACCGTACTGCCATGACCACATTTCACATCGTCGGCGTAGATTTCCATTTCAGGTTTGGTATCAATTTCACAGCCACGAGACAATAATAAATTATGGTTATATTCGCTCGAGTCGGTTTTTTGGGCATCTTTATGTACCATGACTTTGCCATTAAATACCGCATGACTATCGTCATCGAGTACACCTTTATATAACTCATTACTGGTCGTGTTTGGCACCAGATGATCAATGCGGGTGTGATTGTCCATATGTTGTGAATTGTTTAATAAATACAAGCCATCCATCGTGGTGTGAGCGCCCTCACCCTCTAACAGACTATGCACATCATTACGCGCTAATTTTGCACCTAGCGAAATATTATTGGTGTGCCACTGACTACCAGCGGCTTGTTTAGCGGCTAGTGTTGCAATATGAAAAGCATTTTCAGATTCTTGTTGTAACTTATAATGAAATAGTTCGGCATTATCCGCCAACACCACTTCAGTCACGACATTGGTAAAGCAAGTCGCGTCTGTTAAGCCCACATAGTGTTCAATCACCGTGGCTTCAGCTTGACTATCTAACACAATCATATTGCGTAGATGAGCCGCTAAATTATCAGTTGCACCAGTATGAATCACTAGTAATTCAATCGGCTTTTCAACAATAGTCTCGGCTGACACATGCACCAACACACCTTCCTTCATCAGCAAGGTGTTGAGTGCCGTCAATCCCGCTTTATCCATCGCCACTTGCTGGCCTAATTGCTGCTCAACAGACGCTAGTGATTGTGAAAATGGCCGCACCGTCACGCCAGTTTGTAAGCTGTCGAGTTGCGACAACTCAGCATTGAACACACCATCAATAATGACAACACGATAAGCGTCATCTAATAAGGCAGCATCCTGACATTGCTGATGGCTGAGTGTCACAGCACTCGGCTGATGATTAAAACTTTGCTGTGTCAGTTCCCAAAGACTGGTGTACTTCCAATTCTCTACCTTTTTGCTGGGCAAACCGAACTGATTAAACTGCGTCAGCGCCTGTTGCCGCAGGGTGTTTAACCAAGGCAAGTCTTGTCCTGGTAGCCCGCCACCTTCTGCCACACTGGCAAAAGACGTCGCTAAGTCAGTGAATTGTTTCATGCGGCTGGACCTTCTGCATGCACCCAGCTATAGCCTTTCGACTCAAGTTCTTTTGCCAGCTCTTTATCACCAGATTTCACAATTTGACCATCAGAAAGCACATGAACAAAATCAGGCACAATATAATCTAATAATCGTTGATAATGCGTGATCATGACGATAGAACGTTCTTGTGAGCGCAAAGCATTGACCCCATCCGAGACCGTTTTTAAGGCATCAATATCAAGACCGGAATCTGTTTCATCCAAAATCGCTAATGATGGTTCCAATAACGCCATTTGCAAAATCTCATTACGTTTTTTCTCACCACCAGAGAAGCCTTCATTCACGCCGCGGTATAGGAATTCTTCATCCATTTTGACCAATTGCATCTTTTCTCTTACCAAACTAAGAAAATCAATCGCATCTAATTCCTCTAAACCTTGGTAAGTACGCACTGCATTTAATGCCGCTTTTAATAAATAGACATTGCTCACGCCTGGAATTTCAACTGGATATTGAAAAGCGAGAAAGATGCCACGTTGAGCACGTTCTTCAGCTTTCAATTCAAGTAAGTTTTCGCCTTTATACGTCACTTCACCTTGGGTGATCTCATAGCCATCTCGACCTGCCAATACATTAGATAAGGTACTTTTTCCGGCCCCATTCGGCCCCATGATGGCATGAACTTCACCGGCATTGACCGTCAAGTTAATGCCTTTGAGAATATCTTTACCATCAACACTGGCATAAAGGTTTTTAATTTCTAACATGTTTTCTCTCTTCAAATTCGAATTCAAATCAGGAGCAGCCCTCTTGAGGCAACTCAAGCAAAATTAATCTGTCTGTTAACCCACAGAGCCTTCTAACGATAAGCCCAACAAGTTTTGTGCTTCCACCGCGAACTCCATCGGCAATTGATGAATCACTTGCTTACAAAAACCGTTCACAATCATCGATACCGCATCTTCAGTATCCATCCCACGTTGTTTGCAGTAGAACAGCTGATCTTCACTGATTTTTGAGGTCGAGGCTTCGTGCTCAACCTGCGCTGTTGGGTTCTTTACTTCTATATAGGGAAAAGTATGTGCCGCACAGGTATCGCCCATGAGTAAAGAATCACACTCGGTATAATTACGCGCATTTTCAGCATTAGGGCCAACACGAACAAGGCCACGGTAGGCGTTGCTAGAACGACCCGCTGAAATCCCTTTAGAAATAATAGTAGACGTTGTGTTCTTACCCAAATGAATCATCTTGGTGCCAGTATCTGCTTGCTGCATATTGTTAGTAACAGCAACAGAATAGAACTCACCGGTCGAATTATCACCTTGCAAAATCACGCTCGGATATTTCCACGTGATCGCAGAGCCTGTTTCAACTTGTGTCCAAGACACTTTTGAGCTCTCGCCCCGGCAAGCAGCCCGTTTGGTGACAAAGTTATAAATACCACCAACACCATTCTCATCGCCTGGGTACCAGTTTTGTACCGTCGAATATTTAATCTCAGCCCGTTCTAGTGCGACCAACTCAACCACCGCTGCATGTAATTGATTTTCATCACGCATCGGCGCTGTACACCCTTCTAAATAACTGACATAAGCATCGTCATCAGCAATAATTAAAGTTCGTTCGAATTGTCCAGTATTGGCCGCATTGATACGGAAATAAGTCGACAATTCCATTGGGCATCGCACGCCTTTCGGAATATAAACAAAAGAACCATCACTAAAAACAGCAGAGTTTAAGGCTGCATAGTAGTTATCACGATACGGCACCACACTGCCGAGATATTTTTTGAGTAATTCAGGGTGTTGTTTGACCGCTTTTGAAAACGGCATAAACAAAATACCCACCTCAGCTAATTTATCTTGGAAGGTATTGGCGACAGAGACGCTATCGAATACCGCATCAACCGCAACGCCAGCCAAACGCGCCCGCTCTTCCAAAGGCACACCGAGCTTTTCATAAGTCCGTAATAATTCAGGATCAACTTCATCCAAGCTTTTTGGACCATCCTTTTTGTCTTTTGGCGCCGAATAATAACTAATCGCTTGATAATCAATTTCAGGATAGTCAACATGCGCCCATTCTGGCGTCTCCAGTGTTAACCAGTGGCGAAAGGCTTTCAATCGCCACTCAAGTAAAAACTCTGGCTCGCCTTTGATTCGAGAAATCTCGCGAACAGTCTCTTCACTTAACCCTGGCGGTAAACTATCTGACTCAATATCCGTCACAAAGCCAGCTGAATACTCACTCGGTACGAACTCTTCTATTTGTTGTTTTTGTTCAGCCATGGATCTCACCATCCTGTTTTATCGCTATCTCCAACTGCTGAGCAGAAGGATAAAAATAAATTGGGCTCACACCATTAACATGCGTTTTATGTACTAACATATCGGATAGTTTGACCTCATCTAATGCATGAAAAACAGCACTATTGATCCGCTCCCAATTAGTTTGTACAACACAATGCACTTCTTGTTCGCAATGGCTTTCAGCACTGACACATTCTGTTAGCGCTATCGGACCTTCGATGGCAGTAATCACCTCAGCGATCGAAGTCTCTCTAGCGGCCTTACTCAAACTGTAACCACCATGTGCCCCACGTTCAGAGTCCAACAAACCATTTTGTGATAAGGCTTTCAACACTTTTCTCACCGTAGGTAATGGCACCCGAACCGCCTCGGATAGTGTCTGTGCATTATGATGTATAGCTGTATTCTCAGCTAAATAACTCATCAAAACGATGCCATAATCTGTCAGTTTTCCCATACGTAACATGTCACGTCCTCCTAATTAAGACCATTATAGTACTAATTAAGCTATTAACCAAGTTAAACACTGGGTTATTTGTTTAATCATTTTTCACACATTTTATGAGAGAATATCCAGCCATAGGAACTTATGATTATGATCAGAGACTAAACACAATACCTTTTATCTATCCACTTTAATTAACTAGGGACTCGCTTAAATGAAATTCAAAACACTCGCTATTCTACCGATACTACTTGCCGCATCAAGCCTTGTTAACGCAGCAGATCTTAAAACGGATAAAGAAAAACTAAGCTATATTTTCGGTATCCAAGTTGGCCAAGGTCTACAAGCTGAAGGCGTTGACTTAGAAATGAATTCTTTCTCTGCCGGCATCGAAGATATGATGAAAGGCAACAAACCCCAAATTGATCAAGCTACAGCCCAACGCTTAGTGGCCGATTATCAAAAAAATAAACAACAAGACATGGCTAAAATAGCCGCTAAAAAACAAAAGGAAGCAGATGCTTTCCTCGTCAAAAATGCCAAAGAAGATAACGTGGTTGTCACCGCAACAGGCCTACAATACAAAATCATTGAACAAGGCAAAGGTAAATCACCGACGTCTAAAGATAAAGTCGTTGCTCATTACACCGGCAAACTATTAGATGGTACAGTCTTTGATAGCTCACATGAGCGTGGCGAACCCGCTACATTCCCAGTTTCTGGCGTTATCAAAGGTTGGCAAGAAGCCCTACCGATGATGAAAGAAGGCGGTAAATGGCAAATCGTCGTCCCTGCTAATCTAGCCTATGGCGACCGAGGTATTGGTAAATTAATCGGCCCAAATGAAACACTGATGTTTGATATTGAATTAGTGTCTATCGCTAAATAAATTCAAACACAACGATATAAAAGGCCATGTCTTTAATTTAGACATGGCCTTTTGTCTTTAAAGCCATCACTAAATACAGTAAACCCAGCTTATTTCCACCGTAAAGACGCATGTTAAAGGGACTTCACAGCCAATAAAAACAATCTCTATATGTTATAGTCAATACAACAAAAGATATTCACGGACACGTGCCGCGTAATCAAAGACCCCAATTAATATCCCCATCATCTCTAAAGAGCTTCACTTACAGAAACTCTTCGACACTTGCTACAAAACTTCACTTTCAAAAGCTCCCTCAACATTTGCTACCGAGCTAGGCAAACAAAACAGGCCTATTGGCGAACAAATAATTCGTTCATGAAGTCACACCCATTGAATTTTTTCATCACAAGGACACGACGACATGAACACCTCAAAAGTAGGCGTCATTGGCACATCAAAAAAACCCGATGAACGACGGCTTCCAATCCATCCAGAGCATTTGGCACGTATCCCTGAAACACTTCGCCGCCAGCTAATATTTGAGGAAGGTTATGGTGCACCATTTGGTATCACAGACTCAGAAATTGCTGACCTGACAGGTGGCATTGCCACCCGCCACGCGTTACTGGCCGATATTGGTACCGTTATTATCGCCAAGCCCGTTTTGGCTGATTTACAAGAGCTTCGCGAAGGCGGCACACTTTGGGGCTACCCGCATTGTGTACAGCAGCGAGACATAACCCAGCTTGCAATCGATCGTAAGCAGACGCTCATTGCCTTTGAAGATATGTTTGTTTGGTCTCCTGACGGGCAAATGGGTCGTCATACATTTTATAAGAACAACGAAATGGCTGGCTATTGCGCCGTCATACATGCCTTGCAACTTAAAGGTATCGATGGCCATTACGGTAATCAACGCAAAACAATCATTTTTGGTTTTGGCGCTGTCAGTCGTGGGGCTATTTACGCGCTCAAAGCACATGGCTTTAGAAACATTACCATTTGCATTCAGCGGCCTGATCACGAGGTACGAGAAGAGGTACTTGACTGTAAATATGTCAGAATTCGGGAAGGTAATGAGGGCGAAGCACGCATGATGGTAGTGGAACATGATGGTGCTGTTCGGCCACTGGTTGATAAGATCAGTGAAGCAGATATCATTGTAAACGGCACCTTCCAAGATACAAAAAATCCTACCGACTTTGTTACCGAAGCAGAAAGTGGATGCCTCAAGCCCAATAGTCTCATTATTGACGTCAGTTGTGACGAGGGAATGGGATTCTTTTTTGCCAAACCCACGACATTCAAGAACCCGATGTTTAAATATGAAAGCATTGATTACTACGCCGTAGACCACACTCCTAGTTATCTATGGGAAAGTGCCACCCGATCAATTTCTGCCGCACTCATTGTTTATTTACCTACCGTACTGGCGGGCCGTGATAGTTGGCAGCAAGATGAGACTATTCGACGGGCGATTAATATTGATGGTGGCGTGATTCAAAACTCAGCCATTCTATCGTTTCAAAATCGTGAATTGGACTACCCTCATAATGTGCGCTAATACGGCTGACTAATATAGTTCAACCATTGCACACATCATGCCTATTCCATATAGCATTGAAAGGGAAGCTTAATTAGTTTTTATGGGTGAGAGTAACTTGATACTTCGTACCAAGCGAGTGCATGAGAATAATATCTTAGTGTAAAATTAAGGATGTAAGTTAAAGCCCTATAAGTATCAAACATGCTAACTATTGGATTTTTATAAGGCTAATAGCTAATCAATGACTCTAACCCTATTGATTTTGGGTATAATTAGCTGTATAAGAATATTTATCAAGAGTTTTAGTTTTATATTCGAACTGGTGAATTCGGATATAATTTTTATATTTCACCAACAATCATGAGTAAATAAAATGAGTAAAGGTACAGTTAAATGGTTCAATGCCGATAAAGGCTTCGGTTTCATTACACCTGAAGATGGCAGCAAAGATTTGTTTGTTCATCATTCAGAAATCCAAGCTGGCGGCGGATATGCAACATTAAATGATGGTCAAGCCGTTGAATTCGAAGTGGGTGAAGGTCAAAAAGGCCCATGTGCGAATAAAGTAGTTGCTATCTAAAAACCGCAACACATAACAAGCGAAGACAGCTGGACGGTTTCGCCGTCCACTTCTTTGAGCGTTATCTGCTTAAAAAAAGGGGACAGATTTAATTAAATCTGTCCCCTTTTCTTTTTACATATTAATTTCATACGAATGTACCTTTAAGCACATCAATATTCTGGTATTTAACAACCAGTTCTTCGCCGCCTTTTATTACAGGGAAATTGACACCGTCATCACTCCAGTGATCAAATTCAGCCTCTCTATCTTGTTCAACTTTAACAATGGCAAGAAGCTTCCCATTTATGTGGAATTTTAATTCTTCATCGACTTCTAGGAATAAATTCTCAAGCTCTATTTCAATATGATCAGGGTTACCTTTTTTAAATATTGTATAAGTTACTTCAGGTCTACATTCTTCAAAGCGCTGATCAAATATTTCCATCTTTGCAGTAAAGCGTTTAACAACAACGCCTCCTTTCCCTTTACCAAAAAAAATGAATAGAAAAAAGACAACTAATAGATACCACCAATGAAACTCTAAAAAATAGTCCATTCAATTCCCTTTCTAATATTTGCGATGGTACGACATGGTTTGACACATAATGTAGCCATCAGCGGCGACAGAAAGCATAGCGAGGAACGAGCGGTGCTTTTTAGCGTCCGAGTAAATTTTCCTTGTTATATGATCATTCATACTTGCGCCCATTATGCTTAAGCCAACCACCTATATGCCGACCACCAGGATCATGGTGTGTCCAGTGGATAACACCACCCTTAGAATTCCATTCGTATTCCCCGAAAAACTGTACTTCATCGCCCTCTTCCAGAGTATTTATTCTAGGTGCCAAATCAATGTTGTGTGCAACTAATAGAGTTTGACCAGAAGATAAGCGTAGGATGAATCTTTGGTGACGACTACCTTTATTATCATCACTGAGTATACGGCTAACATTCCCTGATCCGCTTACTTGTATGTCACTTAATTGGTTCTGATATGCGTCAGCAACCGAACTATCACTTAGTATACTTTCCCCAGTATATGTGGAAATATCATCCGGGTTATTTTGTATATACCCGTAGACTCCAATAGCGATCAATACCGCAATAAACAATCTTTTCATTTAGTACCCATATACTTTGTTTTTCATATAACTTGTTATTAACGGGAACAAAAAAACCTGTAATTCCTATACATATAGTGACTATATTTCCCTACGTATCAATAAGATCAGAGCAATTGATTTACACAAGCAATAAGCTATACAGTTTATCCCAATTAAAATAAGGCCCAGGATCGGTTTTTCGCTCGGGTGCTATTTGAGAATGGCCTTTTATCTGTCGCGTATTCAATTTTGGATAATGCTCACATAATAATAAAACCAGTTCAGCAAGACGATCATATTGTACTTGTTCAAAATACTGGTCATCACAGCCTTCTAACTCAATACCAATAGTAAAGTCATTACAAGCTTCTCGGCCTTCCCAACAGGAAGCGCCAGCATGCCATGCTCTTTGATGAAACGGCACATATTGAATGGTTGCACCATCACGACGGATTAATAGATGACAGGATACTTGCAACGCCGCAATCGTTTTAAAATACGGATGGGCTGTTGGGTCTAGTTGGTTTAAAAATAAATCATTGATCCAACCACCGGCAAACTCCCCCGGGGGCAGGCTGATATTGTGGATAACGATACCACTAATATCATTTTTATCGGGTCGTGCATCTTGATTTGGAGAACAATGGTACGGTACACCCATCAAAAGCCCCGTCTGTTTATCTAATTGCACAGATCTCACCTCTTATATAACGCATGCAAAGTATTAAATCGATTAAAAAGATAGAAAATTGCTCTGTCACCCGTTAACCTTATCCCTTTCTATTACTTAATTTAGCCTTGCCCATGACAATCACCAATATCGTGCCTACCGAAATCATCTCATCTCAAGTCAAATTAGCACTAGAAGAAGACATTGGTCAACACGATCTCACAGCCGACTTAATTCCCCTAACCAGCATAGCAACTGCGACCATTATCAATCGCGAGCCAGCTACACTCTGTGGTCAAGCCTGGCTTAATGAGGTGTTCAAACAAGTCGATCCTAGCATAGACATCACATGGCATTTTAATGACGGCGATAACTTGCCTAGCAACAGTACGCTATGCGAACTTAGAGGCCCTGCTCGTAGTTTATTAACGGGCGAACGTACAGCAATGAATTTTATTCAAACCCTATCGGCAACCGCTACACTTAGTCAACATTATGCAAAGCAGGTACAAGGGTTCAATGTACAAGTATTAGATACCCGTAAAACCATTCCTGGCTTCCGACTAGCCCAAAAATATGCCGTACGCTGCGGTGGCTGTTATAACCATAGAATTGGTCTCTACGATGGCATCTTAATTAAAGAAAACCATATCAATGCTGCCGGTTCTATTAATGCTGCAATTGCACTCGCTCGTAGCTTGCATCCGACTATTGCTATTGAAGTCGAAGTCGAAAACTTCGAAGAATTGGAGCAAGCGCTATCAGGACAAGCTGATATTATTTTGCTCGATAATTTTGATATCCCTGCCCTTAAACAAGCCGTTGAAGTCAACCAAGGCCAAGCTAAATTAGAAGCCTCCGGCAATGTGAATCTAACGACTGTCAGAGCGATAGCACAAACCGGCGTTGACCGCATTTCAGTAGGCGCCTTAACCAAAGATATCAAAGCTATTGATCTCTCAATGCGTTTTATCTAAACCGCTTTAATGCTGAAACCCTGAATCACAGCCTTCGTGTAGATGACTAGAAACTCTGCTTTTGAGTCATCAAGTCCTGGTTGGTGACCTCTCAATTTGAGCATGGCCTTTTGTCTTTTTAGGCCATCAATAAATACCATAAAACCAGATTAGCCAGTAATAAGACCACGGCTGCACCTTTCCAAAAACCCAATGGATTTCGCTCAATTAAAGGTAGATGTTCTTCCTTTAAATAATCAGGGTTCGGTTTTCTTAAATCACTCTCTAATTCTGACAATTTGTCATAACGTTTTTCTGGGTTCACTTCGACCGCTTTTCTTATGGCTTTATCAACCCAGTCAGGGATATTACGTGTGTAATTCTGAATAGCGGTATAACGTAATTTGCTGAGTGTGCCTTTCTCAACTGCTTTTAAAAGTCTTTCGCCATACGGCAACTTACCCGTGATCATTTCATAAACAATGCAGCCCAAAGAAAACAAATCGGATTGTGTTGTGCCTGGTTTTTCCATCAAATACTCAGGTGCGGTGTAATGTTTGGTCCCCAATAATTTTTTACGTTCAACCGGTGTCGAAATATCGGCTATGCCTGCTATTTTAGTTGAACCAAAATCAACAATCTTCACCAAGCCTTCGGCTGTGATCATAATATTGCCGGGCTTGATATCTTGATGCAGCATGTCTAGACGATGAAACGCACGTAAGCCTGAAACAGTTTGAGACACAATATTACGAATCATGGTTAAATCAGGTTCCGTCTGATCTCTCATCCATTGTTCAAGGGTCTGACCTTCAATATATTCCATAATGTAATAAAAAAAGCGCCGTGGTGTTTTTTGCTCTATGGTTCGAATCACATGCGGGCTATCGATACGCCGACCCACCCACTCTTCTAACTGAAACCGTTCTAAATAAGCCGGATCATCCTCAAAATTAACCGATGGCGTCTTAATCACCACTTTTTGATCTGTTTCTGTATCCACTGCCAGGTAAAGCTGGCTAGTCGAACTGGCATGCAACTCTCGGGTAATCCGATAGCCATCTAAAATCATGCCTTCATACAACTCAGGTGGAAACGGCAATTGGGTGAGTTGTGAAAAAACCTCGTTTGGGTCTTGAGAAGGTAAAGTCTCAACTGCCAATAATTGGCAACTCACATTATCAAGGCTGCCTTGCTCAAGCGCCTTGGCAATCAGCTGTTGACACACGCCATCCAAATCCTGTTGATCGCCACTTAATAAAGCACTGATGGTTTTATCGGCTACATAATCATGAATACCATCGGTGGTAATTAAAAACTGATCACCCTGCTCAACAGTGACCGTCTTATAATCAATATCAAGACGATAATCGATGCCCATCGCCCTACCCAAATACTCTCGTTCACCCGGCATTTGAATACGATGATCATTGGTCAACTGCTCAAGATCATGGCCCCGAAATAAGTAGATTCGTGAATCACCGACATGGAATAAATGTGCCGTAGTCGATTTAATCACCAAGCCACAAAATGTACTGGCTAAACCACGTGAACTATCACGGTATTGGCTGCTTTGGCTATACAGCCAGGTATTAATTGCCGTCAGTACTTTACCACCCGATTTTTTAACGGACCATGAATCTGGGGTACTAAAATAGTCTTCTAAAAACCCAGTGACACAACATTGACTCGCTTGCTTGGCTTCCGTACTACTACTCACCCCATCAGCCAAGGCCAGAGCTAACCCTTTTGTCGCTAATAAATTACTATTTTCAGGGACAAAGTGGCCTAAGGAATCTTGATTCTCCTCTTTGAGGCCCTTGTCTGAATAAGCGCCGACCCTTACTTTTAATTTACTGGTCATTATTTACCTTAATGAACATCAATCATTTGTACCGTACCATCGGGTAGTACCTCGGCCATTTGGCCTTGTGGTTCATCCATAAATTGCACTGCAACTAAGGTCACAACCGCGGTCGCAGCAATAACGAGGAAGAAAGTCTGTGCCGACACAAGCGATAAAACCGTTAAGAAAGTCACTGCACCCACATTACCATACGCCCCTGCCATGCCTGCTATTTGACCTGTTAAACGACGTTGCACTAAAGGCACAACAGCAAACACCGCACCCTCTCCCGCTTGCACAAAAAAGGAACACATCATTGTTGCCAACACCGCTGCAGCAATATACCAATCTGATGTAATCTGGCTCATCAACAAATAACCGACTATCAAGCCAGATATGCAAATCGTTAAAGTGCGTTTACGACCCAAGCGATCACTAAATAAGCCACCGATAGGACGTGACACCAAATTCATAAAGGCAAAACCAGATGCCAATAAACCCGCTTGCACCGCAGTGATATCGAAGGTATCACTAAAGAATAATGGCAACATCGATACCACAGCCAACTCAGAACCAAATGTTGCTAAATAAGCCAAATCAAGCACAGCCACTTGTTTGAATTTATAGCGGTGAATTTCTGGTACAGCCTTAACAAAGATATCCTTATTAACCTGATAAATATGATAAGCCTGATAAAAATACAGTACAAAAAGCCCGATAAATATGGCTTGTGAAACCCCAGCTGACAATAAATGAACACCGCTCGGCGATAATTTCCAAGTCAACAATGCCAAAGCAGCATACATCGGAATATTCATAACCAAATACAGCACCAAGTCACCTTTGCTCGTGACCTCCATACCGCCCGATTTTTTAGGCTTAAAATAGGTCGATCCTTTTGGTGTATCAGACACACTATTATAATAAATAAAGGCGTATACCAAGGCTATGGCGCCAGTTAAAGCCACAGCATAACGCCAGCCATCGTCGCCGCCGAACATCAGTGCAATAGTCGGTAGGCTCATCGCAGCAGCAGCTGATCCAAAGTTACCCCAACCGCCATAAATACCCTCAGCTAAGCCCACTTGCTTAGCCGGATACCATTCAGAAATCATCCGAATGCCAATGACAAAACCTGCGCCAACAAAACCCAACATAAAGCGAGCAGCAGCCAATTGTTCAAAGCTATCGGCCATGGCAAAAAAGAAACAGATAAAACTCGATATGCCCAATAACAAGGAATACATGATTTTCGGGCCATATTTATCCACCAACATGCCCACCACAATCCGTGCAGGAATGGTCAAAGCAACATTCAAAATCAATATGGTTTTAATTTGTTGGTCTGTTAGACCCAAAGTGTCACGAATGGACATCAATAAAGGCGCATGATTAAACCAGACTACAAAACTAATAAAAAAAGCCATCCAGCTTAAATGCAGAATTCGTGTATTACCGCTAAAGGATAATAACTTGAGTTTTTGTGCTGACATTGCAAATCTCACATCGAGGGTTAGACCAACATTGGTCAAACACCCTATTGCGGAAATCATGCCAACCGGTAAGGAGTTGATTTTGCTTGTTATTTTATAATTACCTCAAGTAGCAAGGCACTAAGTTGTTGCAACAATAGAAACGTTTGCACAGTGATAGTGCAGAGGTAGATGTCATCTGATAATAAATATCAAGTTGCTTGCTCCATTGACCTTCTATTAACACTATAAACAAGTATTAAGAACCGTTAAATAAAAGTGTCTAGAATGGAACCACCCTTTTAGTACACACAAAACATCCTAAATCTCTGACGTCAAAGGGTTTAAATGTGGCGTGTCTGAAGAGGAATCAGGATCAAGGGAGCAGCTAACTTGATCCTGATTTTTATAAATAATTAAGCCACTTTTCTAGCATGACGTTGATGCAAGAAATGAATAACGTCAGAACGTAAATGGTTGTAGTGCTGATCATGCGCTAAGTCAAGACGTTTCCTTGGTCTTTCCAAGTCAATTGTAAGTACTTCGCCAATTGAGGCTGCTGGGCCATTAGTCATCATCACGATTTTGTCAGACAGTAAAACCGCTTCATCCACATCATGGGTAATCATAATCACTGTGTTATTAAGTTCAGCTTGGATTTCCATTAGAGAGTCTTGCAAATGGGCCCGAGTTAACGCATCAAGCGCACCAAACGGCTCATCCATCAGCAATACTTTTGGCTCCATCGCTAAGGCTCTGGCAATGCCGATTCGTTGTTTCATACCGCCCGATAATTCCGCAGGTAATTTATCTCTAGCGTGACTCATATGCACCAGCTCAATATTATGATCAATCCACTCTTGCATTTCTTTTGCAGACTTTTTGCCTTTAAAAACTGATTTCACCGCCAGCTCGACATTTCCATGGGCAGTGAGCCATGGAAATAAGGAATGATTTTGAAACACGATAGCGCGATCAGGGCCAGGTTCATTGACTTCTCGTCCCTCTAGAAGTACCCCGCCTTGGGTAGCTTGATACAAACCACCCACAATATTCATCACCGTTGATTTACCACAACCTGAGTGGCCTATTATGCTGACAAATTCGCCCTTATCAATTTTTATGCTGACATCGTCCAGTGCTTTGAAAGGCCCATTGGGTGTTGGGAATTCGATACTAACGTGATCAATATTTAAATATTTTTCCATGATATTTTCCTAGCGCACTGTGGCATTTTTATCGTAAGAGAAGGCTTTTTGCATCGTCAACATAATGCGATCAAGCATGAAACCGAGAACACCTATCGTCAGTACTGCCACCATAATTCGGCCCAGTGATGACGAGCTGCCATTTTGAAACTCATCCCAAACAAACTTACCTAAGCCAGGGTTTTGAGCCAACATTTCAGCAGCGATTAACACCATCCAACCAATACCCAGTGAAATGCGTAGCCCGGTAAAGATCATCGGAATAGAAGATGGAATGACAATTTTAAAAACGGTTGTTAAATAATTAAGGCGTAGCACCTTGCCCACATTAATCAGATCTTTATCAATAGATGAAACACCGACAGCGGTATTAATCAAAGTCGGCCAGAGTGAACATAATGTAACGGTAATCGCTGAGGTAATAAATGATTTAGAAAAAGCGGGGTCGGTCGACACATACGTCGCACTCACCACCATGGTCACAATGGGCAACCATGCTAAGGGTGAAACCGGTTTAAATATTTGTATTAAGGGGTTTAAAGCCGAATAGAGTGTATCGCTCAAGCCGCTAACAATACCGATAGGAATTGCAATCACACTGGCAATTAAGAACCCAATAAAGACGGTAAATAAGCTGGTTAGAATTTGATCAAAGTAGGTTTCTTTCCCGGTATATGGTCGAACTTTAACCGTCGACTCGGGATTTTTTGCTAACTTTTCAGCATTGCGTTGGTCTTGACGCTCAAAGAATTTAACTTCTTTTTCGCGCTCGGCATAATGCTCATCGATTAAAATATTGGCTTGTTCATATACTTGAACAGGGCCTGGCACTTGACCCAAACTGGTCACCACTTTGGCAGCACCCACATGCCAAAGCATTAAAAATACGGCGAAGGCCACAATGGGAATACCGACCATGGTCGCTAATGTCGATAACTGTTGCTTGGGTGACTCCCCTGCCGCCATGTTGACTATAGGCACAAACCAAGTGAAGCCCATCATTTCAAATAAATTGATTATTTTATCTTTCATAAAAACTCTTTTTAACGTTGCATTAGATCGACCTGCTCAACATTAAGCAGGCCGACAATAACGTTCTAATGGCTATTTCAGGACAGTCTCACCCTTTAAACCGATTGGAAATTGTTCCAAATAGGCATTGGGTTGTGTGCCATCAAAGGTGACTTCATCAATAAACTCGCTTTGTGCAGGTTTAAACCCTGTTTCTGTCGCAAAGTCTGGAAAGTCTTTTGCATCCAACTTGCCTTCAGCTATCAACTCTTTGGCTGCAACAGCATAGATATCAGGGCGATAGACTTTCTTAGCCATATCCATAAACCATTCATCGGTTTTTGGCTCGGCAATTTGGCCCCAACGACGCATCTGCGTTAAATACCAAATCGCATCACTGTAGTACGGGTAAGTGGCGTTATAACGATAGAAAACATTGAAATCAGGCACATCACGTGTATCGCCTTTTTCATATTCAAAGGTACCCGTCATGCTGTTGGCAATGACATCGTAATCGGCACCGACATAATTGCTTTGAGACAGAATTTTTACCGCCTCTGGGCGATTAGCATTATTATTGTCATCTAACCATGCAGCAGCACGAATTAAAGATTTCACCACCGCGATATGGGTATTTGGATTGGTATCTGCCCAACCTTTGCTGACACCAAATACTTTTTCTGGATTATTCTTCCAAATCTCATAATCGGTAATGACAGGAACACCAATACCCTTGAATACGGCTTGCTGATTCCAGGGTTCACCCACACAATAACCATAGATGGTGCCCGCCTCCATTGTTGACGGCATTTGCGGTGGTGGTGTCACCGATAACATGGCATCAGCATCAATTTGACCACTGACATCCCCTTTATGGGGTGCGTAATAACCTGGGTGAATACCACCAGCGGCTAACCAATAGCGTAGTTCATAGTTATGGGTAGAAACCGGGAACACCATGCCCATATTAAAGGGCTTACCTTCATCTTTATAATGTTCAACAACGGGTTTAAGCGAAGCGGCACTAATCGGATGAACAGGCTTGCCATCAGCCATTGGGACATGGGGTTTCATTTGCTCCCAGATGGTATTTGATACCGTAATCGCATTACCATTCAAGTCCATACTAAACGCTGTGATAATATCTGCTTTAGTCCCAAAGCCAATCGTCGCACCCAAAGGCTGACCTGCCAGCATATGAGCACCATCTAAGTTGCCATCAATCACGCCATCTAATAATACTTTCCAATTAGCTTGTGCCTCTAATGTGACGTAAAGTCCTTCGTCCTCAAAAAAGCCTTTTTCATAGGCGATGGCAAGGGGTGCCATATCGGTTAATTTAATGAAACCAAACTTCAAATCTTCTTTTTCAAGCTCTCCTGGTGCAGCTTGAACAACAGAGATTTGAGTCAATCCAGCAGACAAAGCAAAGCTGGCTACGGCGAGTGCTTTTACAATCTTTTTAGCTGAAAAAAGCGGTTTAGTGGTATACATGGTGCGACTCCAAAAATAAATTTTTTCCAAAAAAAAACGCACTCCAAGAGTTGAAACTCTCAAAGGACGTCTTTATCCATTTTGCCCTTTTGGGCCATTCTGCATGCAACCCGCCGTTGGGTTACTCACTTAATGTCATTATCTTACATCTTAACTTTGCAGAGACCATGCCAACTTTAAAATAAACATAACTATAAAATAATAATCAGTATGTTATATAAACTAGTTAATCTTAATTATTAATATAATTAATGACTGCTTTTATTGCTTACGCACCGACAAAGTGCAGACCATTAACCAATATCATGCAGGCTGTAGCTTGTCGTAGTTATATTAATAATATAGTTAAGTTAACTCGCGTTTCATCGCACTAATTGGGCTAAATAGATCGGCTGCATTAATGACTGTTTTAGCCAAGTCGACTAATTTTATATTTTGATTCATAGCCTTAGTTCGTAATAATGTATAGGCCTGACCTTCGGAACATTGTAGCTGTTCCATAATGATGCCTTTCGCACGATCAATCGTTTTTCGATCAGCCAGACTACTTCGTAGTTGCTTCAGTTCTTTTTGCATTGATTGATTTTTCTGAAAACGTGCTAAAGCAGTACGTAAAATAGGGAGCAACCGTTGTTCACTTAAGCCATCAATCACATAGGCACTGACACCCGCTCTAATCGCGTGTTCAATCGCATCATTTCCATCCGCTTCGGTAAAAATAACGATGGGCAATGGGTATTGTTCACTGATCAGTTTTAATTGGCTTATCAAGCGTTGACTAGGATTCGCTATGCACATAACGATCAACGCAGGATCACTCAACTCAGAATTAACGATCAAATCATTTAAACTGGTTCCTTCAAATACAATTTGATAATCACTCGCCTTCAACACCTTTTGAACTAACTTTGTTGATTGCTCAGATTCACTCACTAGAACAGTATTAATCGACATGGCTACTATTTTTAATCCTGATTAAGATTGTTTAAAAATTTGCCTAAAAAATACAGCCGGACAGCGAACTGCCCGACTATACCCATGGCAACCGTTTAAAACTTCACTTGTCCATAAAGCCAGAATTTTTCAGTATCGACTGTACTACTAAATTCATCATCAGCATTGTAGTCAGCGTATTTCACACCCAATGTGTAATGTTTAGCAAACGTCTTTTGTAGCAAGATATCAAACTCATCACCCGCATCTAGATTGCCTTGATCTGTTTTAAAGTCATGATACGCAGCCACTAGTTTGGCACCCATTACATTACCCACTACGGTGAAATAGGTGTCTTCTAGACCTTGTGCTGGTGTTGTTAAGAACTGATCTGCCCAACCCTGATACGCATGGTTGGTGCCAAGGGGTGTTTTAAAACTAGAAGTCCCATCACCCTCTTGTACCTCATGCGATACTTTGGCCAGCCAGCCTTTATATTTTGCGCCCAGTTCAAACAAGTAATAATCCTGCTCATCCATCGTGCCCTCTTTATAATCATCCTGATTAGCATATTCTGCTGTATAGATAACTTTCACCGCCTCATTAACCGCCTGAGCACCGCTTAAACGTGCACCTATGGTTTGTGAAGATAAGGCAGCGTTATCATCGTAATCGAGGAAATAACCATAAGCCTCTAGTTTTCCAATGGGCAGGCCACTATATTGTGCATTAAGAAGGTGGGCATCTAAATCAATCACACCATCTTTGATAAACGTACCGACAGTACGATCATCACCAAAAATCGTATTGACCTTATTGATATAGGCATAACTCAGCTTAGTATCTTGTAGAGCACTATTACTGACAGCAAAGGCATCAAATGACTGGTGATTTTGTCGCCACAACACATTACCTATATGGCGATGGAATGGTGCATTACGATAACTCAATTCTTGGCGACCAAATTTAAACTCAGTATCAAAGCCGTTATATTGCAGATAGGCTTGATTCACTTCGGTACCATCAGGATCGGCCACTACTGAATAAGTCCCTTGACCATTTGTGGTGCTGTTGTAACTGTCTGAGCCTAATTCCGACACATCTTCAAGTTCTAGAAAACCACTAAAGCCTTTAAATTGACCCGTCTTATAACCAAGGGTCGTACGAAGCGTCAATGCATCGGCATCTTTCAGGGCATTATCTTGTTCGACAGATTCATAACGGACACGCGCTGAGAAGCTAACTTTACCGTTTGTAAGTGCATCGATAAACGCATCTTCTGCCTGAACAGCTGGCGTTGTCAGTATTGCCATTAAAGATGATGCCAAGATAGTCATTGACAGCGGTTTTTTTGTATAAGCCATTTTTTTTCCTTCTAAAAAAACAAAAGCCATACCCAGCAACGCTGAATATGGCTTCATTACCATTAAAATAATTAGTAAACTCGCTGCTTCGTTGCAGTAATTCATTACTATTATAGCAATGAGCATGCCAACTATTCATACCGTTGATTTAAAAGGATATTTGTAATATTTTAACGTTCTTAACTTGTGACCATGCACCATGATAATTCGCTCAATTAAAGCATTGCACTAAAGTAATACCTAGTTAGGCATTGTTGGCTAACAGCGCTTTTAACTCCGGAATACAAGAACCACAATTCGTCCCCGCTTTTAAGCAATGACCAATCTTATCAACTGAATCTGCTTTGCCATCTTTAATGGCATCAATAATGGTGTTTTCACCGACACCAAAACAAGCACAAATCAATGCGCCCACATCAGGTAATCCAGCGCCTGGACCTCCCGCTAATAAACCCGCCCTTTGTTCATCAGTAATGCTGTCATTAGCGAAGTGCTGGCTTAACCAAGCTCGGCTGGGCAAATCATGATTGGCTGCTATAAACACCACGCTCTCAAGCTTTCCGTCTTGCAGTTTAACGGCTCGATAACGGCCTAGTACCTGATCTTCAAACTCAAGCCAATCCCCATCATCCCCTAATTGCTGCTTAGCCCATGATTCAGTATTTTCTATAACACTGTCACCCGCTAATTCATAGCGCCAGAACTGCTGGCCTTTCACTGCCACCCAGTAAACATGATCTGAAACATTCAATGGCCGACGCGATAAAATAAAGCCATGCCAAACAGCGTGATAAGGTTTGACACTGACGGGCGTGTGCTTAAATTCTGGTTGCCCTGAAATAGGATCAACATGGGCATCGACTAGCACATCAACGCGCCCATTAGAGGCAAACTGTTGATTCCAGTGGATTGGAATAAAGACATTGCCTTGCTGCTGACCTGCACTGATCTGAACACGTACTAGGACTTCACCACAGTCGCTTGCCACTGTCGCCAGCATACCGTGCTCTATACCTAATGCTGCTGCATCATCGCAATGCATTTCAACAATAGGCTCTGCTGTGTGGTTATTCAATTTACTACTACGCGCTGTTCGCGTCATGGTGTGCCACTGATCTCTAACACGGCCAGTATTCAATACCAGAGGATACTGTTTCGACACCTTATTGACGGGTGCCCTAGGCGCGATGGCGATCAGTTGTGCACGACCATTTTTAGTGAAAAAGCGTTTATC
>Ga0316189_10000848_pt1 | contig 30632 bp, 31 predicted proteins | sample LowCovwburrow_MG_FD_204930 | JGI IMG/M metagenome (GOLD analysis project Ga0316189, IMG submission 204930) | Coastal sediment microbial communities from Maine, United States - Lowes Cove worm burrow | ecosystem: Environmental > Aquatic > Marine > Coastal > Sediment | place: USA: Maine...
TGTTTAAGCAGGATGGGTGAAGCGCAGCGTACCCGTCAGCTCTCCAGCAGCTTTTTCAGCAGCTCGTTGACCTGCTTTGGATTGGCCTTTCCCTGGGTGGCTTTCATTACCTGGCCGACAAAAAAGCCGAAAAGTTTTTGCTGGCCTGCGCGGTACTGTTCAATCTGCTGCGGATTATTATGCAGCACTTCCGTGATAATGGCTTCGATGGCTGATGAATCCGAAATTTGCTTCAGGCCCTGCTGTTCGATGACCTCGTCGGCACTGCCCTCACCATTCCACATCGCCTCGAACACCTGCTTGGCAAGCTTGCCGGATATCGTGCCATCCTCGATGCGTTGCAACATGACACCGAGCGCAGCCGCGCTTACCGGGCTGTCGTTAATATCGCCGTCGCTCTTGTTAAGCGCACCGGACAACTCGCCCATGACCCAGTTGGCACTCAGCTTGCCCAGACCACCCGAGGCCACCACCACGGCTTCAAAATAGTCAGCCAGTTCCCGTGTAGCGGTCAGTACGCCGGCATCATAATCAGACAAGCCGTGTTCACTGACAAAGCGGGCCTTCCTGGCATCAGGCAGTTCCGGCAAGGTATTCCTGACCGCCTCGATGAATTCATCATCCAGCTCGACCGGCAACAGGTCCGGGTCAGGAAAGTAGCGGTAATCATTGGCTTCTTCCTTGGAGCGCATCGGGCGGGTTTCGTGCCTGTCGGGATCGAATAAACGTGTTTCCTGCACCACCATGCCGCCGGATTCGATCAGCATGATCTGGCGTTCCACCTCGAGGTTGATCGCCTGTTCAACGAAACGAAAGGAGTTGATGTTCTTGATCTCGGCACGCGTACCGAACTCCTGCTGGCCAAGCGGTCGCACCGACACATTGGCGTCACAACGAAATGAACCCTCCTGCATGTTACCGTCACTGATATCCAGGTAACGCACCAGTGAATGAATCTTGCGCATGTAGGCTACGGCTTCCCTGGCCGAACGCAGTTCCGGTTCGGAGACTATTTCCAGCAACGGTGTGCCGGCACGGTTCAGGTCAATACCGGTCATGCCATGAAAACTTTCATGCAGCGACTTGCCGGCATCCTCTTCCAGGTGGGCACGGGTGATACCGATGCGCTTGCTGCTACCGTCTTCCAGATCGATATCAAGATAGCCATCGTGAACAATCGGCAGTGCCAGCTGGCTGATTTGATAGCCCTTCGGCAGGTCCGGATAAAAATAGTTCTTGCGGTCAAATACCGAGCGCCTGGCTACCGTGGAGTGCGTTGCCAGTCCAAACTTTGCAGCCATACGCACTACATCTGCATTCAGTACCGGCAACACGCCCGGCAGTCCCAGGTCAACCGCACAGGCCTGGGTGTTCGGTTCTGCCCCGTAGGTAGTGGATGCCCCGGAGAATATCTTGCTACTGGTGGCAAGCTGGGTATGAATTTCCAGCCCGATGACAGTTTCCCATTCCATGATCAAAACCCCTGCGGCGAATGTGTATGCCAGTCAGTCGCCTGCTGGTATTGATGTCCGACATTCAGCAGACGCGCTTCATCAAAATAGTTACCCACGACATGCAAACCCACCGGCAAGCCGTCCGAGAAACCGGCCGGAACCGATATAGCCGGCAAACCGGCAAGGTTGACGGCAATCGTGTAGATATCCGACAGGTACATGCTCACCGGGTCATCGGCCTTTTCACCGAGTTTGAAGGCTACCGACGGCGCCGTTGGCCCCATGATGACATCGACCTGCTCAAAGGCACGCAGAAAATCATCACGAATCAGGCGCCGCACTTTTTGTGCCTGCAGGTAATAGGCATCGTAATAGCCGGCTGACAGTGCATAGGTACCTACCAGTATGCGGCGCTTGACCTCGTCGCCAAACCCTTCACCACGTGAACGCGTATACAGGTCTTCAAGGTCTTGCGGTTCACTGGCGCGGTAACCGAAGCGTACACCGTCAAAACGGGACAGGTTGGAGGAACATTCAGCCGGCGCCACCACGTAATAGGCCGGCACTGACAGGTGTGTATTCGGCAGGGTGATATCAACCAGGGTTGCACCGAGCTTGCGGTATTCATCCAGCGCCGCTTCAATGGCAGCGGCAACACCCGCATCCAGCCCTTCGCCAAAGTACTCCTTTGGCAGGCCGATCTTCAAACCCTGCAGCGGCGCATTCAGGCCGGCCATGTAATCATCCACCGGGCGGTCCACGCTGGTGGAGTCGCGTTCGTCAAAACCGGCCATGGCAGCCAGCATGACGGCAGCATCCTCAGCCGTGCGGGTAAATGCGCCGCCCTGGTCGAGACTGGAAGCAAACGCGATCATACCGTAGCGCGACACCCGTCCGTAGGTTGGCTTGATACCGGTAATGCCGCACAGGGCCGCGGGCTGACGTATGGAGCCGCCGGTATCGGTGCCGGTGCTGGCCGGCACCAGCCGGGCCGCCACCGCGGCCGCCGAACCACCGGAAGAACCGCCTGGCACGGTAGCCGCATCCCAGGGATTTTTCACTGCCCCGTAAAAACTGGTTTCATTGGATGAGCCCATGGCAAATTCATCCATGTTGGTCTTGCCAAGCATCACCGCCCCGGCTTCAAGCAGTTTCCGGGTAACCGTCGCATCATACGGTGCGATAAAGTTATCCAGCATCCTGGAGCCGCAGCTGGTCTTCACCCCGCGGGTGCAGAAGATATCCTTGTGTGCGAACGGAATACCGGTCAGCGGTGCGGCAGTCCCTGCCTTGATACGGGCATCCGCGGCCTTTGCTGCCGCCAGAGCCTGCTGCTCTACCACCGTCACGAAACAGTTGAGCTCACCGTCATAGCTGCTGATGCGATCGAGACAGGCACGCGTCAATTCTTCACTGGAGCAGGTGCCTTTGCGTAAATCTGCTGATAATTCAACAAGGGTTTTCTGGTGCATAGGTGTGTATATCCGATTCAGTCTGTTCAGCTTGTGCCTTGCGGCAGACTGGCCTGGCGACGTCCGCCGCCCGCTCCGCCGGTGATCTGTTGCCGTAGGTCGTTATTCGATCACCTGCGGCACAAGATACAAACCGGACTCGGTTTGCGGCGCAACCTGCTGGAAATTATCACGATTATTCGTCTCGCTAACGACATCCGGGCGCAACCGCTGGGTCGCTTCCAGCGGATGCGCCAGCGGCTCCACACCACCAGTATCGACCGCATTCAGCTGCTCAACAAAGGCCAGGATGTCCGACAGGTTACGTGAGTACTCCGGTATATCGTCGGCGTTGATACCAAGCCGGGCCAGGTGGGCAATTTTCTTTATCTCAGCAGTATCAAGGCTCATGGTGACCCCGTAGTCAGTTGATCGCGTTTAAAAACAGGGGCATTGTGTACCCCGTCGCCCATATTTGCCCCTTCAGAGTCTCTCGGCGATGCTATTGCAAGGCGCAGTCCGCAGTGAATGGCTAGCCCTTTACAAGGATTGGAACACAGCAATTGCCTCGCCGAAAGACTCCCGGAGGGCCAGTCAGGAAGCGCTCATCCGCTACGTTATGCCTCTTGGAAAGGGGGCGACCATTCCCAGCGAGCCATGCCTTGCGGCTAAACGCTTCCTGGCAGGCTGAATGGACCAATATGGGCAACGCGGTACACTAGCACAATCGATAATGAAGGACATCTCCACCTTTAATGGTACCCGTAGCACGCCGCGACGAATTCCGGCGTATTCCCTTGCCCCGAACGTTCACCGTTGATAGATTACCCGCTTCCTTTTTGGCCGACCCTCACGGATCCGTATTGAATGTTCATTAAAAGCCTGTTCGGGATGTTTTCCAACGACCTGTCCATTGACCTGGGCACCGCTAACACGCTGATTTATGTGCGTGGACAAGGCATTGTGCTGAACGAACCCTCGGTGGTCGCCATTCGCCAGGACCGTGGACCGGGCGGCCCCAAGAGTATTGCCGCTGTTGGCGCCGAGGCCAAATTGATGCTGGGACGCACTCCGGGCAATATCACGGCCATACGTCCGCTGAAGGACGGCGTCATCGCCGACTTCACCATTACCGAGAAAATGCTGCAGCACTTCATACATAAGGTGCACGAGGCACGTTTCTTCAAGCCCAGCCCGCGCGTACTGATTTGTGTCCCCTGTGGTTCCACCCAGGTGGAACGCCGTGCTATCCGCGAATCCGCTGCTGGTGCCGGCGCCCGCGAGGTCTATTTGATCGAAGAACCCATGGCGGCGGCTATTGGTGCCGGCATGCCGGTGGATGAAGCACGCGGCTCGATGGTGCTGGATATCGGCGGCGGCACATCGGAAGTCGCTGTTATCTCGCTGAATGGCATTGTTTATTCATCCTCGGTACGCATCGGCGGTGACCGCTTTGATGACGCCATTATCAATTACGTACGACGTAACTACGGCACCCTGATCGGTGAAGCAACCGCGGAACGCATCAAGCACGCCATTGGTTCTGCCTACCCGGGCAATGAGGTAGTCGAGCTGGAGGTCAAGGGGCGCAACCTGTCGCAGGGCATTCCGCGCAGCTTTACCCTCAACAGCAATGAAATCCTTGAGGCACTGCAGGAACCGCTGGCCGGCATCGTCGGTGCTGTCAAGACCGCGCTGGAACAAACGCCACCGGAACTCGGTGCCGACGTCGCAGAACGCGGCATCGTACTGACCGGCGGTGGCGCACTGCTGCGCGATATCGACAAGTTGCTGATGGAAGAAACCGGCCTGCCGGTGGTGGTTGCCGATGACCCGCTCACCTGCGTGGCACGGGGTGGCGGTCGTGCGCTGGAACTGTTTGATGAACGCGGTGGAGACGTTTTTACTGTCGAATAATTCCAGCGCAGTGGCTAGCCGTTCTATAATCATCCAATAGCCACGGAAGCACACGGAAATATTTCTATTAATAACTTTTTCTTGCGTGTTTTTCCGCGTGCTTGCGTGGCAAAATATTCTTTCTTTGTACCGGCTTAACCAGTAACAGGAACAATACTCCTGCCTGCTTAACACCACTGCATTGCGGGGTTCCCGATCAAGCTCATCTTTACACAGGGTCCATCAATCACGACACGACTGATCGTGCTGGTGGTCTTTTCTGCAGTACTCATGGTAATGGACCACAGGTACAAGAGCCTGGAGTCGGTGCGTGATGCACTGTCGGTAATCGTCTACCCGATACAAATGAGCGTTGAACTCCCCGGCTCGATCTCTGACTGGTTCAGTGAATCACTGGCGTCACGCCGCGCCTTGCAGGAAGAAGTCGACAGCCTGCGCACCCAGCAAGTCATACAAAAGGCGCAAATGCAGAAGCTGGCCTCGCTGGAAGTGGAAAACATTCGTCTGCGGGAGTTACTGGATTCATCTTTTGAAATCGGCGAGAGAGTGCTGATTGCAGAACTCATGTCGGTCAACCTTGACCCCTACAAGCACCAGATCGTCATTAACCGGGGAGAACTGCATAACGTCTATCCCGGCCAACCGCTGGTCGACGCCAACGGTGTGATGGGACAAATCGTACATGCCGGGCCATACACCTCCACAGCAATTCTCATTACAGACACCTCGCACGCCATTCCAATCCAGGTGAATCGCAATGGCCTGCGTTCCATCGCGCTTGGCAGCGGCGCCATTAATCGCCTGGATCTCCCCTATATACCGAACAGCGCAGACATCAAGGCCGGTGACCTGCTCACCACATCCGGACTGGGCGGACGTTTTCCGCCCGGTTACCCGGTCGCCACCGTGGTCACGGTCGAACATGATCCGGGCAATGCCTTCGCCAAGGTGATCGCAACACCGCTTGCTCATCTGGACCGCAGCCGCGAGGTATTGCTGGTGTGGCCAAATGTTGCCGTCGTCGAAGAAACACCTGAAAACATTCCGGTCGAGGCAACCGAAACAGACACGCAGACAATTGACAGCAACGAGGCCGCTGTTAGCAAGGAAGCCACCGACAGCAGTGATGCCGCTACCGAAAACACGGCGGACACACCGTGATTACCGGTAGACGTCACGGTGGCGGTGTCATCCTGCTGACTTTTATTATTGCACTGGTGCTGACTGTCATGCCGCTGCCCGACTGGGCCCGCTACGTGCGTCCGGACTGGGTGGGACTGGTACTGATTTACTGGTGCATGGCATTACCGGACCGGGTAGGTGTTGCCACCGGCTGGTTCATGGGATTAATGGTCGACCTGCTGACCGGTGCCGTGCTGGGTCAGCATGCACTGTCGCTGACAGTGGTCGCCTACCTGACACTGAAGTTTCACCAGCGACTGCGACTGTTCCCGGTCATGCAGCAGGCACTGACGGTGCTGGTGCTGCTGATCCTGCATCAGTTACTGGCGCTCTGGATCAGCCGCATCATAGGCCGGCCCGCCGCTCTCTGGTATTTCTGGATGCCATCCCTGCTTGGTATGCTGATCTGGCCACTGGTGTATTCCCTGCTGCGTGGCATACGTCGCGGTTTCCGGGTTAGCTAGGGTTTATTGCATGCTGGGCCGGATACACCTTAAAGACCACCTGTTCGAATCCCGTCTAATCACCAACCGGGCCATCCTGCTACTGGTTATCGGCGGATTGCTGTTATCGGTATTGCTGGTGCGCCTGCTGTATCTGCAAGTCGTTTCACATGAACACTACACCACGCTTTCGGAGGACAACCGGGTAAACCTGCAACCATTACCGCCGAATCGCGGACTGATATTTGACCGCAACGGTATCCTGCTGGCCGAGAACCTGCCTTCCTACCGTCTGGAGATTACGCCCGAGCAGGTAGATAACATGGCTGCCACGCTGAGCGCGCTGGAAGATATTATTGAAATACGCGACATTGACCGCAGTCGTTTCGAAAAATTGCTGGCACGCAAACCGCGCTTTGAAGCAGTGCCGCTGCGCTTTCATCTGAACGATGAAGAAGTCGCACGTTTTTCTGTTAACCGTCACCGCTTTCCAGGCGTGGACATTACCGCCGGCCTGGCTCGACATTATCCGCTGGGACCACTTGCGGTGCATGCACTTGGCTACGTCGGCCGTATTGACGAAAAAGCACTCAAGGTACTCGATAGTTCCAATTACCGCGGCACCTCGCATGTCGGTAAAAACGGCATCGAGAAAACCTACGAAGAATTGCTGCACGGCAAGGTTGGCCTGCAGCAGGTTGAAACCACCGCGCAGGGACGCATCATCCGCGTGCTTAGCCGTACCCCGCCGGTCTCCGGCAGCAACCTTTACCTGACCATTGATTCACATGTGCAACAGGCCGCTGAAGCGGCGTTTGGTGATTTCTCGGGATCTGCTATCGCCATTGACCCGAACAACGGCGACATCCTCGCTTTTGTCAGCCTGCCCACCTACGATCCGAACCCGTTCGTAAACGGCATCGACTATGACGACTATGCCGCACTCAGAAACAACGACAGGGAACCACTGTTCAACCGCGCACTGCGTGGCCAGTATCCACCCGGTTCCACGGTAAAACCGTTCATGGGACTGGCTGGACTGGAAACCGGCATCAGCAGCGAACACTCCAAGACCTATTGCCCGGGTTTCTACATGTTGCCCGGCAAGGATCGTAAATACCGCGACTGGAAACGCACCGGTCACGGCACCGTTGATTTAAACAGCGCCATCACCCAGTCCTGCGACGTGTACTTCTATGACCTTGCCCAGTCCCTGGGCATTGACCGCATTCACGATTACCTGCAGCACTTCGGTTTTGGCAAGGCGACAGGCATCGACATCCAGGGGGAACTCTCCGGACTGCTACCCTCGAAGGAATGGAAGCGCAGTCGGCGTAACCAGCCATGGTTCCCGGGTGAAACCATTATCACCGGTATTGGCCAGGGCTTTTTCCTGGTAACACCGGTACAACTCGCCGCTGCCACCGCCGCACTGGCAAATGGCGGCCAGATGTTGCAACCACAAATCATACATGCAGAACAGGAAGCTGAAAGCGACGAATTACAGCCGCATCATCCACAGGTACTGGAAACCATTACCATCGGTGAACAACAACACTGGGATCACGTGATTGAATCCATGATCGATGTGGTTCACAGTGCCCGCGGCACTGCCCGCAGCATCGGCAAGGACAGTCCCTACATGATTGCCGGAAAAACCGGTACCGCACAGGTATTCGGTCTCAAGGAAGAAGAAAAGTACGACGCCAGCGCCATCGCAGAAAAACTCCGCGACCATGCCCTGTTCATTGCCTTTGCGCCGGTTGATGATCCCAAAATTGCAGTCGCCGTCATTGTCGAGAATGGCGGGGGTGGCGGTTCGGTTGCAGCACCGATTGCACGCATCATTATGGATGCCTACCTGGGGAGATCAACACCATGAGCATGACTATCTCGCCACACCGCGAGGATGCCAGCCAGCGCGGCTGGCAGTACCGTCTGCACATTGATGCACCGCTGCTGTTTATCCTGATTGCCGTTTCCATACTCGGGCTGATCGTGCTCTACAGTGCCGGCGGCGGCGACATCGAACTGGTAGAGCGCCAGCTGATACGCCTCGGCATTGCCTATACCTGCATGCTGGTGGTTGCACAATTTCCACCCCGCCTGCTGCTACGACTGACACCGTGGTTATTTGTTACCGGCATCCTGTTTTTACTGGCGGTGCTGATAGGCGGTGAAATTAGCGGTGGAGCACAGCGCTGGCTGAACCTGTACGTGGTGCGCTTCCAGCCTTCGGAGATGATGAAGCTGGCAGTACCGATGATGGTGGCGTGGTACCTCGCAGACACACGCCTGCCACCGAACCGCTGGCAGTTACTGGCATCAGTCACCCTGATCGCTGTACCCATGCTGATGATTGCCAAGCAACCCGATCTGGGTACCGCGTTGCTGATCGCCAGCTCCGGTATCTTCGTGGTGTTTCTTGCCGGCCTGCAATGGCGGCTGCTGGCCTTTTTCAGCGCCCTGGTTGCTGCAGCCGCCCCCCTGATATGGCACTTCATGCATGACTACCAGCGCCAGCGCGTCATCACCCTGCTGAATCCTGAAAGTGATCCGCTGGGTTCCGGCTACCACATCATCCAGTCAAAAATCGCCATCGGTTCCGGCGGCCTGTTCGGCAAGGGCTGGATGAACGGCACCCAGTCACAGCTGAATTTTCTGCCTGAGCGCTCTACTGACTTCATTTTTGCGGTACTTGGCGAGGAATTCGGCTTTTTCGGCATCCTGTTGTTGTTCGCCTTGTATACCATCATCGTGATACGCGGCATCATGATCTCGATCCAGGCGCAGGACACGTATACCCGGCTGCTCGCCGGCAGCCTTGCGATGACTTTCTGCGTGTATTTTATTGTCAACACCGGCATGGTCACCGGCCTGCTGCCGGTGGTTGGTTTACCCTTGCCAATGATCAGTTACGGCGGTACATCCATTGTCACGCTGATGGCAGGATTCGGCATCCTGATGTCAATACAGACACACAGAAAATTACTCGCTACCTGATGGTCCATTCGATGCTAGAATGTGCCCGCAAGTTGAACAAAGGAAACTGGTAAATGCGCTTACAGGCTACAAAAAAAGCACTTTCCCGCAGTGTATTACTGACAGCACTGCTCACCCTCTCTACGGTTTCAGCAAGCAACTACAGTGCGCAACCGCAGGTGCAGGTATTCATCGACCGCATGGTCAGCGAGCATGGCTTTGAGCGCGATGAACTGGTCTCCGTGCTTGATAATGCAGAACGCCGCGAGGATATTCTCGAACTGATGCGCAAACCGGCCGAGAAAACCAAGCCCTGGTTTGAGTACCGGAAAATATTTCTGACAAAAAGTCGCATTGATGGCGGCGTGACCTTCTGGAAAGAGAATGCCGGTCTGCTGAAACAGGCCGCCAGGGAATTTGGCGTCGACCCGCAGATTATCGTTGCCATCATCGGCGTCGAAACGCGCTATGGCAGCAATACAGGCCGTCACCGGGTTCTGGATGCCCTCGCCACACTCGGCTTTGATTATCCGCCACGCAGCAAGTTTTTCACCGCCGAGCTGGAGCAATACCTGCTACTGGCACGCGAGGAAGACATCGACGTACTCAGCACTACCGGTTCCTATGCCGGCGCCATGGGTTACGGCCAGTTCATCCCCAGCAGTTATCGCCATTATGCCATTGATTTTAATAAAGATGGCAAGCGCGACCTGTGGACCAGCAAGGCCGACATCATTGGCAGCGTCGCCAACTATTTCAGGGAGCATGGCTGGACGTCAGGAACCCCGGTCGCGGTACCGGCTGACGTGCAGGGGAATGACTACCAGACGGTGCTCGACCTGGGCTACAAGCCCAATACCGTACTTGATGCCATGCGCCATGACGGCATAACCCCGCGCACGCCGCTGCCGGATGAACTGCTTGCCGCGCTGATGGCCTTTCAACAGGAAAACGGTACGGAGTACTGGCTGGGCTTCAACAATTTCTATGCCATTACCCGTTACAACCACAGTCCGTTGTATGCGATGGCCGTCTACCAGCTAAGCGAGGAAATTCGTGATGCCTATGAAACGAGCCGCCTCAACAATGACTGAATCAGCCGGCAAACTGACCTCGGTCCTGCACCTGGCAGGCGTTTTGTTGATTGCCGCCGGTTTAACTGCCTGCGCCGGCAAAGGTCCACTGGAACCGTCTGATGACGCACCCGCGCAACCCCGTGATGTCAGCAATATACCCGATGCGGTACCAAAAAATGAACCACTCAGTCGCTATGGCAATCCGGCTTCCTACGTTGTCTACGGCAAACGCTACTACACCCTGACTTCCAGCAGCGGTTATCGAGAAACCGGGCTGGCCTCGTGGTATGGCACCAAGTTTCATGGCAAACGTACCTCCAGTGGTGAACCCTACGATCTGTATGGCATGACCGCCGCACACAAAACACTGCCGCTGCCAACCTATGTGGAAGTCACCAATCTCGACAATGGCCGTTCTGTGATTGTAAAGGTCAATGACCGTGGTCCATTTCACGACGATCGGCTGATTGACCTGTCGTACACTGCAGCCGTCAAGCTCGACATCGTCGGGCACGGTACCGGCAGGGTGGAAGTACGTGCCATCGAGGCCGGCACGCCGGTCGCTGTGACCGATGCGGCGCCAGTAACTTCACCGGTTGCCGCACAACCGGTCAGCTATCCGCAGGGCGTTGTCATGTACCTGCAGGTCGGCGCCTTTGGCAACCGGGAAAACGCCGAACGCCTGCAGCAAAAGCTTCTCGCCCGCGAGGATATAAAAGATGCCAGGATAGTCGAAGCGCCGGGAGATCAGGGTACCTTCTACAAGGTGCAGGTGGGTCCGCTATCCGGCAGCGCTGAAATCGATCAGGCAAGCAACTCGCTCAAACTGATGGGTATTCACGAGAGTCACCCGATTCTCCAGTAACGCCGGCAAGCCCGTTGCAAAGTGGCTGCCACATACGGACAATGCACTCAGCTTTTAACCTGCCAGACCCACAGGATGTCTATGCGTAACATATTGAACAAATTAGTATTTTTTATATTTTTACTGATCGCAACCAGTACTTTTGCCGCCCCCCTGCCGATCCCCAAACCGCCTTCAACCGGCGCCAAGTCCTTCATCATCCAGGACTTTGAAAGCGGCAACATCCTCGCTGAAAAAGATGCCGAGCTGCCAGTCGAACCGGCCAGCATTACCAAGTTAATGACGGCCTACGTGGTTTTCAACGAACTGCAGGCAGGAAACATTGCCCTCGGCGACATGGTCACCATCAGTGAAAAGGCCTGGCGCACCCCCGGGTCGCGCATGTTCGTTGAAGTCAACAAGCAGGTTTCGGTAGAAGACCTGCTGCAGGGCATGATCGTGCAGTCCGGTAACGATGCCACCGTGGCGCTGGCAGAACACATTGCCGGCAGTGAGGAAACATTTGCTGCACTGATGAATAGGCATGCTGAGGAACTTGGTATGACCGGCAGCCACTTCGTGAATACCACCGGTCTGCCGGATGAAAACCATTACATGACGGCAAAGGATATAGCCCTGCTGGCAAGCTTGCTGATTAGAAGATACCCCGAGTACTACAACTGGTATTCGCAGAAAGAATTTACCTTCAATGACATCACCCAGTACAACCGCAACAAGCTGTTGTGGCGCGACGAAAGTGTTGACGGCCTGAAGACCGGCTTCACGGACTCCGCCGGATATTGCCTGGTAACCTCCGCAAAGAAAGACGGCATGCGTCTGATTACCGTGGTGCTGGGAACCGACAGCGCCAATGCCCGCGTTGACGCCAGCCAGGCACTGCTGAACTACGGTTTCCGCTTCTTTGAAACGCACAAACTCTATGATGCAGGGACACAGCTGGCTACCTCGCGCATCTGGAAAGGCAGCACAGACACAGTACCACTGGGTCTTGATCGTGCACTTTTTGTTACCATACCACGCGGTCAGTACAAATCACTGGACGCATCCATGAGTATAAATGAACGCATTACCGCACCGGTTAATGAAGGCCAGGCACTCGGTACGGTACAGGTAAAACTCAGCGATGAACTGGTGGCCGACATGCCGCTGGTGAGTCTGCAAGCCATCGGCGAGGGTAGCTTCTGGCAGCGCATCTCGGATGAAGCGCTGCTGTATTTCGAATAATGCCAGACGTCGTGCCAATGGCCTTTCTTAATGGTACTTTCCTGCCACTGGAAGATGCCTGCGTGCCGGTCATGGACCGCGGCTTCCTGTTTGGTGACGGTGTCTACGAAGTTATCCCGGTGTATGCCGGCAAACTGTTCCAGCTGGGTCATCACCTGAAACGGCTGCGCAACAGCCTTGACGCCATTCGCATTGAAAACCCGCTGTCCGATGATGGCTGGGAAAACATGCTGAATGAACTGGTGAGCCGCAACGACGGACCCGACCAGGCCGTCTACCTGCAGGTGACTCGCGGTGTTGCCGCCAAACGTGACCATGCTTTCCCTGCTGACTGCAAACCGACGGTGTTTTCCATGAGCACACCGATGGCCGCGTCGGTCGATATTGACAAGATCCCGGCAGCGACTGCAATTACATTGCCGGATATCCGCTGGAAACTCTGCAATATAAAGGCGATAACCCTGTTGCCGAACGTCATGCTGCGCCAGCAGGCTATCGACGCCGGGACAGCAGAAGCCATCCTGATAAAGGATGGCTATGCCGTTGAAGGTGCGGCCAGCAATCTCTTTATCGTAAAAAACGGCACAGTGATTACACCGCCCAACGGCCCAACGCTGTTACCCGGCATAACCCGGGACCTGGTGATAGAGCTCGCTGCCAACCACGCCATACCATTCCGTGAGGCCGATATCAGCGAGGCAGAATTATTCAGTGCGGATGAAATCTGGCTAACCAGTTCTACCCGGGAAATATCACCGGTCACCCTGCTTGATGAAACAGTTATCAGCAACGGCAAACCCGGGCCACTCTGGAAACACATGATTGGCCTGTACCAGGACTGCAAATCAGCCATACGACAAGGTGAAGCCGGCTGAATCAATGCTGCTCCTTGATTACCTGACTCTGCGGGTCGCATAATGATCGTTACATCTGACTCCAGGGAGAATTAAATGTCAGGTATTCTCGACAATCTGAAAGCTTTCTTTCAGTCCCGCACTGAAAAAGAGCAGAACCGGCCATTTCTTGAAGCCGCGATGGCTGCCTGTGCCATGGTGGCTGCATCAGAAGGCCAGGTCACGTTCGCAGACAGAATCCGGGTAGACCAGATCATGGATACCCTTACACAGCTGAAAGTATTCAGTCCGCAGGAAGGCGTCGACCAGTTTAATCGCTATACAGCGATGATCCTCGCCTCTCCCAGGGAAGGCAGAGAGTCTGCGCTGGCAACCATAAGGACCATCACGTCGGATATAGAAACGGCTGAACTGCTGATCGACCTGTGCCTTGCAGTCAGCCTCAGTGACGGCATTACCAGCCTGGTTGAACACATAGAAATCGTGTCCCTGTGCGGACTGATAGGTGTTGACCCTGAAAAAATCGGCCTTGATACCGAGCAGATGCTGGCGCGTTATATTGCAGCCAGCTGATTCCAGCTTATCTACAGCATGCAATTACGCACGCCATAACTCACCGGAAACCTGTCAATGAAGCAAGCAACCATCAACTACGATTTTATAGCGGTCGCGATTTTCTTGTTCATCACATCCTGTGGTTATAACGTTTACCAGCAAATTCAATATCAGGGCCTGTTTACCCGGTACGTTGACCTGCAGTGGAACTCCCAAAATGCCGAGGCAGACCTCGTGACTATGAGGAACCAGCTGGAAGCCTGCAAGTCACCGGCTGAAACAGGCATTTAGAACGACCAGCAAGGACTTTGCCGATCACTTGATGCAGCCGAATTTCTGCTGTCACAGATGGCATAGACTTGCGGCAGTATTTCAATGCATACGTTGCTGGCATGCTGTCAGCTGTTGCCGGACTTATCCGGGCACGGCTAGATTTGCAACGTTCCGGGAGAGTGGAATGCCGGCGCAACCGCTCAGGTCAGCGCTACGCCTGACAATATTTCCCCCTGGCCGCCGACCAGATACAGCGAACGACCATCCGCATCAACTACCAGCTTCAAACGCACATCCACTGCCGACCGCGGCATCGACAAGCCTTCATACCTGACCAGTATTGCCAGCGCCTTGCCACTGGCTGCAGCATTCAGCAAGCGTTTATCCATCAACTCTGTATTACAGTTGGGCCACGCAAGCACCACGCTGCAGTCGCCTGACTGCAACATTGATTCTGCTGTCCATAGCGCACTGCGGCCGGGATGCGGGTTTACCTGTAACACCTTGAGCGGGTCCATCGTGCTGTCGGTAAACAACCTGGCTCGTGCCTGACAGGGTGGCGTCACCATTGCTATCCAGCGTCCCTGCCGGCTGAAGCGTGCCAGCGCCGGCATCAACAGCGACATGAAATCGGCATAACCGTCAGGCACCACAATTTCCACCAGCCCGTTTTTCGGCCAGCCGCCATCGGGCAACAATTCATCCAGCCCGTCAACACCGGTTGGCATTACTCTTGATGATGCCGGGGTTGCCTTTCTTTCCCAGGCGTTCAGGTTGTGTAATTTTCCAGTGGTTTTCATTAACAGATCTCCTTACGCACAATACCGACTGCCAGGCCTTCAATATCCAGCGCCTGCTCACGCAGGTCTACACGAATGGGATCGTAATCCTGGTTTTCCGGCATCAGGCGCACAATTGAACCCCGTTGCCGAAACCGCTTTACCGTCACCTCGTCATCAAGTCGCGCTACCACGACCTGACCATTTTCAGCATGAGGCGTGTGGTGCACCGCCAGCAAGTCACCGTCATGTATACCAATATCCTTCATACTGTCGCCCTTGACGCGCAACAGGTAATCAGCGCGAGGATGAAAGGTATCTGCCTCGATCTGACAATAATCCTCGATATTTTCTTCCGCCAGGACAGGCTCACCAGCCGCCACACGTCCGACCACCGGCAAACCATAGTCCTGTTCTTCATCAAGGAGGCGAATTCCACGCGACGAACCGGCAATGATCTCGATCATGCCCTTGCGCTCCAGCGCGCGCAGATGGTCTTCCGCCGCATTGGGAGAGCGAAAACCGAGCGTATCGGCAATCTCGGCGCGTGTGGGTGGGCAACCCTCTTCGGCAATATAGCTGCGAATCAGTTCGAGGATCTCGGCTTGCCGTGCAGTCAGTGTGCTTTGGTTCATGATTAATTACTGGTTATTTATACAGTAGCTGTGATTATATACAGTACTCCAGCACATGCAAATAATTTTTAATCGACTGATTTAATTGAACTTATAATATTTTACCCTGTTTCTCCCGGTTTCTTTGCAGCATGCAGGAGCGCAGCACCCGCCAGCCAGCAGGTACCTCATGTCATACAATCCGTCGCCAAAATGCCTTATCATAGGCGCCATTCTCAACCAATCAGATTGATGACTTCCATGCCCTCCCCGGTTACAAGAGCTCGCCATACCACAGCCGTGCACGTCGGCCATGTTGTCATCGGTGGCAATGCACCGATTGTGGTGCAATCCATGACCAATACCGACACGGCGGATATTGCCGCCACTGTCAAACAGGTCAGGGAACTTTCACAGGCGGGCTCCGAACTGGTACGCATCACCGTCAATTCAGAGGAAGCCGCTGCTGCGGTCCCCGCCATTGCCGCACAATTACAGCTGGCCGGCGAAAACATACCACTTGTCGGCGATTTCCATTTCAACGGCCACAAGCTGCTGGCGAAATTCCCGGACTGCGCACAGGCTCTCGCCAAGTACCGCATCAATCCTGGCAACGTTGGCCGCGGCAAGAAACGTGACGAACAGTTTGCCAGCATGGTTGAAACCGCTATTCGTTATGACAAACCGGTGCGTATTGGCGTTAACTGGGGCAGCCTCGACCAGGCTCTGGTTGCGCGGCTGATGGACGACAACTCAAGGCGTGATGAACCAAAAGATGCACAGGACATCATGCATGAAATCATGGTGACCTCGGCACTGGAAAGTGCGGCGCAGGCAGAAGCACTCGGGCTGTCGCGCGACAAGATCACGCTGTCTGCGAAAATGAGTGGCGTGCAGGATCTGATTGCCGTGTACCGTGCCCTGTCAGCGCAATGCGACTACGTGCTGCACCTGGGCCTGACCGAAGCCGGCATGGGTTCAAAAGGGATCGTTGCATCAACGGCCGCGCTGTCCGTGCTGCTGCAGGAGGGCATTGGCGACACCATTCGCATTTCACTGACACCGGAACCTGGCGGTGACCGCTGCCGCGAGGTCATCGTTGCGCAGGAATTGCTGCAGGCCATGGGCCTGAGACATTTCACCCCCGCCGTCATCGCCTGCCCCGGCTGCGGACGCACCACCAGTGACTATTTCCAGCAACTCGCACAGGACATCCAGGATTATCTGCGTACGCAAATGCCGGAATGGCGCAAACAGCATGCTGGCGTAGAAGAGATGAAAGTCGCCGTGATGGGCTGCGTCGTCAACGGCCCCGGCGAAAGCAAGCACGCAAATATCGGCATCAGCCTGCCGGGTACCGGAGAAAAGCCGGTGGCACCGGTGTATGTGGACGGCAAAAAAACGGTGACCCTGAAAGGTATCAGGATTGCACAGGACTTTCAGAAGATCGTCGATGACTATGTAAAACAAAGGTACCGAAACTAGCTGTTAACACAGCAGAACAACAGCAATACAGCTGCCGCCGGTACGTTTTTTATTCCGTGCCAGCGCGCCTCAAATCAGTAGCTCAACCCGCGCCAGGTTGTCATCATCCTCGCTGCCGTCAATTTCCGGCGTGCAGGCCACCAGTCGACCGGCAGTGACACCGTACTTTATCACCAGGCGGTCTTTGACAAAGGCGGCACGTTGTTTTGCCAGCTCGAGTAACTGCTGGTCAGAGACTGCCACAGCAGCCTTTCCTGATGCTTCGCTTTTGGCTTTGCTATCTTCAGCAACTCCGCCCATCGCAACACGGTCCGCGGCAACCGCCAGGCCACAGATTTTTATATTAACTTCCGGCCGGTCCTTAAGAATCCCGGCAACCTTCTCGAGATAGCCATCCACCTCTGCCTTCGGCTCGACTTCGCCGGCTGCAAAGCCAACCGGCTGCAGACGCACCCGGGTGGCCGCTTCCCCCGCCAGCTCCGCAACAGTAATCAGGGCACCATAAGGCTGCAGCGCAAACTTCAAATAGGTCATGGACCCCTGCGTGATTGCCTTGCCTACCGCCGTATTGATAACGTTGCTGATATCAAAATCCGGGCTATCGATATCACCCTTGACGGGCAGATCCAGCTTGATGGTATTGTTTTTGTCGCGCAACATACCCAGCGCAGTATCCAGCGAGACGGTTAACGAGCCATCCAGCTTTTCGCGGCTTTCGTTATCGACCGGACTGATTTCCAGGCCACGAATAACCAGTTTGTTCTGGCTGTCGACAACGCCCTTGTTAATTTTCAAGGTGGAATCCGCTTCCAGCTGGCCGCTATCCAGGGCGTAACCCAGTGCCTCTACCGTGTAGGGCGTCAACTGCGGCAGTGAAATACCATCTACATGATTTACCAGATTTAGCGTCGGCCGGGCCGCAAACGGCTGCAGGGTGCCCTTTACTGTGATGAGGCTGTGCTTGCTTATGTAGCCTTTAAAATCGATCGTACTGTCCTGCTCCGGGTTACCGTTATCAATGTTTTCGATGACGCCCTCGGTTACTGTCAGGCGCATTTTAAACGGCGGCTTTACGGTCTGGTCATCCAGGATAATGGCGCTGTCACCGGTTATCCGTATCTCGCCGACACGCACACGTCCTGCCAGCTCATCTGCGGCCGTTTCCCCTGCAGGCTTTTCTTGCTCGACTGGTTGTGCTTGCTGCTGCTCTTGTTGCGCAGTAGTAAAAGGCAGAGTATCGACGACACGCACCGGCCGCCACTCACCGTTCGACTCACGCTGTATAAACGACACAACATCGCGCCATTCGATCGACCCGATAGCCACCTGGTTTCCTTCCGTAACCTTGATGCTGTCCGCTGAAATCCGGCCAGCAGACAACACTGAACCTTCCTTGCCCTGCTTGTCTTCCTTCCCTGCTTCCTGATCATCCGTAGCACTTTGCGCAAACACGGCATCGTTGATCGCAAGGCCCGTCAGGCTGATATCGCCGTTTGCAAGCAACTGCAACTCGTCAACCGTGACATTCTGGACGTTGGCCAGACTGATCTTGTGCTCGGCTGTGTCAGCTCCCAGCTTGTCTATCCGCAAGCTGCCCGCAACAGCCAGAGAGGTTTCCTCACCGGCGGCAACATCAACCACGCCGTCCCACAAAAAATCCCCGTGGTAGATACTGAACTGTTCTGATGGAATCAATACTGCCAGCTTGTTGCCGCCCAGCTTGCCCTGCAGATTGACAGCGGTTGCCGCACCGCCACCTGCTGTATTCACAGCCAGCGCACCGGTCCAGTGCTGGCTGGCATAGCTTACTTGCAAATCCTCGTCGGCAACGACCAGACCCTTGCCCGTCATCTCGCCTTGCAGTGCAAGCTCGATACTGCCACTGTCGATAGCGGTTTCCAGCTTCAATTCGCCCGCCCACAGCACGTCCTTGTAACTCAACTGCCGGCCGGCCTGCTGCAGCGCCAGCCCGTTCAGCCCGAACTCCCCGGTATGGGCAAGCGTCAGCAAGTTATCAGGGGAAAACAGCACATCCAGTTCGGAACTTATGTTGAGCTCCCCGACAAGCCCGTCGATGGCCGTTGCAGCAAGTGTTGCAAACGGGTGTAACTGCAAAGCTGTTACGCTCAACTTGCCGGCAAAACCAAAGCCACCAGACAAGGGAGGCAACTCACCTTCCAGCAGGATCGGCGCATCATTCACAGTGGCATTCAATATCAGGCTTGCAGGATCAGTCTTCCAGGTCGCCAGGTGACCGAGTTCAAGATTCACGAAATGTGTCACCAGTTTCAGGTCCGGCGATTGATAGGTCACCGTGGTATTGATGATTTCCAGTTGTTCCAGGCCAAACCCCCAGACCTCCCCGCCCGTTTCTTCAGACTGCTCCTCGCCAGCCGGCAAACTGATTCCACCGACGCGCAGTGAACCATCGGCGCCCTGTACAATATTGATTTCAACACCTTCAAGCGTGACCGCCCTGGCATCAATGCGTCTTGAAAGCACCGGCAACCAGTCAACATCAAGTTCCAGCCTCGGGATAAGCAGGCGCGACTGACCGTCAACCAGCACATTCAGATCGGTAACCGAGGCCCTGCCCGTGAAAATATTGAAATCAACATCTTCAAGCTGCACAGCTTCGCCGCCATTGTTCGCCAGCCATTGTTGCAGGCCGTATGAAATACCGAATGGCAATACGACGAGCAACAGCATGCATGCGGCAGCAACAGCTGCCAGCACAACAAGCCAGGTACGCCTGTATAAAGGTCTGAGGGATGATGTATTTTCCTGCAAGGTTATCTCCAAGATTGCAGCTGGGCAGCATGGTATTTTTCAATACCGGGGAGGGTAATCATACCGTGTGCGCGCAGTCTAATCACGCAAGCGGGCGCAAAAAAACCCGGAAAACCTGTGGCTTTCCGGGCTGATTAACTCTGTTAGCCGGCGATCAGGCTAATTTCGTTGCGGTGACCGCAGCGATAGCTCTCCAGTATGCGACAGTGCCTTGAAATGCGAATGAATAAGATTTTTCTCTATGACCGATGGATTGCGTTCGATCGGCGCTGAAACACCAACTGTTGTAACCAATACCGCTGTAAAAACCAGCAGGCCGATAAACCAGAATGAATTAAATATATTGCCCCGAGTTGCCTTGCTCACATTCGCTCCCGCTTGATTCTTCACTGTATCAGCAAAAATATTTTGCATGCTATCGAGTGCTTTATCGGAAGCTGCGGGCAAATTCTTAGCCGCGTGTTGCAGTTTTGTGACGCCTGCCACAGACAGGCAGCGGGCAACCACACAGCACCATGACAGCCCCAACCTGAAGAATCACGTCAGTAATATTTACAACACATTGTTTTAATTGTATTTATATACCTAAAGTGGCGGCTGGCGATGCCGCTAACCTGACTACAAGAAAAGAAATGTCCGGCTTAGCCTTCAAACCTCGCACTGGAGTCACACATGAGAAGCAAAAAAGACAGGCGCTCATCAAGCACAGCTGTATTGAATGACATACAGTCCGAGCTGAAGCTCCAGGAAAGACGCCGGCTTCATGATCGACGCATGGAAAACATGTCGATGGAAGAGCGCCAGCTACAGTTTTCTGAAATGCCCTCAATTGACCGGCCAAAACAGAAATAACACCCGTCATTAAACCGACAACCAGCTGTGCGTCTGCCGGCAGTTCAAATACCCCCGCCTGAATCCTGCTCAACACAGCCGGAGTTATTTTGTGAACCGGGCTACCGATCACGCTGGCCCTAAAACAGGTATTTTAATCCCGCATGGTGTAACATATTTGATGCCGGGCTTAAGGGGGGCATTGTTCCTGAAAGAGACCGGCAAAATAATCTCGGTCGTATGTTTTACCGGTGGTAGAGGACGCATTTACACGCCGGATTTCGAACAGGCAACCGAAACAATATTTATTTTTTATAAAGAGGTTAAGATTCATGGCAACAGGTACCGTAAAATGGTTTAACGACTCCAAGGGTTTTGGTTTTATCGCACCGGCCGACGGCGGCGAAGATGTATTCGTACATTTTTCTGCAATCGGCGGCGATGGCTTCAAGACACTGGCTGAAGGTCAGAGCGTAAATTTTGATGTCGAGCAAGGTCCTAAAGGTCTGCAGGCAACAAACGTTACTGCAGCCTGACCGGCACTCGCAATTTTTGAAAAGGAACCCCGCCCCGGCGGGGTTCTTTTTTGCCCTGAATAAATTGCTTGCTTGCCTTGCAACATCAGACATAAAAAAAGCGACCAGACGGTCGCTTTTTTATCGTACCAGGAAAATAAAAGGTAGAACTGTTTGGAGCCGGCGAGAGGAGTCGAACCCCCGACATCTTCATTACAAGTGAAGCGCTCTACCAACTGAGCTACGCCGGCATCTTGTCTGCTATCAACAAGGCGGCCTATTCTAGTGAAATACAGACCGCGCCGCAATTTAATAACAGGCGCGGTCCTGCAACCAGATATCAGGGCTGTCTGCCAGCAGGCTGTCCAACTGTGAAGCAGCTGTAATTTCAGCCTGAAAATCCAGCCAATAACCGGTAGCCGTGCGATAACGGGTCTCAAGCAGCGGCTCAAGTCCCATCTTGCGGGCCTTTTCCAGCCGTGTTCTGGCACGGGACATCTGCTTGAAGGCGCCAAGGGATATCAGGTTACCTTTGCCGATGAAATATTCCTTGTCGCTGTGGTCATCCAGAATCCTTGCAAAACGCTGCGACTCGCTACGCGTCATTTCAGGCAGATAGACCCAGTAACCGATCGGATAGGTTCTCGGCGATTCGCGTTGTTCTGATTCCAGCCCCAGACCGGTCAGGCCGGTTGCCATCGCCTGCACATCTTCAAGCGCAAGGAACGGACCCAGCGTCTGGCACACCAGCCCCGCACCGGCCCCCGGCGGCCTGGTATCCGTGAGCGTTTCTATGGCAGATACTTCACCGTCAGCAGCCAGTTTTTCCTGCAGGGTAACCAGCGGTTCGGCTGTCTCCGGCAGCGCTGGAAAATTACGCTGGACCTGTATACCGGACTGGCTCTGAAATATGTTCCAGCCCAGGAAAACAAGATTTACCACCACCAGCAAATAAACAACATGTCGCATTAACAGTCTCCGGCAAGTATTGCCAGCCCCTTGAGGACCAGTTCGGGATCATGACGCGCTGAACACGCCAGCAATGTTTGTATCCGACCGGCGTCACCACCGGTAATCACCAGTTGCAGCCGGGTATCCAGCTCAGCGGCCATATCTGCAACAACACGGTCAATGGTAGCGGCAGCCATATACAGGGAACCGCTGCTCACGGCCTCTTCGGTAGCCGAAGAAAACAGGCTGGCAGCCGCAAATGGCCGGCTTTCACTGTTGATCGCCGTGTTTTTCAATAACATGTGTTGCAGCATTACAGCGCCGGGGAGAATCAGGCCACCCCGATGCTGACCCGTTGCGTCCAGCAGGTCGAGCGTAATCGCCGTGCCGCAATCAATGATGCAGGTGGTGCCGGGTGTCTGGTGATGCGCACCTAGCAGAGCCGCCCAGCGGTCGACACCCAGGTTTTCAGGCACACTGTAAGCATTGCTAACACCGCATGCTGCTGCCGTTGCCGTAATAAATACCGGCATAATCTGCCAGTGAACTCCGATCCAGTCAGACAACTGTTGCTGCAAGGGCTCACCGGCCACATTGGCAATGTACACGGCAGAAGGCGTCTGCAGTTCCGACCATGACCGGGTTGCGAGCGCCTGCACATCGTTACCACGATGCCTGAAGCAGCTGCTCGCTTCGATAACGCCTGCATGACACACGCCCCACTTCACTGACGTGTTGCCAGCATCAAGCAACAGTTTCATGAGGCAACCCGCACACTGACATCACCGGATGAAAAACGTCGACGGCCTTGCAGGGTATCCACCAGCAATGCACCAGTGTCATCGATTCCATACACAGTGCCAGTAACGACTTCACCGGGCAGGTGCAGATCAACCTCGCACCCGGCAATCACATCATGGCGGCGCCACTCTTCCAGAAACGGCTGCAAGCCGGTGCTCTCAAACCCTGCAACGGCGGTCAATAAATGCTCCAGCAGGGAAGCCGCCAGCTGATTGCGCGATGGCGTAGTGCGCGTCGCGGAAAGATGCTGCAAATCTGTCCAGCGCTGTTCGATGTGTTCACCGTCAAGCGGTGGCATGCAGACGTTTATACCTACACCCAGAATTGCCACACAGGGACCACTGCTTTCGCCAGCCACATCAATCAGGATACCGGCCAGCTTTGCATCGTCAGCAAGAATATCGTTGGGCCATTTCAGCCCGGCCGTGTCCACACCCTGCGCGCGCAGGCAACGCAACACGGCGATGCCGGCCACCAGGCTCAAACCTCCAAGGGCGGCCACACCGCTGGTCGAACGCCACAGCAGCGAGAGATAGAGATTTGCCGCAAACGGTGACACCCAGTGCCTGCCGCGACGGCCGCGACCGGCATTCTGCATTTCTGCAAGACAGACACTGCCTGACGGGGCACCCTGCAGTGACTGCTCACGCAACCAGTCGTTGGTGGAATCCAGCTCATGAAAAACATGTACCGGCCCGATCCGCTGTGCCACCAATGGCGCGATAGACGCAGAGATTACATCACCATCCAGTAACTCAATCGAGGCAGGCAGGCGATAGCCCTTGCCGCGCACAACTTCCAGATCAACCCCCAGCTCACGCAAGCGCCTGATGTGTTTCCAGACCGCCATGCGACTTACATCCAGAGCTGCGCCCAGCGCCTCACCGGAGTGAAATTCCCCGTCTGAAAGTGTTTCAAGCAAGCGCTGGCGCAATGGCATCGCGAGAGCTTAACAGACCGGCCAGCCATGCTGAAACCGTGGTCGTGTCAGGGATATTTGCAGGCGCGGCCGTCGACAGCGGTTCAAATTACCATTCCTGTCTAACACCACCGAAAATAACATTAGCTGCGGCCGAGCGCACCGCTTCAGCCAGCCGCCTTGAGTCATTCGCAACTCACGCCGGTGCCACCCAGCCCGCAATAACCTCGCGGGTTCTTTGCGAGATACTGCTGGTGGTAATCCTCGGCGTAATAAAACGGCGGCGCCTCGATAATTTCTGTTGTTATCTCACCCAGGTTATTGGCACTCAGGCGTGACTGGAAACGCTCTCTCATTGCCGTCGCAGCCTGCATTTGTGCATCGTTATAAACGTAGATACCGGAACGGTACTGTGTACCCGCATCGTTACCCTGGCGCATTCCCTGTGTCGGGTTATGCGCCTCCCAGAAAATTTTCAATAATGCCTCGTAACGGGTCTGTTGCGGATCAAACACCACCAGCACCACCTCATTGTGGCCAGTCATGCCGGAGCACACTTCCTGGTAGGTCGGATTCGGTGTAAAGCCGCCGGCATAGCCAACAGCAGTAGAGTAAACTCCCGGCGCCTCCCAGAACTTGCGCTCTGCACCCCAGAAACACCCCAGGCCAAACATCGCCAACTGCATTCCGTCAGGAAACGGTGCCTGCAGGGGATTTCCGTTAACGTAGTGACGTTCCGGCACCGGGAGCTTTTCCTCACGTCCCGGCAGTGCCTCAGCGGCTGCTGGCAGTTCAGTCATTTTGTGCATAACAGCAAATCTCACTGGAAAACCCAGAGCAGCAAGTTACCTTATATCTATTACATACTCCAGCACCCGGACGCCATGGGCAGCACTGTGGATTGCAATACAGGCCGGGGCATCAGTCATATTACCCCGGCCATAAAAGGTACAAACACCTAGTCAGTGATCAGACTGGTACCCGGCGTCGCCGGCAGTCGTGGCATGGTAATGACCGGATACTCACCGGTTAATGCGGTCATAAACGCGACGATATCATCAACGTCGGTATTCGCAAGGTTCTGGTTTAGCTGCGTCTTTGCCATGATGTGGACTGCCTCATGCAGGTCATTAACCGCGCCATTGTGAAAGTACGGTGCTGTGTCGGTAATATTCCGCAGGGTGGGCACGCGGATCATATTCATATCAGCCTCATTACCCGTTACCTCGGCACGCCCCTTGTCCTGGTCAAGTTTGTATTTGGTCACGTACTCACTGTCCGCAAAGGTCGGGAATTTTGCATAGAACCCCTTGCCGAATTCCATTGTCGGCCCATTGAAAGCCGCACCGGAATGACAGGCAACACAGCCGGTATCAGCAAAGGTGTTCATACCGCGAACCTGCTGTTCGGTCATGGCCTTTTTATCGCCCTTGACGTAACGATCATAGGCGCTGTTGGGTGTAATCAGTGTACGCTCAAAAGCAGCGACCGCCTTGGCGGCGTTGGCAACCGACATGGAGTCTTCACCAAATGCTTCGTCAAAGTAGGGTTTGTAGCCCGGGATAGCACGTACACGTTCCATAGCGGCATCAACATCACTCATGCCCATTTCAACCGGGTTTGCCACAGGGCCCTTGGCCTGGTCTTCCAGCAGGTCTGCGCGACCGTCCCAGAACTGCACTGAATGAAAAGCAGAGTTCCAGACAGTCGGCGCATTGCGCCCGCCGGTCTTGCCGTGCACACCCATGGAAACAGAGCGGCTGTCTTCACCACCTTCCATCACGTTGTGACAGGAATTACAGGACACCGTTCCTGTAGAGGAAAACCGCGGGTCCATGTACAGCATTTTGCCGAGTTCAACCTTGGCATCGGTGGTCGGATTGTCTGCCGGTTCCGGTGCAGTTTGCGGCAATGCCTGCCAATCTGCGGCCAGCACCTGCCCGCTGAACAGGGTGGCCAATATCAGTGTCTGCAATATTTGCATCATCGTCTTGCTCCTTAAGTTAACTGTTGATCCAATAATATGAGTCGGCAATAAATAGCTCAAAACAAAATTATTTATATTGTTAATAGCTAATATCTATACGCAATAAAGGCTCTCCTGCCTTGCATCGCGCCTCGCATCCGACATACCCTCATGACCCTGCCCGCCAGTGGACCATTCGCCAAGCCCGGTAACAGCGTTATGTCTAAATCGAATCCCTCCAGTAGCGCTCCCGTCGCCCTGATACTGATGGGTAGCCAGTGTCCCTATTGCCCCGCCGTACTGAAGGCGCTGCAGGCACTGCTCGCCTCTGGCGACATCAGTGAGCTGGAAATCCGCAACATCGAGGAAAACCCGGAAATCGCCCGTGAACTCGGTGTACGTTCCGTGCCATGGGTACGCATCGGCAACCTTGAACTCGAAGGCCTGCGCTCGGAAAAAGAGCTGCGTGACTGGGCGGCCAGGGCCGCCGCAGATTCGGGTAGCACAGACTGGCTGAATGAGTTACTTGCCAGTGGCAATTTCATTAAACCCCTGCAACGCATCAAATCCGACCCCGCCATGATGGATGCCCTGCTGACACTGTTTGCAGACCCGGATACCCCACTCAACACACAAATTGGTATCAGCGCCATTATGGAGGAGCTGCAAGGCTCCCCCCATCTCACCGCTATCGTCGACCGGCTTGGCGAGCTTACGAAACATACCAATGCCCGCATCAGGGGCGACGCCTGCTACTACCTCGCCCTGTCTGGCAGCCCGCGGGCGACCAACTATATCAAGGCACTGTTAAAGGACCGCGATGCCGGCGTCAGGGAAATTGCACAGGACAGCCTTGAGTAATCCGTCAATCGTTACAACACACCCCTGGCTCCCGGTTCGGTTACCTTCAACCCACAGGAAAAATGCTATTGCAACGGCACGCCCAGAATATTGACGCAGATTAATCCGCAACACTGTGAAAAAGAAATACGGCCGGTAATACATCCTGTAACCACGGTCGGATGCGGGGCCTGTCAATCAAACCCTGGAAAGTGCCGGGAAATTGACCGGCATCAATATGCTGTTCCCAGACTTACTTCAGTATGTAACACTCACTCTCCTCAACAAACTTAAATATCGAGGTTTACGATGCAACGCATTCTGACCATTTTCGCACTTTGCATGACCCTGTCAGCCCCGGCAACGTATGCCGCTGACTACTCGAATGAAATCCAGGCCAGCCGGGAAACCGCACAGGAATTCATGCAGACGCTAAAACAGCAATTGCAGTCCAGTATGCAGGAAGGCGGACCTGTTAATGCCGTTAGCGTATGCAACCTGATCGCCCCCGGCATTGCAAGTACCTACAGTGCCCGCAACGGCTGGGACGTCGGGCGCACCAGCCTGAAACTGCGCAATCCTGCAAATGCGCCCGATGACTGGGAACGTGCAGTACTGGAACGCTTTGAGGAACGCAAGCTTGCCGGTGAGAACCCTGCACAGCTGGAATATTACGAAGTCACCGTTGAAGACGGTGAGAAGAAATTACGCTATATGAAAGCAATTCCGACTTCGCAGCCATGCCTGGCCTGTCATGGAGAGGCGCTGGACGGCATCGTTAAAACGCGCATCGAAACACTTTATCCGGAAGATCGCGCACTCGGATTCAAGCAAGGCGACATACGCGGCGCATTCACGATTACACAACCTGTTTCCGGCACCGGCAAGTAGCCAGACCGCCAGAGGCCGGACGGGGTAATGAAACCCTGTCCGGCCTCTTTTTTCAGATCAGAAATCAACCTGGCCACGCAGCTGGTATATATTGACATCTTCATCACCGGCTGATGCATATCGCACTTCTGAAGTCGGGTCAGTCGAGGCACGTATATAGTTCGCCATAAAGCGGATGTTCGGTGTCGCGTACCAGTTAAGGCCCACGGTAATGTTGTCCTCTTCACCGCCATCAATACCACTGTCCTGCAGATCAATACTGCTGTACCTCGCAGCCAGCTCCCAGGCCCCGTGTCCGCCCTTGCCAACGATACTTTTCGGCTTCACGCGACCGAAAGTACCGCTACTTGCCTTGTAGGGTCGCTGTTCGCCCGTCAGGAAATAACTACCGAAGACGTACCAACCACTGAAATCCGGGTCCGAACCCGGGCCATCCACATCGACGCTGGTCTGAATATATTCACCCTGCAGGGAGAATGGACCAAACACAGCCGCGGCTTCGGCACCCAGTAACGTCTGGTGTGAGTAATCGGAAATTGTGCCCGTATCCACCAGGCGGGTACTTGTTACGTGTGATTCAGGTCTTTCCCTGAAGCGCACTTCGTCTTCACCGTCACCACGATAACTTGCAGATGCGCCCAGATGAACAACATTTCCATTCTCCATCAGCGGCGCAAAATGCAGTCGTCCGGTAACACCCCAGCCCTGATTGCCGGGCGAGTTGTCATTCTTCACACCATCAAAAAAATACCCGGCCCGTGCACCCCAGCGATCGCCATTGGTCGCGACCGAAATACCGACATCGCGTCCGGGAGAAAAGGCATTCGGCAGGCCCCTTTCCATGAAGGTTATGTATTTTGAACTGGTGAGCTCTTCCAGACTGAAGGGTTCCTTGTGGTTACCCACGGTAATCTTGGCGTTATCAAAACCCTGGTACCCCATATACACATCCTTCAGCGAAACATCATCGCCGGCAAAGTCAATCTGCGTTTTGTAGAACCAGTCATTGTAAACCGTACCCTTGGCAAACAGCCTTGCCCTGCGAATTTCCGCACCGCTACCCAGACTGGTTTTATCCTTGTCGTAACCCGCCGCATCCACCATTACACGACCCCCGACCTGAAACTTGAAATCCCCGTCCTGTGATTCAACCTTGAGCCCAGCACTACCTGTCTTGACCTTGACCGTGTCTTTGGTTGCTTCTGCAACCTGTTTCTTTATTTCTTCTTTATCAGCAACAGCTGCTTCCTGCTTCTCGACAGTTGCTGCACCTTTCAGCATCTGGTAATCCGCGTTGCTAATAGTGCCCTTGTCTCGCAACACCTTTATCAAGTCCAGCAAGGCATCATCGGCTGAAATCGCAGGAAGGGAAAAAACACTGGCGCAACAAAACAAGGCACCATGAAGTAATGATATACGTGGTTTGAAATACACAAAATTCTCCTGTTTATATAAAAAACGATCCGGAACCGGCCTTTAAATTCCGGGGCCTAATATAAACAGCGAATATTGCATTCATATTTAACTTTTATTGTATTTTTATGACACGGGTGAAAGTCCTGGCAGTCCAGCTGCAACAACCCTGTTTGCCGATAGCGCAAAAAAAGGCCGCACAGGCGGCCTTTATTACAACCATGATAATGTCTATCTAAACTGCAGGCTCGTGCCCGCCGTGACGAATAATTTCGCCCGACATGAGGTAAACGACGTCTTCGGCAATATTGGATGCCAGATCACCTACACGTTCGAGCTGCTTGCAAATTGACAACAGCAGGATACGCTGCTCGGCTTCATCCGGCGCACCTCCAATCGCATCGATCTGCTGTCTGAAGATAGTCTTGTTCAGCTCATTGACTTCGAGTTCCATCTCAAAAATACCCTGTGTCAACATCTCGTCCGACTCAACAAATGACAACAGACTGATACGCAGCATCAGGCGTGCCTGTTTGGACATGGCCAGTATTTCACCCGGCAATTCGACAGATGGCAACCCGTCAAGATCGATTACCCGCTGTGCAATATTGGCGGCGTGATCACCTACCCGCTCAAGATCACAGTTTATTTTCAATATCGAAACAATCTGGCGCAGATCATTGGCCAATGGTTGATGCAGCGCCAGCAATTTCAGGCACTCTTCTTCCATTTCCACCTCAATCTGGTCCATATCCCCGTCATTCTTGATAACGCGCCGCGCACCTACGACATTGCGTTCCATGAGAGCAGAAATTGAATCGTTTAACTGGTCCTCGATACTCTCGCCAAAAGAAATCAGGTCTTCAATCAAACGGTCTACTTCTCTGTGAAAATGCATCGACATGTTCAGCCCCCTGAAACTGGATCAGCCAAAACGGCCGGTTATATAATCGCGTGTGCGGGTATCAACCGGGTTCTGGAATATCTGCTCCGTGGTGCCCACCTCGGCCAACACACCCATATGAAAAAATCCGGTTTGCTGCGACACGCGGGATGCCTGCTGCATGGAGTGCGTGACGATAATAATCGTGAAATTTTCCTTCAGCTCCCACATCAGGTCCTCAATACGCGCCGTTGCAATCGGGTCAAGTGCCGAACAAGGCTCATCCATCAGTAATACGTCAGGATTAATGGCAATGGCACGGGCAATACACAGACGCTGCTGCTGCCCGCCGGACAAGCCGGTTGCCGGCGCCAGCAGGCGATCCTTCACCTCATCAATGAGACCGGCCTTGGTCAGGCTCTTCATCACAATCTCTTCCAGCTCGTCGTTGGTACGTGCCAGCCCGTGTATTTTAGGTCCATAGGCAACGTTCTCGAAAATTGATTTCGGAAATGGATTCGGCTTCTGAAACACCATGCCAACCCGTCCGCGCAAGCTGACCACATCAACACCCGGCGCATAAATATCCTCACCATCCATGGTGATGCTGCCGGTAATCCGGCAACTGTCTACTACATCGTTCATGCGATTCAGACAACGCAGAAATGTTGTCTTGCC
>Ga0316189_10000849_pt1 | contig 30632 bp, 28 predicted proteins | sample LowCovwburrow_MG_FD_204930 | JGI IMG/M metagenome (GOLD analysis project Ga0316189, IMG submission 204930) | Coastal sediment microbial communities from Maine, United States - Lowes Cove worm burrow | ecosystem: Environmental > Aquatic > Marine > Coastal > Sediment | place: USA: Maine...
GGGAATGCGGCCAACGGCGACCAGTACCTTGTCGTACATTCTGGCCTTTTCCGGCGCATTCTTGCCCTCGAACGACACCTTGAGACCGTTTTTCTGGGCCTTGACTTCAGTAACCTTGGTCGCCAGCATGATCTGGTTGAGTTTTTTATCCAACCTTTTCTTCAGCGGGCGGACCAGATCGGGATCGCAGCCCGGAATCAAGCCCTCCTGCAATTCCACCACATCGATAGCGCTTCCCAGGGCCGAATAGACGGTGGCCATCTCCAGGCCAATGATGCCGCCGCCAACCACCAGCATCTTAGCCGGGATATCCGCCAGTGCCAGGGCGCCAGTGGAGTCGATCAGCCGGGCGTCGCCATTGGGAAAGCCCGGGATCTCCACCGGCCGGGAGCCACAGGCAATAATAGCGTTGTCGAACTGGATAGAGACAAGGCCGTTGCCCGTCTCAACCCCGATACGATTAGGAGACTCGAAGGTGCCCCAACCCTGAACTACCTGAACACCGCGTTGCTTGGCCAGTGCCGCCAGTCCCTGAGTGAGGCGCTTGACCACCTTGTCCTTACCGGAACGCAGCTTCTCCACATCGATCTGCGGTGCACCGAAACTGATTCCCATCCGTTCCATCTCGGCGGCTTCATTGATGATGTCTGCCGCATGCAGCAACGCCTTGGAGGGAATGCATCCAACGTTGAGACAGACACCGCCTAGGGCTGAATAGTGCTCAATCAGCAGTGTCTTCTTGCCAAGATCAGCCGCACGAAAGGCCGCGGTATAACCACCGGGTCCCGCCCCCAGCACTACTACCTCCACCTGCAGGTCGGCAGGCCCCCTGACCGCATCCGTTCCCGCAACGACGCCAGGTTCCTGCGGAGCTTGAGTCACCCCACCCTCTGTTTGTTCCATGGTCAGGATCAGCCCTCCTTTGGAAATGCTGTCACCCACCGCGACCCTCAATTCCTTAACTCTGCCGGCAAAAGGTGCGGGTATGCTCATGGTGGCCTTGTCGCTCTCCAGCGTAATGAGCGGATCCTCGACCTCTATTTCATCTCCCGGGGCGACCAGAACCTCGATAATATCCACCGAATCGAAATCACCGATATCGGGCAGGGTGACCTCAACAAGATTGCTCATGATCTATCCTTTTGGCGAGAAACGGAACGGGCAGCAACATTTCTCCCGCCACTGGCGTAACGGAAGACACAGACACTTATATGGAGAGGGCAGGCAATCGAGCCGGAATAGGGGCTGGGTCGTTTGCCGTGATCTCCGTGGTTGTTTTTCAAGATCCCAATTGTAGGACAATACGGCCAGATTATCCTGTCCCTGGACAAACCCTTTTTTCTGTAATCCGTTGAGCGCTATGGTAACAGGATCTACAACAGCAATCGTCTGATATCCGAGAGCAACCCGGCAAGCAAGGTGGTGAACCGAGCCGCCTGGGCACCGTCGATCACCCTGTGGTCGTAGGAAAGTGAAAGGGGCAGCATCAGCCGGGGCTGAAACGCTTCACCATCCCATACTGGCTTCATGACCGATCGGGATACCCCGAGGATCGCCACCTCCGGCGCATTGACGATAGGGGTAAACGCGGTCCCGCCAACCCCGCCGAGACTGGAGATCGAGAAACAGCCACCCTGCAGATCCGCCGGCAGCAGTTTACCCTCCCGTGCCCTGGCACTCAGCGCCATCAACTCCCTGGCCAGTTCGAACACCCCCTTGCCATCCACACCACGGATAACCGGGACCATCAGACCGTTGGGCGTGTCTACGGCAACCCCGATATTGAAATACTGCTTGTAGACCAGGCTTTCGCCATCGGGGGTCAGGGAGCTGTTGAAATCCGGCATCTCACGCAAGGCGCCGACACAGGCCTTCATCAGAAACGGCAGAAAGGTGAGCCGAATATCCTGTTGCGCGGCTACCCCCTTCTGCTCCCGGCGGAAGGCCTCCAGCGCAGTGATATCCGCCTCATCAAACTGGGTTACATGGGGTATGTTGAGCCAGCAGGCGGTCAGGTGAGCACCGCTGATCTTCTTGATCCGGCTGAGCGGACGCTCATCCACTTGGCCGAAGTTCGAAAAATCCACCTCGGGGATTGCCGGCAACTGCAGCGGCCCAGCCGGGGCGGCGGCACCGCCACTCAGCGCCTTCTTGATGAAACCCTGCACGTCGTCCCGGCTGATCCGTCCCTTGGGGCCGCTTCCCGAAACCCGCACCAGATCCACCCCGAGTTCCCGTGCGAAACGACGCACCGACGGACTGGCATGGGCCTTGGGGGCCGGGGCGTCAGACGGACGAACCTTCACCGGGGGTGGCGCCGCCGCCTTTTCTCCAGGCAGCCTCTGTCTGCTTTTCCGTTGGTCCGGCGCCGGGGCCTGCACCGTTTCCGACTCTTCGGCAGAAGGCGATGGTGGTTGAGATTCACTGCCCTGCTCCTGCTGCGATTCCGCTGCGGCAGACTCATCCACCTCCATCACCAGCAGCAGCCCTCCCTTCTCCACCTTGTCTCCGACCCGGATTGCCACCTCTTTCGCCACCCCGGCATAAGGTGACGGGATCTCCATCGAGGCCTTGTCACTCTCCAGGGTGATCAACGAGTCTTCCACCTCGATCCGGTCGCCGACAGCAACCATGACCTCGATCACCTCTACTCCGGAAAAATCACCGATATCCGGCACTAAGACTTTCGTTTCGGTACTCACTTTGCGATTCTCTGCGTACTATTTAAGTGCTCTAACGGGATACCCCGACAGCGCCTGTTCAGACCGTCACCGGGTTTGGCTTCTCCGGGTCGATACGGTATTTCTTGATCGCCTTGGCGACCTCCGACTGCTCGACCTTCCCCTCATCCGCCAACGCCTTGAGCGCGGCCAGGACGATGTAATACCGACTCACCTCAAAAAATTTGCGCAGTTGGGAACGCATATCACTCCGACCGAACCCGTCAGTGCCCAGTACCCTATAGCTCCCAGGTATGAAGGAACGGATCTGATCGGCGTAGGATCGCATGTAATCGGTGGCAGCGACCACCGGGCCTTGGCGCCCGGCGAGTGTCTGTTCAACATAACTGACACGCGGTTTCTCTTCCGGGTGGAGCATGTTCCAGCGCTCCACGTCCAGACCCTCTCTCCTCAGCTCGTTGAAACTGGTTACACTCCAGACATCGGCCGATATATTGAAATCCTGTTCCAACAGCTCTGCCGCAGCGATCACCTCCCGCAGGATGGTCCCGCTGCCCATCAACTGAAGCCGCTCGCCGCTGCCCTCACCCTCCTGGTAAAGATAAATCCCCTTGATGATAGCCTCCTCCACCCCTTCGGGCAGGGCAGGCTGAGGATAGTTCTCGTTCATGACGGTGATGTAATAAAAGATGTTTTCCTGTTCCTGAAACATGCGGCGCAGACCGTCCTGCACGATCACCGTCAGTTCATAGGCAAAGGTCGGATCATAGGAGACACAGTTGGCGATGGTGGCCGCCTGCAGATGGCTGTGGCCATCCTGGTGCTGCAACCCCTCGCCAGCAAGGGTGGTGCGTCCGGCGGTGCCGCCGATCAGAAAACCCCGCGCCTGCATGTCACCGGCGGCCCAGGCGAGATCTCCCACCCGTTGGAATCCAAACATGGAGTAGTAGATGTAGAAGGGAATCATACTGACGCCATGGTTGCTGTAGGAGGTAGCCGCCGCAATCCAGGAAGACATGGCGCCCGCCTCGTTGATCCCCTCCTGCAGAACCTGTCCCTTTTGATCCTCGCGGTAGTACATCACCTGGTCGGCATCCACCGGCTGATAGAGCTGGCCAACCGAGGAGTAGATGCCCAGTTGCCGGAACATCCCCTCCATACCAAAGGTTCGAGCCTCATCCGGTACAATGGGCACCACGTAACGGCCAACCTTCTTATCCCGGATCAAGATCGTCAGCAGACGCACGAAGGCCATGGTAGTGGACATCTCGCGGTCGCCGCCGCCCTCCAGCAGCGGCTTGAAAAACTCGAGCCCCGGCACCTCCAGCTTCGGTGCATTGCTATAGCGAATCGGCAGGTAACCGCCCAGCGCCTCGCGCCGCTCTTTCAGGTATTGGAGTTCCGTGCTGTCCGCCGGCGGTTTGTAGAAGGGCATTGCATTGAGCTGTTCATCCGGAATCGGAATATTGAAACGGTCGCGAAACGCCTTAAGCGCCACCTCACCCATCTTTTTCTGGGAATGCGTAATGTTCTGGCCCTCGCCAGCAACACCCATGCCATAACCTTTCACCGTCTTTGCCAGCACCACCGTCGGCTGACCGGTGTGATTGACCGCGTCGGCATAGGCGGCATAGACCTTGTGCGGATCATGACCACCACGGTTAAGGCGCCATATATCCTCGTCGGTCATATTCACCACCATTTCGGCCAACTCCGGATACTTGCCGAAGAAATGTTCGCGGGTGTATGCCCCTCCCTTGGCCTTGTAGGCCTGGTAGTCGCCGTCCACGCACTCTTCCATCCGCTTCAGCAGCAACCCATTCTTGTCCCGGGCCAGCAGTGGATCCCAATATCCGCCCCATACCACCTTAATGACGTTCCAGCCGGAGCCACGGAAAACGGCCTCCAGCTCCTGTATGATCTTGCCGTTACCGCGCACCGGGCCGTCCAGACGCTGCAGATTGCAGTTGACCACGAATACCAGATTGTCCAGACGTTCCCGCCCGGCCAGTGAAATAGCCCCCAGCGCCTCCGGCTCGTCCATCTCACCATCACCCATGAAGGCCCATACCTTGCGACCTTTCGTACCCATGATCTCGCGATCATTGATGTAGCGCATAAAACGTGCCTGATAGATGGCCATCAGCGGCCCCAGTCCCATAGAGACGGTTGGAAACTGCCAGAAGCCAGGCATCAACCACGGATGGGGATAGGAGGAGAGACCGTTGCCATCCGCCTCCTGGCGAAAACCATACAGCTGCTCCTCACTGAGACGCCCTTCCAGGTAGGCCCGGGCGTAGATACCGGGTGCCGAATGTCCCTGAAAAAAGACCAGATCACCGTCCCGGGATTCGCTTCTGGCCCGGAAGAAGTGGTTGAAACCCACATCGAACAGCGTGGCCGCGGAGGCAAAGCTGGAGATATGACCGCCCAATTCTGAAGAGAGCCGATTGGCTTGGACCACCATTGCCATCGCGTTCCAGCGGATGAAGGATCGAATCCGCCGTTCCATGGCGCGATCACCAGGAAAACGCTGCTGCTTGGTGACAGGTATGGTATTCAAATAGGCCGTGTTGGCACTGTAAGGCAGATAGGCACCCGACCGGCGGGCCTTGTCGATCAGCCGCTCGAGCAGATAGTGGGCCCGCTCCACTCCTTCGTTTTCGAGCACGCCCTCAAGGGCGTCCAGCCATTCCTGAGTTTCCTGCGGATCAATGTCTGGCTTCATTTCTACAAACTCTCTCCCGGAATACGTTGCCAACCGCGTACACCCTACCCCTTACCGGCTTGGTTGTTGAGGAATATTTGAGGGTAGCAGTACTTAATATTGATATAAACAATGCTTTGTATTGGTAGGCGCAATATACCGGATTTCTTATCTTTACGCCATGAACAGACACAGAAAAAGCGCCTGCGAAGTCTATACCCCGCAGACGCCTTTACCGGTTTTACCAGGCCCTAGCTGTCAGATCTCGTGACGGACACGACGATCCCCACTGGCCTTGCGCATGGTAGCGCGCTGCGCTTCGGAGACCTTGCGCTGAGCCTCAACCCGCTTCATCATTTCGTCGCGGCGATCCTGCATCTGCTTGCGTACCGCTTCTTGCCGGCTATCTCTGGCCGCGGAATCGGTATCGAAAGGACGCTGGGACACGATCTGCTTGCGCCGGCTCTCCATCTGCTTGAGGATCTCTTCATGACGGCTCTCCATATCCTGGAAACTGGTCTCAAAGGGGCGTGCAAGGGGAGCGAACTCCTCACCAAACGGCGTACCAAAAGGGGCAAACTCATCGCCAAAAGGAGTGCCGAACTGCTCCGGGTTAGCGGCAATCTGCTCGGCATGCTCGCGCTGTGCCTCCATCGCCTGCTGGAAAGCCTTGGCTTGCTGCTCGGCGATCACCTGCTGCTGTTCTGCCACCACGGCCTGCTGCTCCTCGGTCAGCGGAGCCATCGGCGCTACCGGATAACCATAGTAAGGGTAGTCGTAATAGCGGCCCCAGCCATTTCCGCGCCCGTGGGCACTCATGCTGAAACTGAACCCGACATCACCCCAGCCATTGCCGGACCAATCATCGCCCCAGCCACCGGGGCCACCCCACCAGGCGCTGGCCGTCATGGAAGCGGTGGCAAGCGCCGCGGCGACAAACACTTTAGAAATCGTCTTCATCTCAATATAACCTCGATTGTAGTCAAAGGCCCTGAACGGCCCTGCCTTGAAACTCTGCTGCCCACACTTCCCTGTGCCGAACAGCCACTCCCCTGGCTTACTCAATATGACAGCAACGAAAATGGATTTATTTGGCCTCAGGAGCAGGCGCCTGAGGGGCAACCGGAGCGGCATACGGATAACCACCGCCATAAGGAGCGCCATACCCGTAAGGAGCGCCATAACCATAAGGAGCACCGTAGCCACCATACGGATAGCCGTAACCATAGCCACGGCCATAGCCACGGCCATAGCCGGAACCGGAGCCACGGGCGCTGAAGTTCATGTCCATGTCACCCCAACCGTCACCAAGCCAGCTGTTGTCGCCGCCACCGTAACCGGGACCGCCACCCCAAGGACCCCACCATGCGGAAGCGGAAGCGGAAGCACCAATAAGAGCGGCAATAGCGGCGACCTTAACGATAGTATTCATGTATAAATCTCCAAAAAAGTTAGCTTTAGTATTGAACAAGTACTGCGAGCATCAGAAGGCCGGTTACCACTTGTGCCTTCTTGGTGATATAGAATATTAGTATTTACTTAATTTCTCTAATATATTTTTTCTATATGTGAATAAATTGTATGGATAATCTGGCCTCCAGGGGATGGAGGGGCACAGAGGGGATGACCAAGGCCGGAAGATTGCGCTCAGTGCGAAGATTCTTCGTCTAGTTCCTGATCAAACGACTCGTCGAATTCTTCGTCAAACTCTTCATCAAAGGGTTCAGGGGGAGGATTGCCATCATAGACATCGTGGTGCCGCTTCTGCAGGTAGGCATCCCGCATGAATTGGTAGGGATCGAGCGCCGCCTCCTCCATCACCCGGCTGGCCCCCAGCAAACTCGCACGCTTGTCAACCAGCCGCAACGCCACCAACCCGTAGCGCAAACGATTGCGCCTGATGTAACGAACGGGATCGGTAAACCAGCCGGCAACCACACCGACAGTATCCCGTGTGCTGCTTGGACCAAGCAGGGGCAAAACGATATAGGGGCCGGGGCCGAAGCCCCAGACACCCAGAGTCTGGCCAAAATCTTCCCCATATTTCGGCAGGTTCATATTGCTGGCAACATCGATAAAGCCAAGCAAGCCGATGGTGGTATTGAATGCCACCCGGCCTACATCGCTTGCGGCGCGCTGCAGCTTGAACTGAAGCAGGTTGTTGATGGCGGAGGTAACGTCTGCAAGGTTACCGAAAAAATTGCTTATCCCCCGATTGAGAGGGGCGGGGGTAATCGTGTTGTACCCTCTGGCCAGAGGCTTCATCAAGGCACGGTCCAGGGTATCATTAACCTGGTACATAACCCGATTGTACCCCTCCAGGGGGTCCCTTGGGTCTCGGTAATCTCCAGTCGAGGCACAGCCGGACAGCAACGCAAGGAGCAACGCTATGCATCCGTACCGCCTCCGACACCCACGGCTGGTTCCCACCATTCCTCTCGATTCTCCCCTTGTTTTCTTTTTGTTGCAGGACAATTCTGCGGGGTTCGGCCTGCAAGGCCTTGAAATCTAGCATACTACGGTCGGTGAAACATCCCTTCTACCCAACCACGGACGACTCTCCTGGTGAGATGCCTCCTTAGTAGACCCGCTCTACCCGGTACCCATTCTGTTGCAGAAGATTCAGCATACCCTTCTGTCCCGGAAGATGAAGCGCCCCCACGGCAGCAAAAACGCTCCCCTTTTCCAGATAAGGTAACAACCGGGCCAGCATTCTGCGGTTCCGGTCAAACACCAAAAACTCCTGAAAACGGGCCACTGCATCCGAATGGCTGCCCTCGAAAATGCGGCCGCTCAATTCCACCAGTGCGCCCAGGTCCCTTCTCAGATAAGACTCAAGCAGCTCAATGTAGAGTGTCGGCATCTGATCCAGGTTATTTAACGTGTCTTCCAGAAACGTTATTTGATCCTGCTCTGACAACCGATCGAAGGTCCCCAACTGCTCTGCCGCAGTCTCCAGTCCGGCTATTTGTTTTCCCGTCTCTAATGCGTTCTGATAGAGCACCAGATCGAGAAACTGGCCGGTTTCCATGGGTGGCAGACTGAGCATGGTGGCGATCGCCCAGGGTTTGTAACGCTGCAGGGCCATGTCCGGAATACCTCTTTTCTCCGCCGCCTCCAGACAGCGGCGGTACAGGGAATCACCGAGGACGGAGCGCAGGTCCCGTCCGTCGGTCAACAACATAGCAGTCATGGAAACGATCAGAGCCTCGGCATCCATCTGCACCTCGAGCACCACCTGATGGCTGCTGTCGAATACTTGCTGGACTTCGGTGGGCAACGCGACCACCCGTGGGTCTTCGGAATGCATAGTGCCAAACAGGTAACTGTCAGCTACCCCGGGGCGGTGCAGGCGGAACAACAGTCCCTCCGAAAAGAGGTCCTGTCCGCAGGCTGTCACTGGCAGCAATAACAGCCACAGGCAGATGAGGAGGGAGCGCACCCTATTGCTGTCTCCGCCAAAAAACATCACACCCCCTTATCGAAGATTGCGCGCGGTCAGCGCCCACCCTTTCACTGGAGTTGAAATGGAGATGGGCCTGTGACCAAACGGCGATGCTGTTTATTCTGCCCCTGCACACCAACTCTGTGTCTACGCCGAGGTTCCAATGACATCCCCTAATACATTAAGCTGTAGCACCATGAATGAGGTCAAGTACAACAAGGCGATTGCCGAGCGTTTTCGGGGATTCCTGCCAGTAGTAGTAGACGTGGAGACCGGTGGATTCAATGCCAGCAGCGATGCCCTGCTGGAGTTAGCTGCGGTCACTATCCGCATGGATGAGAAGGGGCTTCTGCATCCGGCGGAAACCCATGCCTGTCACGTCGAGCCTTTCCCCGGAGCCAACCTCGACCCCAAGGCCCTCGCCTTCAATGGTATAGACCCAGGCCATCCCTTCCGAATGGCACTACCGGAAAAGGAAGCGCTGCAGAAAATCTCCCTCCCCATCCGCAAGGCGATTAAAGCCAGTGGCTGCAACCGCGCCATTCTGGTCGGTCACAACGCCTTTTTTGACCTGGGTTTCATTAATGCAGCGGCAGAGCGCACCGGATTCAAGCGCAACCCGTTTCACCCGTTCAGCACCTTCGACACCGTCTCCCTGGCGGGATTGGCCTATGGCCAGACAGTCCTGGCCAGAGCGGTACAGACAGCGAACCTGGCATGGAACAATGACGAGGCCCACTCAGCAATCTACGACACCGAAAAAACCGCCGAACTGTTCTGCACCATCGTCAACCAATGGTACCAGTGCTGCCCTGACCACCCCTGGCTGACCACCCCTGCGGCTTAGGCCACTATTTCTGGTCTTTGGGGGTCCCCTGCGCAGTTGCGTCAGCGGTCATCTTCTGCAGCTCACCATTGGCATGCAGTTCCAGGGTGATGTCACACCCCCCCACCAGTTCGCCGTTAATGTAGAGCTGAGGAAAGGTGGGCCAGTCCGCATAGCGGGGTAGATTCTCAAATATCTCCGCATCCGCCAGCACATTCACATATGCAAACTTGGCACCGCAGTCCTGCAGTGCAGCGGCAGCTCGGGAAGAAAATCCGCACTGGGGAAACTGGGGTGTCCCTTTCATATAAAGCACGATGGAATTGCCCTCTACCTGCTCCCTGATCCGGTCCAATACGTCCATCTCTACACCTCTCTAGTTACTGTCCAAGATGGGTGCCGAGATGGGGCCTTCCGTTTCCGAATTCAAGCTCTGACTGTTTACCAGGGCCTGTTAACACTATGCGGATATCCATCGACGGACGCCATTTTTTCGCCGGACAAGGCGCACTGAGCATCGTGTACCTGCCGTAAATTAAGTGAAGGTGCAACGCAGTCATGGGGGGAAAACGGCCCCGTCCCTGCGGGTTGTTGTCAAAACCCGCAGAGGCACCTAAGCGGCAAACACAGGCCGACGCTCTATATTTACTTTATAGAGGTAAAACCTCAGTGGCAGCTGAAACCCGATGGCGGGGTACTGGCCCCCTCCTCCCCCGAAGAACCACCGGCCCGATAGGATGCCTTCATCAGGGCGATACGAAGTGCGCCGGTCAGGCTGGAGCCCAATCCCATGCGAGTAGCCACCGCAGGCAGCAGGATCAGCGATGCTAACGCAAGCCCCGTGCCCAGCAGCAGGGCGTTACTATTGGCTTTTGAATTGGTTTTTGTTTCTTCTATTGTGCTCATTGCTCTCTCCCCACTAACTGCATTTCTTATTCTGAGCTTACATTAACAGGGAGAAACTCAAGGTTTTCAAAGGATTATTAATCTGTCCCCAGCACCATAAATTTTGCAACTGATTGTAATAAAAAAGAATAATCTGCGATCTACGTCTTACTATTCTTTTTTTCACCGGGAAAAATCAAAAAATGGGTGATATGCCACACATTTTTGTGTGATATCCCTTGAAAAAAGCCTCTGGGGATACGAAGAAATCCAACTCTTTGCTACCAATCGGCGGTGAAAATCAGACCTAAAATAACCTCAGGGTAGGAGCTTTTTGGCGTCCTTGATCAATTTCTTACGATAGATAAACAAATGGGCCGCGACAAACCAAATGAAAACCTTCCCGGCTCGTCTATGGAGCCTGCGTGAACCGGTGAAGGCCAGACCCAACGAGGCCAGCATACCCATGTTAATGGTGCCGGTAAGGCTTACATCCAAGAGATGGCCATCGACGACGATAGGGCCCGAGGACGGCCTTATATTCCTGGTGTTGACTACCCCCAGCACCCGGGCCTTCATCTGTTTCAGTTCGACCTGCGCCGGGTCGTAATGGATCAGAATACTCCCGGCCTGGGCGTTGGGTGCGACACTGGTCACCCCTTCCAGCCCCTGCAGCCTGTTCACCGCCCTTTCCAAGCGATCGGATTTCCGCCACAGTGGGTAACGGATTCGAATGCGTCCTTCGACTGCGCTCAGCATCTGATTACTCCTCCAGCGCTCCGTCATCCAGCCGCTGCAGCAACGCCTGGCTCACCTGATCAAAGGTGAGTATCTGCTCTCCCTGATGGTCTTTCATAAACTCCTCTGCGTCCTCCTGGCTGGCCAGAGGAATCAACTCATGCCCCATGGGACCGGTGACATCGGAGCCGATGACAAATCTGGCCTGTCGCGCATCAATCATGGTCAATCCGTAGTATTCGGTCACACCAATCCCAGAAATATCTTCGTAACTGTGTCCCGGCGCATATTTATCCAGATCAAACAGGTACTTGAACATGTCCTTTGCACCATCGAAGTGATCACTGTGACCATCCCCGTAGAGGACCGTCGCTAACCATTCCGGGTACTTGCTCACAAACATCCCGCAGACCGAACAGGTATCGCCCTTATCCGGTGCCGGCAGGTCCACCAGCAACCCGTTTGCGGCTGCAAATGACGACCAGAACCATGCAGCAACCAGCTGCGGCAAGAGTAGATATTGGATCAACCTATTCAAGTATCTTCAGCCCCGAGTATTATCAGGATATCTTGTCCGGAAGCAGCCAGAACAGGGCCGACCGGCGGCCGCTTTGCCGCCGGTCCAGGGACTCGCTGTCCGTATCCTCTGTGCCTTCGGTTGAACCCGTCACTGCTGGTGATGTTTCTTTGCCTGCATCCGGGCTCGTCGCTCGGCGCGCCGTTTGCGGATCATACGGGTATCCTTGGCCATATCCAGATAGGCCTCCGTCAGCGCATCTTCGAAACCGACGATCTCGCCGCCTTCCTCAGCCTTCACCGCTTTCGCCCTGCCTTCGTCAGCGAAAGCCATCTTACTGTGCCCGCTCATGGTGCCTTTCAGCTTGGAGCCAACCAGATAGTGCACATCCTCGTCGACGTTGATCAGGGGTTTTATTTCTGCACTGGATCCAAAATCCGGTGCATATATTGCCTTGGGGCCGCGGTCGATGTTGAGACTGAGACTGATGGCCGCGCAATGTATGGAGCAGGTGCCATCGACCAGGTCGTCGTCATACACGATGAGATGGCGTGAGTGATTGAACTTGTGCCTGCTCATACCGCAATAGGGGCATTTCGGATACTTCTCCAGCTCGGACTCCAGAGGATTCTTATCCGGCGCCGTCTTGGGCATGAACTGCAGCGGCGTTCCGTCGCTACTCTGGTCTTTAGACTCAACTGCCGAGGTCAAGCCAAAGGCTCCAGTGGCCGCCAGGGTCTTCAAAAAAATTCGTCTTTTCATTTTATTGTTACCTCACTTCTTCTGGAACTCACTAACAACAGATACCAGCAGACCGGATAGCGGCAATAGGACCTTCCCTGCCCATCACCAGTTGGCCAGGCCCTGCATGGCATCAAAGAACAACAGGCCCTGATAAAGGGTACTGACTCCCATCACGATAACAATCGCGGCGGCCCCCTTGACCATATAGCCGCGCATTCTGGTACTCAGCTTGCCGAAGGCAACACTGACAAACATCATCGACGGCAGTGTGCCTGCGCCGAAGGCCAGCATCAGCAATCCTCCGTCCACCGGACTGCTTGTGGTGGTGGCTTTGACCGCCATAGCCAGGGTAAGCGGACAGGGCATAAAGCCGTTTACCATCCCGGCCAGCCCGGCACCGATGACACTGCCCGTGCTGCTTGCCTGCCTGAAACCCCGGTTCAGCAGACGTTGGGGCAGAAAACTGATGGAAAAGCGCCAACGCAGAAGACCGAACATGTTCAATGCAATCAAGATTACCAGGATACCGACGATTATCTGCAGAATGCCCTGAATCTTACCCATCAGGCCAGTGGAGACCAGCGCCACCCCCAGCAGGGCAGCCAGGACGCCCACCAGCGCATAGACCGAAATCCTAGCCCCATGGTAGGCGACATAAGTAAAACTGTTGCTATTAGATTGCCCCAGCTTCATGAAAAAGCTTGAGGCCAGGGCCCCGCACATACCAATACAATGGGCGCTGCCCAGAATACCGGCCATAAAAGCCAGGGAGTAATCCAACTCGGCACTCATGTATCCTCCCGCCCCCTGGCACCGGCTTGTCCCGAACCAACGGCGACACGGCCCTTGAGTGAACGACGCTGAATCCGCAGCGAGTTGGCGACTACAGAGACTGAACTCAGGGCCATGGCAGCGGATGCAATCATCGGCGTGAGTTTACCAATGGCTGCCACTGGAATAGCGATGGTGTTGTAACCCAGCGCCCAGAACAAATTCTGCTTGATGATACGCATGGTCTGGGCACTGATATCCACCAGTTCGGTGATCTTGGTGATATCACCGCTTACCAACACCATATCTGCCGCCTCGATGGCGATATCGGTACCGGTACCCACGGCGAAACTGACGTTGGCGGCGGTCAGCGCCGGGGCATCATTGATGCCATCCCCGATCATACCAACCTTTGCCCCTTTGGCCTGGAGCTCGCGAATGATGCTCAGTTTCTGCTCAGGTGTCGCCTGAGCGACGACCTCTGTGATACCGACCTCCCGGGCGATATAGCGAGCCGTGGTCTCGGTATCACCGGTGAGCATCAGGGTCTCAATACCCAACGCATGCAGATGCTCGATGGCCTTGCGGATCCCTTCTCTCGGTTGATCGGCAATCCCGAACAGCGCAGCCGCCGCCCCGTCAACTCCCAGCAGCACAGGCGTCTTGCCGGAACAGGCGTACTCCTCTGCCTTTAACATCAGTGGCCGGGTCTCAATACCCCGCTCACCAAGCCAGGCACTGTTGCCCAGAGTCACCCGGCGGCCATCCACCCGGGCCTCGATTCCCCAGCCCGGCCTAGTATGAAAGTCATCCGCCTTCAGCAGTGACAGTTTCTGCTCGCGGGCCAGGGTGACAATCGCCTGGCCGAGAAAATGTTCGGAGTCCAGTTCGGCCGAGGCGGCCAATAGCAGCACTTCGCTCTCCTCCAAGTCGGAGAGGTTGAACAGATCGACCACTCGGGGCCGCCCCTCGGTGACCGTCCCGGTCTTGTCGAACGCGATGGTCGTCAAATGCCGGGTCGCCTCCAGACTCTCACCGTTGCGGATATAGATCCCCTGCCGCGCCGCCTGCCCGGTACCCACCATAACCGCGATGGGGGTGGCCAGACCCACGGCGCAGGGGCATGCGATAAGCAGCACCGCAATGCTGTTTCCCAGCGCCTGAGTGAAACGCCCACCGGCACCAAGCCAGGCAACAAAGGTCAATCCCGCCAAGGCCATCACACCAGGCACGAAAACTGAGGCGATGCGATCGGCCAGCTTCTGCAGCGGGAGTTTTGTCGCTTGGGCCTGTTCCACCATGCGGATGATACCTGCCAGCAGGGTGTCGCCTCCGACCGCCGTAGCCCGCATGCGCAGTGCACCGCTGCCATTGATGCAGCCGCCGAACAATTTTTGCCCTGGCTCCTTGATCACCGGTATGCTCTCACCTGTGATCATGGAGTCATCTACGCTGGATACCCCTTCGATCACTTCGCCATCGGTGGGGACACGCTCCCCCGGTCGTATCAGCAGCAGATCTCCCACGGCGATCTGCTCGGCATCGACAACCACCTCTTCACCATCTCGCAACAAGGTGGCTTTTCTCGGCTGCAGTTGGATCAGTCCGCGAATCGCCTCATTGGCCTTACCCTTGGAGCGCTCCTCCAGATAGCGGCCCAGCAACACAAAGCTGATAATAGCCGCCGAAGCTTCGAAATAAAGATTGTGGCGACGACCGAACAGGGCGACGATGCTGTAACCGTATGCCGCACCTGTACCCAGGGCGATGAGGGTATCCATATTGGTCGCCCGCTGGCGGGCGAGTTTCCAGGCCTTATCGAAAAATGGACGACCTGCCCACAGCACCACCGGTGTACTGAGCAGGAATTCCAGCCAGTGGAGGAAGCGCAGACGCGGCATGGCCATGCCGATCAACATCACCGGCAGGCTCAGCAGCCCAGCCCAGAGTGCGCGCCGTTTAGAGGCCTCCAGGCGTGCCCGTTCGCGCTCTATCAACAGCCGTCGCTGGGCCAGGGTATCCATGGGGCGCGGGCCATAACCCAGCTTCTGGATACTTTGGAATAACGCCTCCTGTGACAGCCAGCCCTTGACGCTGGCGGTCTCAGCAGCAAAATTGATCCTCGCCTGCTTTACCCCGGGATTACGCTCCAGGGTCATCTCCAGAAGCAGGGCACAGGATGCGCAGGTCATGCCCTCGATGGCCAGACTAAACTGTTGATCTGGCCCCTCCGGTTGTTTCTCATGGACCGGGCGAGCACCGGATGCTCTATGCCCGATGTTCTCCAGGACGCGATCCAGCATCAGGTAGAGGTTGGTTCTGGGCAGGCGCCGGGGATTGAAATGGATCACCACCGAACCGATCGCCGGGACGGCGCGTACCCGGCTGATCCCCGGATGCTTGCGCAGCAGGATTTCAAATATATAGGCGCGCTCCGGGTCTTTTGTCAGCGCGGGGGCAAGCATGCGTATGCGCCGCCTGAGCACATGTACCAATCGGAAATTGACGGCTTCGCTAGCCGCCGGCGGGTCCTGAACGGCAATATCCACTAGTAATCCTGATCGTTCTCGACGTTACCTGGATCCAAGAAAAACACCACTCCTGCCTTGATTTGTTGCCGCTAGATACAGCACTAATCCTTGCTGTGCCGCCAACGCACCCAGAGGTAAGTCATATAGATCACCGCCAGCCATTCATAACGATGGCGTAGCGGGTTGGGGAGCCACTCGTGGACGATACGCTGCCAATGGCTCTTGATGAGATAGAATACCAGTACGTCGTTGGCGAACTCGAAGGCTGCGTTCTCCGGATTCTGCAGAAAGGCAGGGGCATTCTTTCCACCCCCTCTTTTTGCCAGCACCTTGAGTGCCGTAACCGTCTCTCTTCCCTCCTGAATCTTGCCACGGAGCCAATCGGTCAGCCGAGACTGCTTGATCTTCCGCCGTGGCCGATGCCTTTTGGGCCGAGCCTTCGAGGAGGACGCGGTCGCGTCGGTTTTAGCGGCGTGTTTCCGGACCACCCCTTCCTCTATCAGCTCGCCCAGGATCTGGTACATCTGTTTCAACACCTGGGAAGCATCGGTTGCCGTGTCAAAAAAACGGATGGATAGTTTGCACTGGCGACGGTAAAGGGTCACCCGGTAGACACCTTCGATGCGATGCAACTCACCCTGCAGTGCCTCGGCCGATCCGCCGGCACAGATGTCCGCCGGCAGTTGAAACCGAAGATGGTTGGCGGAGCGGTAACGCAGAAAAATCTGTTTTTGTATGGACATGGCGGCTACTGACAAACGACCAGCTTTAAAAAGTCAAGATCACGGGGTCATGAAAAACGTCAAACAGCAATTGCAGCATCGACCGGATGATCTGGTCCAAGCAGGCAGTCAAACGTCGACATAAAACCCGCACTCAAAACAAACGAATGTCCGGCCCCAAGGCCAAACTTTACTCTTTAGCGGTGTCCTCTTCAGCGTCCTCCTGCGCCTCCGCTACCAGGTCCTCAAGGCTCTCTTTCTGCTGTAGAACGAAGTCCTTTCCGACCTCTGAGTACTTGGTCCCGGCGGCGATGATCTCCTTACGGTATTTGTGAGCGTAAAACCCGGCGACAGCACCGATGCTAAGCAACACCAGCGGACGTTTAAAAAAATTGCTCATCATTCCCCTCCCGGTATGAGTACATGCAGCAGCGGCCCCTGCCGCCGCCGCTGTTGATGCCAGACCATGACCACCGTGGTGATCGTGGCCGCCGCCGCTTCCCCCTGAGCCATGTGATCCGTGTGAATGGGCCATATTTAACTCCGCCTCGTCTGGTGTCAATGCATCTTCAAGTTGATGGGGTGTTTATTCTCATTATCAATAATGCGGCTGCCGGTCTATTGGTGATCTCAGCCGCTGCTTCCACCCGGTTCAACCGATCCGTATCCAGAATATACCTGTATTGTCTCTGCTTGTCCCCGTCAATTGGGTTCTTTCGTTCTGTTCTCGTCCATCACCTGATCCTCGTGCAGCATCTGATAAATGCCCTTGCAGCCGTCACAACAGAAGTGTTTGGCCTGCTTGGTGACGGTATACAGGGTATAGGTTGCCGCCCCTACCGGCAGGCCGCAAAGATCACACGCACTGTTGTTCTGCATAGGCTCTTTCACCTTGGCTGCTGGTCAGAGCAGTTCCGTAGTCGCACGAGTGAAAGTCTCCACCTCGGATTCCCCCAGAATCTTACGCTGCACCTTACCGTCGCGATCAACGAAGAAAGTAGTGGGCAATCCGATGACCCCGTAACTGCGGGCGGCCACCGACTCTTCATCAAGTCCAATAGTGTAGCTGGTGTTCAGTTTGTCCACGAAGCGCTGCGCCACGTTCCTGCTCTGACCGACGTTGATAGCGATCACCTCCATACCCCGGTCCCTGTATTGCTGGTAAACGGGTTCGATATCGTTCATTTCATCTTTACAGAAACGGCACCAGTCAGCCCAGAAACGCACCGCCACCACCTTGCCTTTAAGGTCGGCGGGAAAGTCCAACAGACGTCCATCCAGGGTCTCGATCTTAAACTGCGGTGCCGGGTCACCGGCCTGCAGTCGCGGCGCGGGTTCGCCGCAGGCCGCCAACAACAATACCAGCAGGCCGGTCACGGCCAGGAGTCTCAGATCAGGGATGATTGCCGTTGTTTTCATGCTCCGATCAACCTCAGATTAGAATTCCAGATCGCCAGGATAGTCCACAAAGTAAAAAACAGAAACAGCGCCAGGGCAGCCAGCCCCAGGCGCCTGGCCATGACCGGCGCGACCTCACGCAGACTCGCTACTTGCTTAAAAGGTTGAATGACGCCAACCCCCAAACCCAGGGCGGTAGCCGCAAACAGGGGGATATAAAGCAGGTAACCCTGAAAGTGGTACTCCCCCTGGAGGACACAGAACGGGCAGTGGTGATGGGGATGTTCGTAGATATAGAGCGAGAGGAACGACACTATCGCCACGATCGAGGCGGCGAATCCCAGCGCACTCATTCCGGCCAGCAGATAGCCGCCGGTGCGCCGGCGCTGATACCAGAGCGCCGAGGCGATGGTAAGCCCTATTATGATGTAGAAACCAAACATGGCGGGCAATGGGGGAAGCCCGGCAAGCTCTGTGGCCAGGGTCTCCCGCTCACCGCCAAACAGACTGCCGCAGCAGGAGGTGATCACATCGGCATCCAGTCCCAGGAAATACTGCAGCTGCAGATAGGCCTCCAGCGCGACGAACGGTGTTATGGCAAGCAGCAGACGGTATTTGTGGCGGGTCAGGGGATAATCGTAACCGCGGGTATCCAGCTGGTTGATTACCAGCCAGATCGCGGCCAGGAAGAAAACCACTATCTTGATCAGCAGCGTGGGCATGCCGTAGGGATTGACATTCAGGGTTCCAACGGCGCACATGGCGCCAACAAACAGGGACGACATCTGCTCTGCGTTAAAGATAAACAGCAGCAGACTGATCGCCTGGACGGCAAAGACGAAGCTCAACAGGGTAGAGACCAGGTAGGTACGCCGCTCAAGAATTAACTGGCCCTCGCTGCCGCTGCGAATATCCCAGTTGCGCAATACCTGCCAACCGAACAGGGAAGACCAGCCGATCATCAGCAGGGACACCAGCGAGGCGATCAGCAGGGCGATAATGGCGGGGTTGAGCAGCACTAAACTAATCTTCCATCACGCATCTCAACCACCCGGTCCACTACCGCCGATTCACAGACCAGGGGGTCGTGGCTGGTCAACAGCAGGGTTTTGCCCCGCTCGCGCAGCCGTTCCGCGATCTCCAGAAACCGCTTTGACAGATGGGTGTCGAGGTTTGCGGTAGGTTCATCCGCAATAATGACCTGTGGATCGTTGATCAGCGCCCTGGCGATGGCGGCCCGTTGTGCCTCCCCCCCGGAAAGCCACTCTACCGGGGCCGAGGCCCGGTGGCCGAGCTGCATCTGTTCGAGCAGTGCCAGGGCCCGCTGCCGCAGCTCCGCATAGTCCAGGCCCAGCGGATAGGCCGGGGTCATGACGTTTTCCAGTACACTGATGCCTTTGATCAGATTGAACTGCTGAAACACGAAGCCAAAGGTGTGACGCCGGATATCGGTCAGAAAACGCTCACTGAATCCGGAGATGTCCCGTTGTTGCAGGCTGACACGGCCACTAGTCGGACGGGACAGACAGCCGATGATGCTGAGCAGGGTGGTCTTTCCCGAGCCACTGGGTCCACGCAGCACCGTCACCTGATTCTCACCGATGCTGAGATCCACGTCGTGGAGGGCACAGAACTCGTTGTGCCTGCCCTGATTGAACACCTTGCGGATAGCGCGCAGTTCGATCATGGTCTCAACGCATCACCGTATCCGGATCGCTGATAGCAGCACGCCAGATAGGTACCACCGTGGCAGCGGCATAGGGAAAGACCGTAAGAAACAGCAGCGTTGCGATCTGTAGTCCATCAACATAGGGCACCAGGGCGAAACTTGGATAGAGCACGGCCCAGCCCTTGAGCACCTGAGCAAACAGGGCCGAGGAGAAGAAAAAGATGTGGCCATAGGCCAGCAGATACCCGCACAGAAAAGCGGTGAGCGAAATCAGGAAACCCTCCCAGAATTTCATTCTTATAATGTCCGATGTCTCCCAGCCCACCGCCTTTAGAATACCGATCTCCCGCCGCTCCTCGGCGCTCAGTCCGGAGGCCTTCTCCCAGGCAAAGATGACAAAGGCCAGCACACCGCCGACCAGCAGTACCAGGATCATCCCCTCGCGCCAGTTGAATATGGATTCGTAGGTGCGCAGAATTTCATCCCGCATGATGGGGCGTGTATCGGGCAGGGCCAGGGCCACCTTTTCCGCCACCTTGCGCACCTCCCGCGCGTTGCGCACAGTGAGTGCTATATCAGTAAACTGACCGTCCGCAATGCCAAAAAAACCCCGGAAATCCTGCTCGTTCAGCAGCACCAGATCGGCACTCACCAGTCCTGAATCGTGACTCAGCGTGTGGTCGATGGTAAAGGAGAACAGCTGGCCGTTGTAACCTCGAAACGAGAGCACGTCACCTCGACTGGCGCCACGAGTCCTGGCGATAGCGTCGCCGACTACAATGTACCCTGCCGGCAGTTGCTCATCGCTTTGGACCATGAAGGTATAGTTGGCTGAAACGACCGGATCAAAAAAGTAACCCCATAACCGGCCTTCTATCCTCTGGACCCCGCGTATCTGTCCCAGCTTCTCTACGTAAGCCGCCGGCACGAGATCATGGCGACCTGCCACCATACGCTGTACCACCAGTTCGGGGGCCGCCTGCAGTAGATGACTTGCCTCCTGCTTTATGGAGTGGCTGAACAGCATTACCGACACCAGAAGAAAGACCACCAGGGTATAGACCGCCAGCAGACTCAGATTTTTTCCCTTGCGGCGAAGCAGCGCGGCAAGCGTGTAATCGATCAGATAACGCTGCTTAAGGAACCAGTTTTTCATACTTTCGCTTTAAAAGTTGAGGCGGCGCCAGCAGGGACCCCGACGGGAAGTGCTCCAGTGACATGGGGTGATCCTGAAAAGCGGTGTGCAGATCTGCCTGGGACAAATGACGTGTATAACGGGCCTCGGTGAAGAGACAAAGGTCGGTCAGCCCAAGTTTTCGAACCAAGGCCTGTTTCATATCCAGCGCCGACTTTGAATGCAGACGCCCATAATAGGCATGGCCCTGGGTTGCAACCACCAGGAGTATCAATAGAGCGATAAGGACGAAAGCGATATCGGATTTCCTTAGTAAATATCTGGGATTCAGTGGCCGCTGCATGGGACGGATTGTAGTCACCCCCTCTCATCATTTCCAATCAGCGTGATGGAGGCAGTCGCAGCGCAACAGACAACAGTGACCGATAAAGCGGAATTGGAGTAAACGAAATTCGCAGCAAAGCAAACAGCATAAAAAGCAGGGTAGAAACAGACAGGCGCGTCAAAACGGCCTTGCTACCCCCAGCAGTGCAGTGCCCAGACCGAGAATCAAGTTGATGCCAATGAGGCGACGGATAAGTGCCATCCGGGCACCGGCCACCGGCAGATCTCCCGACTTTAAGGCCGTTCCCATCCGGCGGTAGGGCACAAAATAGATGAAACAGAAAATAGCCACCATCAACAGGCCGGTACCCTGCATCAGATGGACATGCAGCGCCGCCTGACCGCCAAGGATTCCTAGAAAGATCCAGTAGCCACTGCCCAGGATGAGCACAATGGAGATCCAGACCCAGGGGAAGAATCGGCCCAGGACCCCGTGCAGCAGGGGCAGCCGCTGAGGCGGCTCGAGCAGCTGGCTGGCAGCCGGCCGCAGCGCCATATGGGCGAAAAACATTCCCCCCACCCAGACGATGGTTGCAAACAGATGCAGGGTGATGGCAACAGACATCATGGTACAGCACTCCTGTGTACGAAAAGGTTCATTGGATAGCAGCAAGCTCAAGCAGGAGTATAGGCGACAGGGTCTACATTTCTCTGCAACCAGAACTCCAGCAGCGTCAGGTGCCAGAGCTTGCTTCCCTGCAGCCGGGTGTGATGCATCTCCGGGGCTGCGAGCAGCATATCGACATAGGCCCGGGAGTAGATGCCCCGTTCGCGGCAGGCGCTGGATTCCAGCACCCCCCGCATGAAGTCTAAAAAGGGTCCGCGGACATACTTCAGGGCAGGCATCGGGAAGTAACCCTTGGGGCGGTCGATGACCGAGTCCGGCAGCAGCCCCCGGGCCATCGCCTTGAGGGGATACTTTCCACCGTCCCGCAGTTTCAATTCGGGCGGGCAACGGGCGGCCAGTTCTACCAGCTGGTGATCCAGAAACGGGACCCTTGCCTCCAGCCCCCAGGCCATGGTCATGTTATCCACCCGTTTAACCGGATCGTCCACGATCAGGGTAGTGACATCCATCCGCAACACCGCATCCATGAAGCTGTCGGCCTCCGGCTGCGCGAGCAATTCGGCTACCCTGCGTGAGCTGTGATCTTCCCCCCGATAAGCAGGCGCGACCGTATGCAGAAACTCCTCGTGATCCCGATCGAAATAATGCCTGGCAAAACGTTCCACCGGTGTGCCCTCAGTCTCCGCCATCATGCGTGGATACCAGAAGTAACCTCCGAACACCTCATCCGCCCCCTGACCGGACTGCACCACTTTGATCTTCCGGGAGACCTGTTCACCCAGCAGGTAAAAGGCCACCGCGTCCTGGCCAAACATGGGCTCTGCCATGGCGTCCACCGCCTCCGGCAGGCGCCCCAGCACCTCGTCGTTGGGGATCAGAAATTTGTGGTGATCGGTGGCATAGCGTGCCACCACCTGGTCCGAATACTCGAACTCACTACCCTGCTCCTCCGGCTGGTCCTCGAAACCGATGGAAAAGGTGTGCAGATCCGAAACCCCCGTCTCCGCCAGCAGCGCCACCAGCAGGCTTGAATCCAGACCACCGGAGAGCAACACCCCCACCGGCACATCGGCGATCTCATTGCGTTTCTGCACCGCCGAGCGCAGGCTGTCGTGGATCGCTTCCAGCCACTGCTCTTCGCTCAAGGGCTGATCGGGACGGGTGGCGGGAAAACGCCAGTAACCCAGCTCGCGGGGCTTCCCTGCTGTATCAATCCACAGTGTATGCCCCGGTGAGAGCTTGCGAATTCCCTGCAGGATAGTGTGGGGTGCCGGGATCACTGCGTGCAGGGTGAACTGATGATGCAGCCCCACCGGATCGATGGCCGTATCCACGCCGCCACCGGCTAGCAGCGCCTGACTGCTGGAGGCAAAACGAAAGCGGTTTGCGTCGCGCGTATAGTAGAGGGGTTTGATCCCTAGCCGGTCCCGGGCCAGAAACAGGACCTTTTCCCGCTGATCCCAGACGGCAAAGGCGAACATCCCGTGCAGACGCTCCACACACCCCTCTCCCCAGGCGTGGTAAGCCTTGAGGATCACCTCGGTATCGCCATCGGAGAAGAAATGATAGCCCTTAGCCCGCAGTTCTTCCCGCAATTGTGGATAGTTGTAGATGGTGCCGTTGAAGACCAGTGCCAGCCCCAGTTCCTGATCCACCATGGGCTGATTGGCGTGTTCGGAAAGATCGATGATGGCCAGCCGGCGATGACCAAAGGCGAGCGGTCCGTCACTGTAGCTGCCACCGTGATCCGGACCGCGCCGTTCCAACCGACCGGTCATCCGCTGCACTGCGGTCAGGTCCGCCGCCTGGCCGTCAAACCTCAGTTCCCCGCACAGCCCACACATCTCAGAACTCCCCGTTAAAAATCATGCTGCCGGACGTCTCACCCTACCTCGGGAACCCCTCCCAAAGGATCACGAGGCTGTGCCGCCGGCCTGCGGTTAAACCGGTCATAGAAAGTATGCCATACTTCAACGCCTGCTGAATTGTTGTTAACGAAAGGAGCTGTCATGCCCCAGGCGGATATCGGATTGATCGGCCTCGCCGTCATGGGCCAGAACCTGGCCCTCAACATGAACGACCACGGCTACCGGGTCGCGGTCTACAACCGGACCCGAGGAAAAACCGATGCCTTTGTTCAAGGCCCGGCCTCGGGATCTGAGATCATTGGCACCTATTCCATCCCCGAGCTGACCGCCAGCCTCAGCCGGCCACGCAAGATCATCCTGATGGTGAGGGCCGGTGACCCGGTGGATCAATTCATCGCCCAGTTGCTGCCCCATCTGGAACCCGGAGACATCATCCTGGACGGCGGCAACTCACGCTTTACCGACAGCAACCGGCGCTGGGAGCAACTGACGGAGCAGGGGATCCACTTTATCGGCTGCGGTATCTCGGGCGGCGAAGAAGGTGCCCGCCACGGGCCATCCATTATGCCCGGGGGCGAACGCGAGGCCTGGCCGGAGGTAAAACCGATACTCCAGTCCATTGCCGCCCAGGTAGAGGGGGAACCCTGCTGCCAGTGGGTTGGCGAGGCCGGCGCCGGACACTACGTCAAAATGGTGCATAACGGCATCGAATACGGTGACATGCAGCTAATCAGCGAGGCCTATCAATTGATGCGCCAGGGACTGGGGCTTTCAACGGACGAGATCCAGACAGTGTTCGCCGACTGGAACCAGGGTGTGCTCGACTCCTATCTGATCGAAATCACCGCCAACATCCTGGGGGTGAGGGACGAGGATGGGGAGCCGCTGGTCGACAAAATCCTCGATTCGGCGGGCCAGAAAGGCACCGGCAAATGGACCGGGATCAGCGCCCTGGACCTGGGCGTGCCCCTGACCCTGATCGGCGAGGCGGTGTTCGCCCGCTGCCTCTCTGCCCTCAAACCGGAGCGGGAGCGCGCGGAGTCCCTGTTCGGTCTTCCGGATGCGCAGTTTCAGGGGGACAGGGACGCCTGTATCGCCGACATCCACGACGCCCTCTATGCCTCCAAAATCGTCTCCTATGCCCAGGGTTATATGCTGATGCGGGAGGCCGCGGCAGAGTATGGATGGAAACTCCAGTATGGGGACATTGCCCTCATGTGGCGCGGCGGCTGCATCATCCGCAGCCGCTTTCTCGGCAACATAAAAACCGCATTCAGTAACAACCCGGCACTGGAAAACCTGTTGCTTGATGATTTCTTCGTCCAGGCGCTGAAACAGGCGGAGTCGGGCTGGCGTCGGGCCGCCAGTCTGGGCATAGAGCTGGGCATCCCCCTGCCCGCCTTCGGCTCGGCCCTCGCCTTCTTCGACGGCTACCGCCGCGGGCGGCTGCCGGCCAATCTGCTGCAGGCCCAGCGGGACTACTTCGGCGCCCACACCTACGAGCGGGTCGACAGTCCGCGGGGAGAGTATTTCCACACCGACTGGATTGGCAGCGGCGGCGCGGCGTCCTCCTCCACCTATGACGTCTGAGACGGGGAGATGGCTATGACGCAATCCTGCACCTACGTGATATTCGGCTCCACCGGCAACCTGTCCCGGGTCAAGCTGATGCCCGCCCTCTACCACCTGGAGGCGGCCGGGAAAATCCCGGAGGGCACCCGCATCCTGGCCCTCGGCCGCAGGCCGTGGGACCGGGCACATTTCGCATCAGAGGCCCGGGAATGGGTCCAGGCCAAGGCCCGCGGGCGGCTCGATGAGGATATCTTCGAGCGTTTCGCGGCCCGGCTTGATTACTTCCAGGGCGATCTCAATGACTCGGGGATGTACCCGGGGCTGCGGGACTATATCGCGGGTTCCCATGACTTCCCGGACAATATCGCCTTCTACATGGCCATCAGCCCGGCGGAATTCGGCATCGTGGTCGAACAGCTGCATAACGCCCAGCTGCTGGAAGAGCAGGGTGGCTGGAAACGGGTGGTGATCGAAAAGCCGTTCGGCTACGACCTGGAGAGTGCCCAGGCCCTGCAGCGGAGAATCGGCCGCTACCTGCGGGAGGATCAGGTCTACCGCATCGACCACTATCTGGGAAAGGGCACAGTACAAAATGTGCTGGTGTTCCGTTTCGCCAACACCATGATGGAGCCGCTCTGGAACCGCAACTATATCGACCATATCCAGATCACCCATTCCGAGACCCTTGGCGTGGGTAGCCGGGCACACTTTTACGACGGGGCTGGGGCCATGCGCGACATGATCCAGAGCCATCTGCTGCAGTTGCTGGCCCTGGTCGCGATGGAGCCCCCCGCCGCGATGGACGCGGAGTCTCTGCGCGACGAAAAGGTCAAGGTCCTGAAATCGGTGCGACGGATCTCACCCAGCGCAGTCCACGCCCACGCCTTCCGGGCCCAGTACAGCGAAGGCCTGGTGGGCGAAGAAAAGGTCCCGGGTTACCTGCAGGAGCCCAATATTCCCGCCGACAGCGTGAACGAGACCTACGCCGCTCTGAAACTCTATATCGACAATTGGCGCTGGCGGGGTGTCCCTATTTATCTGCGTACCGGTAAGCGGATGGCGGAGGGTCAATCCATGGTATCCATCTGCTTCCGTCACCCGCCGCAGCAGTTTTTCCGCGGCACCCAGGTGGAACGTATACGTCAGAATTGGGTATTGCTCGGGATTCAACCCTGCGAGTGTCTGCGTATGGAGATGACGGTAAAGGAGCCGGGGCTGGAGATGCGAACCCGCCAGACCAGCCTCGACGCAAGTCTGCGAAATGCCAATGACGACCTGACCGACGCCTACGAGGAGCTGCTGCTGGATGTCATCGACGGGGACCGATCCCTGTTCCTCCGCTACGATGAGGTCGAGTACGCCTGGCAGGTAGTCGACCCGGTGCTCCGAGTCTGGTCTATGGAGCGGGATTTTATCCATACCTACCCGGCGGGAAGCTGGGGGCCCAAAGAAAGCCGCCGGTTGTTCGAGAAAGAGGAACATGAGTGGCGTCACAGCCTGACCCCGGAGCAAAAGTGACCTGGCAACTATCTAGTGTCCGAGAAACACAGGCTCGAAAGCCCGTGTCATCCTGGCCTTCGCCAGGATCCAGAAGATGCAGTGACTCATTGGACTCCATCCTTAGGTTGGTAAACGGTGCATCCCTGCACCACGACTCCGGCATCCGCCGGAATGACGAAACACGCGGTTTCCGGGCTGGCACTATCTCCAATGGAGAAACACGCGGTTTCCGGGCTGGCACTATCTCCAATGGAATGGAGTGATGGACTGGACCCTGCTCGAAGATGCCGAAAGCGTCGCACAGACCACTTGCCAGCGAATTATCGATGCGGCGAGAGAGGCTATTGACCAACGGGGGCAATTTTCGTTGGTACTGGCCGGCGGCCGCACACCTGCCAGGGCTTACGAGTTGTTAGCGCAGCAGGAGAGCGATTGGGAGCACTGGCATCTCTATTTTGGGGATGAGCGATGCCTGCCTGCCGATCACCCGGAGCGAAACAGCCTGATGGTGACGCAGAGCCTGAGCATCAAGGTTCCCATCCCCGCTGCCCAGGTCCATCCAATCCCCGCGGAATTGGGCGCCGAACAGGCGGCTGCGCATTATACTGAAGAGCTGAAGGCCGTCCTCCCCTTTGACCTGGTCCTGCTGGGCCTGGGCGAGGATGGCCACACCGCCAGCCTGTTCCCCGGCCAAAACCACCCGGAGGGACCAACTGTGTTACCGGTCCACAACGCCCCCAAACCCCCACCTGACCGCGTCAGCCTGAGTGCGGCGATCCTGGGCAACTGCCGGCAGCTGATCTTTGTGGTAACCGGGACGGGAAAACAACTGGCTGTTCACCGTTGGCGGCAGGGGGAGGATCTGCCCGCCAGCCGGATCATACCAGCCGGGCGGGGAGAGATCCTGATTGACCGGGCTGCCCTGCCCTGACGCCTGGCTCTCGGACAGGGTTATTTGTGGATGTTGCAATACCCTGCCATAAGAAATAGAATTCCCTCCAACTTTACCAAGTAAACCGCTAGGTTTTTTACAAACCGATACGCCACAACACCAGGAGATTCCACAACATGGCACACGAACTACCCGCCCTGCCGTACGCGATGAACGCCCTTGAGCCCACCATCTCCCAGGAGACCCTGGAATACCATTACGGCAAGCATCACCAGACCTACGTCACCAACCTCAACAACCTGATCCCGGGTACCGAGTTCGAGAACGCCTCGCTGGAAGAGATTGTCAAAAAATCCTCGGGTGGGGTGTTCAACAACGCGGCCCAGGTATGGAATCACACCTTTTACTGGAATTGCCTGATTCCCAACGGCGGCGGTGCCCCCAGCGGCGCCCTGGCGGATGCCATCAACGCAGCCTTCGGCTCATTCGATGAGTTCAAACAGAAGTTCGCAACCTCCGGCGCCACCAACTTCGGCTCCGGCTGGACCTGGCTGGTGAAGAACAGTGACGGCAGCGTCGAGATAATCAACACCTCCAATGCCGGTAACCCCATGACCGATGGCAAAACGCCGCTGCTGACGATCGACGTCTGGGAGCACGCCTATTACATCGACTTCCGCAACGCCCGCCCGAAGTATCTGGAAGAGGTATGGAAGCTGATCAACTGGGATTTCGTTGCGGGTAACTTCGCCGGCTGACGAGACCCGTTTCCCGGAAATAAAAAAAGCCGCGCCAGATGTTATCCGGCGCGGCTTTTTCTTTTACTCCTCTAGGGATCAACGTCCTTGTCGCCCATGCACCATTTTTTAGACTGGAAACAGCGTATCAAGATCCACGCCCGCCTCGATCATCGACAGGTTGGCATCCGGTAAGACCTGTGCGCCGGTGCCCGGTTCTACCCAGTCGCATACCCGGGTCAGCACCTGTTCAAACGAGGTACGCCCTTCTATGTCCGCGCCCCTCTGATCAAATCGGGTCTGTCCCGCTGGCCCGGTGATTTCACTCGCCGGGAACATCTCACCATAGACTCCACCGTTCACACCCGGGCCAACCAGGATCATGTAGTTACCCCGTCCATGATCGGTGCCATAATCACCGTTGGCACGAAGCTGACGTCCAAAGTCTGTTGTGAAGAGATAGACCGTATTGTCATTCGTGCCCAAGGGAGCGAGTTCCTGACTCAAGGTATCCAAGCCCCCGCCAGCACCGAAAATATCGCTCACGTTGGTCTCGAAACGCGTCTGCTCCTGATTGTGGGTATCCCACCCGGAGTATTCCATGGAAGCGACACGCATCTGAAACAGATCGGCGCCCAGAAAGCTGTCATAGAGACTCGCGCACTGCAGCCCGAATTTAGTGCTATTGAGCGGGGGGGTTCCTAAACCCGCGGTATAGAGCGCCCGCAATGCATCAGGTTGTAACGGCGAAACGTCCGCCAGCCGGGCGTTGAAGATATCGCCGAACCTTCGCAGGCTCTCTTCATGCTGCAGGAATTTGTGATAGGGCCAGTTCTGTGGCTTTCCCGCCACCTGGAGCCGCTTCGCCGCATAGTACCCCTTCAAGGCGCGGGCCAGTGCCGACCTCGATGATGTCGGATTATCATTCCCATTGGAGAGGCCGAAGTTCCTCGTATCCTTGGCGTGAACCACCTTGGCATTGCGATTCTGCGGATCTGTGCCGTTACAGAAAACCGATATATCCCGGGTAACAGAAACCGCATTCGCGTTGTTGATGGCATGGGTCAATCTGCCTCCCCAACCATCCCGGTCATAGACATACTGACTGGCATTGACGTCACCCGCATTGACGATCAGTTGAGACTGATCGTGGCGGCGATTGTCCGAACCCAGCACATTGGAAATGATTGCCACATTGCCCAGATCGAACTGCTGCTTCAACCAGCCGGCAGCTTTATGGATACCAAAAGTGGTGCCATTCGCATCAACGGTAGGCTGATAGAGATCTGCCCAGACGTCTGCGTAGGTGCCGTATTTTGCCTGATTCTGAGCTGTGGACAAATAGATATCACTACGCGCTTCCCAGAACTTGTCGGCGTAAGCGGTCCCTGGCTCAGGCACGAAAAGATACCTGAGATCCGCGCCACCCAGCAGCATGCAATTGACCAGGGTCCGCTGAAAACCGGGTGCCGTCTGAGCATTGAGCCATCTCGGGCTCATGCCTGCACCAAGACCCAACATGGCTGAGGCACCAATGGTGTTTTTCAGAAAGTCTCTTCTTTTCATTTTAGTTGCCTCCCGTCGCAAACATGAACGGGGTCATGGTAATAAAGTTGACTGCCAATCCAACCCGCGAGTTGGCCTGACGACGTTTCGCTACCTTGACATCGTCGAGAGCCAAAGTTTGGTTTTCAAGCGAGTTCAGAAGGGTCGCTAGCGCACCCGAATTGAGCTGACTATCGGTATAGGCAATATCTGGGTTGGCAGGATCTGCCAGATAACCGAAGTCTTTGCCCTTAGCAAGAAAAGCCGCAACTTGGGCACGCTCCAGGCGTGTGTAGTTGTTCCCGCTGTCGCCGGTGAAGCGTTGCCAGAGCCAATTTCCAACGTCTCTTACGGTGTAGACACCGCTGTTGTCGGTGGGAATTATGCGCGCCCAGTCCTTCTCCCATTGACTCACTACGCTACCTGTGGCATCAAGACAGTCCTGACGGGTCTTGGAGATTCGGGCTGGATAATCGACGTTACTGTTGTAGGCCTCCTTGAACAGATCCGGGTTGTTGGCCGCATTCAATGAGGTCTGGTTACCGAATACATCGTGGACCGGCACGAATGCCTCCGCACCCTGCCGCAGCATGTTTGCGCGGGGCGAGTAGCTGTTGCCGAAGCTTTCCACATTGTTCACCGTATTCTGATTGAACATGGTCAGGTTCCGGCTGAAGGCAGTGCGATATTTAAAGGTGTTCGCACTATGAAAGGCGGTGGATACCGCGTAGGCCTGCAAAAATTTCAAGAAATCGTCGGGCGTCCCTACCAAGGCCTGCCAGGACTCCCGGATCATC
>Ga0316189_10000850_pt1 | contig 30618 bp, 16 predicted proteins | sample LowCovwburrow_MG_FD_204930 | JGI IMG/M metagenome (GOLD analysis project Ga0316189, IMG submission 204930) | Coastal sediment microbial communities from Maine, United States - Lowes Cove worm burrow | ecosystem: Environmental > Aquatic > Marine > Coastal > Sediment | place: USA: Maine...
GTTGACTCAACAAGCAATACCGCAACGGGAACGTGGTTCCGCCCATTAATCCTTATTCCTGCATACATGCGTGCCTTCATTCTCAGGGCATTCAGAATCTCCTCACTCAACCCGTAGCGGCGTTGTGCCGTCTTGTATTTCCGCACATCGCTAGGATCAGGGAAGTCGTTGTCAAAAAGCCACCCGTCCTCCCATATCCTATACACGGCCCCTTCCCTGCCAAGCTCCTTGGCGTCGTCTCGGTTATATTCTGGATTGGTTGAGTAACGCCCTCTCTTCTTGAATTTCTCGTCGTCGAAGGTGTAAAGGGTGAACCGATCATGAGCACCTTCCATCAGTTCTAAAGTTTGACCGACACCAACTAGGTATCCATCAAGCAAAATTTGTATATTTTGGCGAAGCAACGCATCTTGCTGAACTTTTTCCTCTGCGATTCCCACAAGATAGGTGATCCGTGCAGATTTTCTAAGTTTAAGCACGGATAGTATGATCTGAAGAACAAGGGAGACAAGGAGAAACCAAAAAGAGTATGCTTGTATGCTTGCCTGCTTATCTTTGATAGTTGTTACAAGGCGGACCGCCTCATCGGAGAGACCGACCATGAAAACAACCTGGAGAGCCACTACCATTATTATTGCAGACTCAAGCCAATAGTCTCTTAGAAATGCTTTCAATACTTTCTCCTATCGGGATACTAACGATTACTATTAACAGTGGTCAAACGAATAGTTAAATAGGTCTGAGATTGATGACTCGCCTATAGTACTTATTCTCCACAAGCCGCCAGCACCATCAGATAAAAATCCGCCTCATAGGATTTCCGACTCACCTTGACGCGTCGTGTTCAACTACGTTCCCAACCTCATTCTCAACCCTGATCTCCGTCAGCACTTGAAAATAAAAAGCAGCCGAGAACGTACCGCGAGAGAACTTGTTCGCCAAACCGGGAGCGGTCTCCCCGATGCCTCTCTCGCCTATGGGTGAGATGCGCGGGCTTCATCGATGTCTGGACGGTGACGAACTTGGGGTTCAGCGAATACGGGTCTGGCTGTCGCTAAGGACTCATATAAGGACGAAGCTAGGAGGCTGTCGGAGATCTCATGTTTCCGAAAAAGTCGAATAATTTTAGCTAGGTTTGTTCTGGATTTGAGGCGCATATTGTCATATGTAACGAAAATCCAGGAAAAACCTAGCAAAATTAGGCGGCTTTTGCGGTGGCATGAGATCTCCGACAGGCTCCTAGGACATCATGACGGCTTGATAGACACAGGAGAAGGAAACACGGCAACCTACGATTGGTTTGGGTCATAGAGGCCTGAGCCGTTGGTTAGCAGGGGAAGGTTCCGTTTGCGTAATAATTCCGGTTTTTTCATTGTCACCCGGGGTGTCGTGGTGGCAGGCTGTTATGGCCAATTCTGAAACAAGGGGGTGTCTCGGACACCCGCAATTTTACATTGACCAATAAAGCCATCGCGGAATCCCAAGTCCGGGTATAATGCCATGGTTTGTATGGCGCATTCGCCAGGGTGGTGTTGAGATGACATTTGATTTGAAAAATCGCTGGTCTCTGGTAACCGGCGCCTCGGCAGGCATTGGTCGCGAACTGGCCGGTGCGTTGGCCCGTGCCGGCTCAAACCTGATCCTGGTGGCCCGTAGAGAGCCCCTGCTCAGTGAACTGGCCACCGAGCTGAAAAGCGCACACGGCATCGACGTGGATGTCCACGCACTTGACCTGAGCCGTATAGAGGCGGCGCAAGAGCTGGTTGAAAAGGTGGTGACACGACCGGTTTCGGTTCTGGTCAACAATGCGGGTTATGCCGTTTTGGGTAGCTTTGACGGGGCCGCGTCCGAAGGTCTGGTCAATATGATCGACCTCAACGTTCGGTTCCTCACGGAGGTCAGCCGCCGTATCTTGCCACGCTTGCTGGCCCATCCCGATGGCGGTCGCATACTCAACGTGGGCAGTGTGGCCGGATACCAGGGCGTGCCCAATATGGCCGCCTACGCCGCCAGCAAGGCATATGTGAATGCATTCTCTGAGGGGCTTGGCTGGGAACTCAGAAATACTTCTGTTCGTGTCTCTTGCCTGCAACCCGGGCAGACCCAATCCGAGTTTTTTAACTACAGCGATAAGGGCCATGTACTGATGGCGCGTTTTGGTCTGTTGTCCGCGACCAAAGTAGCTCAATGCGGGGTAGCTCTCATCCGCTCCGGGCGTTCCGCACGGATTGTCGGTCTGCTCAACAAAGTGAATGTCTTCATGCTTCGACTGTTCCCGCGTTGGGTCGTGGGCCGCGCCGTCGGCTTGCTTTTTAAGGATATGGCCTAAGAAGAAGCAAGAACCCGAGAATCACCAGACCCACGGGTTCTCTCCGGACCACGTACTCAAATTCCATTATCAGGCATCGGTCTTAACTATTATAGGCATTCTTCAACAAGAGGTCGGCCACTTGAAGACGGATCTTTGACTCGAAATCGCGGGCGATGTCTGCGTATTTCTTTTCTACTTTCAGGCAGACTTCGCCCGGCTTTTCCCCTTTCAGACCTGGCAGGGTTGCCATGGATGAGAAACGCAGGGTTAGCTTACTGCTGAAGAAGCCTTTTTTAAAACAAGCTTCTTCTATCTCGCCAAAAGAGACTCGGGACTCCTTGATCGCTGATTTCATCATGCCGAAAAGGGCGTCCTTTGTTTGGTATTGTAACTTCAGGTGACTCTCTCGCAAGGATAGGATGCCCTGCGTTTCGGCAAGACCGCCGAAAACTTCATCGATCTTGAACGGCAAGCTTAAGTTCTCCATGACACGATCCTCATATAATAATTTCCCCCATAACGAATGTACGTTCTTTGCTGCGGAGAAGTTCACAAAGCGCATGCAAATACCATTCGTCAGGGGAGGAAAAACAAATATTTTTTCTGTGCCTTGAAAGGCTCAGCTCGGCAGGTCACCGGCGTTTTGCAGGTGCGCGTCGGATTCGTTCCTCAAGGTTCGGATGGTATGTTCTGAGAAGTTCATAAAATTGCGCTCGATCAAGAGGCCAACCAATTTGCCGTCCTTGACCACGGGCAGGCACCCGATCTGGTAGCGTCGCATTTTGGCCAGGGCTTCCACAGACAAATCCTCGGGCGAGGCCGAATGCGGTTCCTTGATCATGACTTCTTCCACGCTGCCTGTTTTGAGCTCGCTGGTGATGCTCGTGCTGAATCGCTCCAGCACACGTCCCTGGGTAAGCAGCCCGACCAGGTTCCCGACATCATCTTCTACCGGCACGTGGCGCAGGCGAAACCAGGCCATCAAATTCCCGGCAAAGTACAGGGGATCGGTCTTGCGCACCGAGAAGAAATCGGTGGTCATGATTTGTTCTACCTTCCAGTAACGGTTGACCCAGGCGCCAGCCTCCTCGATGGCAACATTGGACCACAAATGAACGGGATCACCCTTTTTGCGCCGGGCCAGAGAGCCCGCCGTAATCGCTACGGAGGCCTCGTAATCTTCGTTGGTGCGGGCCAACTTGGTGTGGTTTTCAATGATCCAATGGGAGCCGGTTCGTCCACTGCTCACGCGCTCCTCAATAATGCCCAGGTAACGCTCGCGCTCCGTTTGCGGGATACCCGCGCGTTCCAGGCCTTTGTATGCGGCGGGCAAAAGGTCGTCAAGAATCAAGTCTGAGGCGGTAGCAACGGTGCCGTCCAGCCAGTTGAAGCAGGTTCCCAATCCGTCGCGAGCGGCCTTGACGAAATTGAGCCTGGCTTCCGCGAAATCAAGCCGGCTGGCCACATCTCGGTCCTGGGGTGTCCGACTGTTCATGAGCCCGAACCAGAAGGCGGAATTTGCTACCTGGTCGACCACGGTTGGACCCGCCGGGAGAATGCGGTTCTCAATACGCAAATGGGGTTTCTGGCCGGTGATACCGTAACAAATTCGGTTCCAGCGATAAACCGTGCCATTGTGCAAGGCTAGTGCTTCTAAGCGAGGAATCTGATTCTGAGCCAATCTTTCGAGCGGATTGGTCTGAACCTCTGCCGCAACGAGAACCCGGTAATTGGCCAAATCTTCCTGGAACAACTCCATTGCCGAATGTTTCAACCAACGGTGGCCAAAGGTGATCCGCGAGTGCTTGCGGCGCAAGTCATCGGTGGCGGGTCGGCGTGTGTCTACCGACTGCTGGAACAATGCGATCCGTGTTTCCTGCCACAACCGTTTGCCCAATAACATGGGTGAACACACGCCCGCAGCCAGGACCGGCCCGGCAATGGCTTGAGCCCAGTTATAGGCTGCAACAGCATCTGCGGGATCTATTTGCAGGTGGATTTGAAAGCTGGTATTGCAACCTTCGAACATGATGGAATTATGGTGGGTAATCAGCTCGTCCACGCCTTCTATGCGAAATTCATAATGCCCGCCACGCAGGTCATTCAACGCTTCATTGAGCAGGTGGTAGCGCTCCAACGGCGTGAGGTTATCTAAAGATAGATCGCTTCTGCGGATGGTTGGCAGGATGCCCAGAAGGACAGCGGCGCCGCGACCCTCCAGCCATTTGTCCAGCTTGGCAATCTTGCTGTTGAGATCGTTTTCCAGTTGGGTAAGACAGCCGGCACCGAACAGAATGGGATCAAGGTTGATTTCCAGATTGTACTGGGAATGCTCCGTTGTGAAATGGGGGTCGTCAATACCCTCGAGCGCACTCAAGGCCAGGGGGGCAGGTCGCCAGGACTTATCCACAAGGCAGAGTTCTTGTTCGGCTCCGATTCGCTGAGGGCCCGTCTCAAAAAGATTCTTCGCCAACATGTGATCGAAGGCTTTGATGTCATTGATGAGATGACACATGAAGGTATTCAGGTCGTGAGGGTCTGTGCTCAACTGGCAATGTGTGCCCATGCTCTGCTCCAATGGGTATTCGCTTCTGTTGATTCTATTCTAAACCGGGAGGCACCGGACTGCAAGGAGCTGGTAATGGTTGGCGCATCCTAATCGACACATTTACGCATCATGGGGAGTTCCCGCAGAGTGGAAGGTGCTTGTTGTTTTCTGGAGGATTGGTCCTGGCCCCTCGCATGGACCTGCTTTCCAGGGGCGTGCCATTATGCAGTTTGATTAACGCACTATTCCCGCACTGGAAGCCAAGATCGTGTTGAAACGTGTTATATTGTTGCCGGAACGGGTTGCGATGGGGCCTCTTTTTTGGCCCAACGGGGGCGGCCTCGTTGCCGGCAATCCCGAACTTGTCCCCCATATAGAAACGGTTGCAACTTGCATGGCTTGTTTTTCAGCTCGCTGCTGTTATTGGCTTTGCAACTAAATGAGCCTTTTTCACGACTGAAGGTGCCAGAGGAGTGATACATGAAATTAGTGTCCAGAAATCCATGGATCGGCGTTCTTCTTTCACTTGCGACGTCGGCTCTTTCCGCTCAGGATGATAACTTGACCGAAGTCTTTGCCAAGGCGCGAGCGCAACAGATCGCTCATTTGAATTATTCCTTGTCTTTCGAATTGGAAAAGGGCAGCAAGACCTACGTCGGACGAACCACCGCCGATTTCGAACTGGTAGACGCCACCCCTGATCTGGTCGTCGATTTCTTCGGGGAATCAGTCACCGATTTGTCCATTGATGGCAAAAAAATCGAGGACTTTCGCTTTGAGCCCAAGGCAGGCAAAATCACCGTTCCCGCAGCTCACCTGAGCAAAGGCCAGACCCGCCTGTCCATTGATTATGTGGGACTCTACAGTCACACTGGCCAGGGATTTCACCAGTTCTTCGATCCCAGTGATGGACACGAGTACCTCTATACCCATTTTGAACCCAATGACGCGCACCGTATGTTCCCCTGTTTTGATCAACCCGACATAAAAGCAACTTTTCGTGTCGATGTGCTGGCGCCCGCAGACTGGCTGGTTGTTGGCAATGGTGCCCCTAAGTCTAAACAGCGGGAAGGAGATCGGGTTCGTACCACACTGAAAAAAACCCTACCGTTCAGTACCTACATTTACCAACTAACCGCAGGCCCCTATGCTGTTTGGCGCGATTCCGATTTCCGCTACCCACTGGCACTTTACAGCCGCCAGTCGCTTGCCAATGCCGTGGATGCGGATCGCTTTCTGGAAGCAACCCGCAAAAGCTTCGATTTCTTTGATGCCTATTTCGATTACCCCTACCCCTTCGAGAAATACGACCAGGTTTTTGCACCTGAATTCAATATCGGTGCCATGGAAAACGTGGCCACGGTGACTTTTAACGAGTATTACATCTACCATGGCAAGCCAACCCGCCAGCAGTTGATCCGACGCGATTTGACGCTTTTTCACGAGATGGCCCATATGTGGTTCGGTGATCTGGTCACCATGAAGTGGTGGAACGATACCTGGCTGAAGGAGAGCTTTGCAACCTATATGTCCTATCTCGCCATGGAGGGCACGGGCGTGGCAGACGTGTGGACCCAATCAGCCCGCTCCAAAGACAGTGCCATGACGGCAGATCAGAAGATTACAACACACCCGATTCTTGCAACCGTCGGGAATGTACGCGAGGCGGCTTCGATCTTCGACGGCATTACCTATGGCAAGGGGTTTTCAGCCCTTCGCCAGTTGGATTATTATCTGGGGGGAACCCATTTTCGTGATGGCTGCCGCCGCTACTTCAAGGAGCACGCGTTCGGGAATACAACTCTGGACGATTTTATCAGTTCCTTGGAACAGGCCTCGAGCCGCTCTCTGGACAATTGGGTGGAACAGTGGTTGGGTACAGAGGATGTCAATTCGGTCCAAATTGCCTACAGCAGCAAAGACGGTCGGATGACCGATTCTGAGATTCTCCAACAGTCGGGTCGTGCCAATAAGGTATTGCGTGTGCACGCGGCTGATCTGGCCCTTTTCTACCTCAATGACGATGGCCTGGCCAGACCCTCAAAAGTAATCCGCATTGATTTCAAGGGCGCGAAAACCGCCTTACCCCAACTCAATGGCCTGAAAGCTCCCCTGTTTATGCTACCCAATTATTCAGATCACGATTATGTCAAGGTTCGTTTGGATCCGATGTCCCTTGCCTGGATTCGCGAAAACCTGGATAAAATCCAAGATTTGCAGACCCAAACCACCGTTTGGCGCATCTTGAGGGACATGGTCCGCGATGCTCAGATTTCCGCGAAAGTCTACCTGGAACTGGGCCTGAAGCAGGCCCCGGTCGAGAAGCAGCCCCAGGTGCTTGCCCGGGTTTTGAATTACATGGGAACCATCATTGACGCCCATATCGTCGATGAGGGCGAGCGCAGTTCCTGGCGCACAGCAATGTTCGATTTGGCCCGAACGCAGATCGACAAACAAGCCGAGGGCTCCGACAGCCAGGTGGCCTGGTATAACGCCCTGATCAACTCGGCCGAAGCGGACAGTGACCTGGAATTGTTGATCGAGATCTTGGAAGGCACACGGGTCTACAAAGGCCTCGATATCACCAATCAACGCAAGTGGCGCATCCTTTCCAAGCTGACCGGGCTTGGTCATAAGCGTGCCGGTGCGTTGGCTGAAGCCATGAGCAAAAAGGATTCTTCTGATTCGGGAAAGAACTCCTTGCTTCTGCTGGCCGCCCTGAAGCCGAATGCGGAGGCAAAGATACAGGCCTGGCAAAAAGTGACCGAGGGGAAGTATTCTCTCAGAGAGACTTTTACCATCGCCGGAGGCATTTACGCTAATCCCCGCCTGGCGCTGCTGGATCCCTACATCGACCGCTTCTTCACCTTTCTTCCCAAGGCTTGGAGTGAACGCGAATACATTTACGTGAAACGTTATGTCAATGGTTTGTTCCCTCATTTTGGCCATGAACGCACACTGAAGGCGGCTGAAACCTTCTTGAAAAGAGACGATTTAGATCCAACACTGCGCAAGCTGATCTTGGGTCATGTGGATACCTTACAGCGAACCAGGGCCATCCGAAACGCCTGGTCCGGTGTCAAAATGGACAAGGGTTAAAATTTGAACGTGTCTTACTGTATTCCAATTTGGCTTCTGGCCCTGTGTCTGGGCCAGGCGGGCGAGCCGACTCAGACCCAGGCCTTTGCCTCAGCGCGTGCGGCCCGTATTGACGGCATCAGCTACCATCTCAGCCTCGTGCTGCACGAACGGGAAACCTATACGGGGCGCGTGAAAATCCGCTTTGATTTAAACGATACCAGCAAAGATCTGGCCATAGATTTCAGTGGTGAGGAGGTTCTTTCATTCCATGTTAATGATCGCAAGATCAAGGACTTCTCTCTGTCTCACGGCCGCATTAATCTACCCGCTCACTACCTGAAGAAAGGATTGACCGAGCTGATTATCGAATTTCGAACTCGCACCAGCCCGAATGGAACCGGTTTTCGGCGCTTTGTGGACCCCGCTGATGGCCTGATTTATCTGTTCACCGATTTGGAGCCTTATCGTGCGCATGCTTTCTTCCCCTGCTTCGACCAGCCAAACCTGAAGGCCGTTTTGCATTTGGAGGTTCATGCGCCCGCCAGCTGGTCCCTGGTTTCTAATGAGCCGATCCGCCAACAGCGGCGCGAGGGCACGCGACAGCACGTCTTCTTTCAGCCCACCCGGCCACTGCCTACCTATCTGTTCCAACTTGTTGCCGGCAATTATGCCGAGATTCGCCACGAAGGGTTTCGCATCCCCATGGCCATCTATTGCCGGCAATCACAACGCAACCGTGTGAAGGCCGAGGACATTTTTAGCGAAGCCCAGGCTGGCCTCAAATTCTTTGAGTCCTGGTTTCATAGCCCCTATCCCTTTACCAAATACGATCATGTTTTTGCTCCTGGGTTTCTGTGGGGCGGTATGGAGAATCCGGGCGCGGTACTCATAAGCGAGCGTTTTTTAGGGGCATCTTCGCGGGCCAAAACCCAAAGGCGTTTGGTGATCCTCCATGAGATGGCTCATATGTGGGTTGGCAACAAGATTACCCAGACCTGGTGGGATGATCTCTGGATAGGAGAGAGTATCGCCGATTATGCCATGTCTGGGGCCATCACCAAAATGGGTGATAAGGAAACCTGGCGTTACCACGAAGGGATGGTTGAACTGGCTAAGGTCAGAGACACCCGGCAGAGCACGCACCCCGTTTTTGCTCAAGCCCATGATACCAAAGCGGCCAGATCGCTTTTTGATTCGATAACCTATGGCAAGGGCTACATGGTGCTGGGTCAACTCGTCGCACTGATTGGCGAAGAAAACTTTCGCGAGGGAATGCGTCTGTTGATCGAGCGTTTTGCCTGGGGCAACGTGGATCGGGGTCGTTTCTTGAGTGCCATGGAGCAGGCTTCGGGCCGCTCCCTGGCTGATTGGAAACAGCAGTGGCTGGCGTCTCCGAGTATCAACCGCCTGCATCTTCAATATGAAGTCCGCGACGGTTTGATCCACTCCGCAGTTCTGAACCAGGAGCGCGATCAGGCCAAGACACTGCGGAACCACAAACTGGTGCTTGGTCTTTTTTCGGCCGCCGATTCAGGCCCGGTGACCTGTAATGAGACCATTCCTGTGGACATCAAAAAAGCAACGCGAACTCTTTCCGGCCTGGTGGGTAAGGCCGCACCGGTGTTCATCCTGCCTGACCCATATGGGCAAGCCTATGTCCGCGTTCGTTTGGACCATCGCTCGCTGGAGTGGATTCGTGCCCATTTCCAACGCATCAGCGAGCCGCAATTTCGAAACCGGGTTTGGCGCATTCTATGGGACATGGTCGGATCTGGTGATTTGTCTGCACGGGATCTCCTTGATATGGGGTTGGCCCATGCCGCCGCAGAAGAGGACCCGATGCTTCTTGACCGCATCCTGGGCGACTTGGAAACCATTGTCAACGAGTTCATTGCCGATGAGCAAGCCATAGAAAAACACGCAAATCGACTCTTTGATCTTGCGCTCGACGAGGTTCTTGGCGCTCTCCCCGGATCATTCCAGCGGCGCGCCTGGTTTACCACCCTGTTCGCCGTGGCCAGAACCATGGACCAGCTTGACCAGTTGTACCGATTTTATGATTGTCGGAATACGCCTGGTTTCGATCTGGAACAAAAGTGGCGTTTTTGCGCCAAACTGATTGGACTGGGACCCCTGGCTAATCACCTTGTTGCCGATCTGAGCAAACAAGATAAAAGCGAGCGAGGTCGTGATTTCCTCCATTATTTTAAAGTACTTGAACCAGAAGCAGCGGCCAAGCAGGCAGCTTGGAAGTCACTGACCGAAGAGAAAATGTCGCGCAAGCGATGGAAACTACTGGCCTCGGGATTCCACGATAAGGAATACCCCGAACTCACACGACCCTTTATCAAACCGTTCTTTACTCAACTTGGCCAGATCTATCGAGAAGAGGGCTGGCTCAGCGCCAACCAATTTTGCCATGCGCTGTTCCCCATGCGCGAACCTGAGCGGGTCATCCCAGAGGCACAGACTTTTCTTGCGACAGAAGAGGACCACACTTTACGCACACTGATACAGGTTTTTCTGGAAAGGTTGGAGCATCGCAATGTCATTCGCGAGCGCGAGCGGTCAAGCTTTAAGCTGCAAACGCCTATTTTCAAAGGAGTGCCTCACCCACGCTAACCTGCAAGTTGCAGCTTGTTTACTTGAAAGTCGCTTAGGAGATGAAGTTTCCCTGCCAATCGGCTGGAATCTCTCATGCCATCCCATCTTTTGTCTCCAGGTGTTCCTGCCCCGCTGGCTGAATTAACCCCAATCCAGATCGCATGCTTTACGCTCGGATGTCTGGGCATGTTATACTTATCGCGTTACACGTCATTGGAGGGGAAGTAGGGGAAGCATGCATCAGGTCGCCAGAAAAAGTTACTGGTTTTTAACGATTGTTTTGTTCTTCTCCCTCGGGATCTACGCCCAACAATATAATTTCTCCCATTTATCCATCCGAGAGGGTCTCTCCCAAAGCACGGTCCTGGCCATGCACCAGGACCGAAGCGGACTTCTCTGGTTCGGCACGAATGATGGGCTCAATCGCTATGACGGTTATGAGATTCGTATTTTCAAACGAGACCGTCTCGATCCAACTTCGGTCTCCGACAATTGGATTACGGCTCTGGCCGAAGATGAGGCCGGCACGCTATGGGTGGGCACTTTTGGTCCCGGCCTTTGCCGCCTCAATCCCAACGGCTACAGTTTCACCCAGATTGACCTTGGGGGCAATGCCCGCTCCGGCCTCTCGCAGAATACCGTCACGGCCATTGCCGAGGTGGAACCCGGTATATTATGGCTTGGCACAGAAGGCAGTGGCATTATCACCTTTCAAGTGGAAACCGGAAGCCTGGGTTCCCTAGTACACCTGTCGGAGGATCCCAGCTCACTTGGTGGGAACTATATCAAGGCCATTCAGCGAGATGCGTCGGGAACCATCTGGGTGGCCTCTCAGGACGGTGGGCTCAGCAGCTACGATTCGAAGAAAAAAGTGTTCCGTACCTACCGTCATGATCCGAACAATCGCAACAGCTTGATCTCGAATAAGTCAAGTGCGCTCCTGATCGATTCACAGAATCACATCTGGATCGGCAGCGAAGACGCCGGCATGGATCGCCTCGACCCGAAAACCGACCAGTTCACGCATTACTCGCCTATGCTGCGCACCAGACCAATCAATGCCCTATGGGAAGATCAGGAAGGGAACATATGGGTTGGGACCGAAGGCGACGGCCTCAACCTATACATCAGGAAGACCGGTTATTTTGTCAGTCTGCAACCCGACCCCTATGACCAGACAAGCATCAATGATCCGGTCATCAAGACCCTGCTGCAGGATCGTTCTGGAATTCTCTGGGTCGGTACCTATGGCAATGGCTTGAATAAGCTCAACTTGAATATTCGTGGCATTCTTCAAATCCATAACCATCCGAAGGTGCCTCACAGCCTTGCTTCTGGCCTCGTGACCTCGTTTGCAGAGGATCCAGAAGGTCGACTTTGGATTGGTACCAGAACAAACGGACTCAACTATTTCCAAGAGGAAAGCGGCCACTCACGCTACGCTGGCAAAGACAAACTCGCCAGTGACCGGGTCAATCACCTCCTGGTAGATCGTTCAGGTACGCTTTGGGTAGCAACCATTCAAGGTCTTGACCGAATGATTTCACACAATGACGGGTTTCAGCACTATCAAAACTCGACCGCAGATACCACCAGTCTTGGCCACAACTATGTACAGTACTTGTTCGAAGACGGGCAAGATCGATTCTGGGTGGGCACGTACGGAGCAGGTCTTGACCTGCTGGATCGAGACACAGGCACCTTCCAACATTTCGCCTACGACGTCAAGAACCCGGAATCCCTGAGCAACAACCAGGTGAACGCAATCGCCGAAGACAGGGACGGAACCCTATGGGTTGCCACCGAACTGGGCCTCAATGCCATGAGCGAGCTTGGCAGCTTTCGAAAATTTGTCCACGAGCCAGACAACCCCACCGGCCTGGGCCACAACAGCGTCATGTGCCTGCACGTTCGCAACGGCGGCGCTCTGTGGATCGGCACCTACGGCGCGGGCCTTGCGCGCCTTGAGTCCAGCACCGGCGTCTTTCGCCATTATACAGAACGGGATGGACTGGCAAATGACTCCATTTACGGTATCTTGGAAGATGCTGACGGCTTTCTCTGGATCAGTACCAATGGAGGCCTTTCTCGCTTTGATCCGACCACGAAAACCTTTCGGAACTTCGGTACCGGCAGCGGCCTGAGGCATATAGAGTTCAACCGAAATGCCTTTTTCCGCGACTCCCGAGGAGACCTGCTCTTCGGAGAACAAGGCTATACTCGCATCACACCGGACCAGTTGAACCTGGACCAGGAAGCGCCGGAGATTACCCTGACTTCCCTGCGCAAATACAATCAGGATTACGCCTCGGATGTCCCCCTTTCCAGACTGTCAGAGCTAACCCTAGCCGCCAATGACCGCATGGTTTCCTTCGGCTTCGCGGTCATGGATTACGCGAACCCGGCAAAAAACCGTTTTACCTACAAGCTCGACGGCCTCATGGAAGAATGGATCGACCTGAACCCAGGCGCCCATACCATCAGTTTCACCAATTTGAGTTCCGGCTCCTATACCTTACTGGTCAAGGGCGCCACGCCGACCTCTGAGTGGAATGAGGAGGGTATCCGACTCCCCATTACCGTTTTGGCCCCCTGGTGGCGGTCCAACCTCGCTTGGGTTGCCTATTTCTTCCTATTGTTTCTCTTCATTTTCCTGGCTGTCCTTTTGCGCCGTGGACTCAAGGAACGTTCCATGTTGCGCGCTATTTCTCTCGGCAAGGCCGAGTTCGCCACCACCGTTCTTCACAATATCGGCAATATCCTCAATAGTCTGCGCATCTCTTGTGATCAGGGAGAGCGGACCCTGCGCTCGACCCGCTTGAAACAGGTGGTCAGAGCGCATGAGATGCTCTACGACAACCGCGAAAATATTGGCACCTACCTAACCGAGGATACACGCGGGAAGTTACTGCCCAACTACCTCCACGGCGCCGGTGCGGTCATGATGGAGGAATACGAAGATGTCTTAAGAGAATTCGAAGAGATGAGCGATAAAATCTCACTCATGAAAGACATCATCGAAACACAGCAGGCACACGCCAAGCTCTCACTGCTCGAGGAAAGCCATGACCTCAATTTGATCGTTGAGGATGCCTACAATGTGCAGGAGGCGAGCATACGCCGGCGTCATGTGGAAGTTGAGATGGTGCTGAGCCCGCAAATAGCGCCAATCAAGGTACACAAAACTCAGGTAATGCACATTATTATCAACCTCCTCAAGAACGGTGCGGAAGCCATGGAAAAAGTGGTAGATCGAGACCGCAAAATATTTATTGAGACAAGCCAAAAAGGCAAGATGGTGCAATTATCCATTCGTGATACGGGAATAGGAATCAGCCAGGGGAACTTGGAGAAGATGTTCACCTATGGCTTCTCAACCAAACAAACCGGCCATGGTTTCGGGCTTCACTTTTGCTGGCGGGCCATGAAGGAGATGGGGGGCACCATCTCGGTGGACAGTGAGGGTGAAGGCAAAGGCGCCGTCTTCCTCCTCACTTTTCCAACCTGAAGCAATCCATTCGCTCATCTTGTGGGACGAATTTGCGTGTTGAAGAAGAGGCTGTTGATCAGAAGTCGGCCGGGTCCATACGTGATCCCCCGAAAATTGGGATTGTCCAACATCAGAATAACCGAGCCAGCCCCCAGCGCGTCTGCAACGACTGCGGCAGAGTTCGCTGCCTTTTTCAGGTTTTTTTGCGAGATATAGCCACTGATGAGGGGCTCGGACGTATACTGAACCACGGTAGCATAGGGGTTGCTGCTCGGCTTGAGGAATTTATTGTGGCTGCGAAACAGGGCAACCCGTGATTCCGTAACGCCGTACGCAAGCGGATGGGAAAGGTCCAAGTCCCCGCCAAGCAAGATGCCACTGACTTGTTGGAAGGCAGAATCGATGGCAAAGTCGGCATAAGGGTGCCGTTCGGTCGCACCGACCATTCCTTTTCCTCTGGTCTTGTCCTCAGCCGTAGTGGGGACATATTCCAAAGGCAGAAATTTATTGTCAACCGCCCAACGTACCGCACGCCCCATGGCAACCAATGCCCCACCACGGCGAATCCAAACCCTAATCTTGTCTACGCCATCGGCGCCGATGCCGTTATAGGTACCAGACACCACCAACAAGTGGGTGTAGTCGGTCAAGTTGATTTTGTGCAGGGTGTTCACATCCGCCATAGCAACGGGAATGCCAAAACGAGCATCCAGCAGATGCCACATTTCACCCGCCCTATAGGCAGTCACCCCTTTCCCCGTGAGCAGCAGCACCCGCGGTTTGGGCATCTCTTTGAAGCTGGCGCCGCCCAGATCGCCGCCCATGGGCGTAAGCCCTGTATCCGTTGCCGTAATACGAACCCCATCGCGTTGGGCCAGAGACGTCAGGCTCGCCAAGATGTCCTGCTCGGCCACGGTCTGGACCCCCATGGGAACAACCACCGTGCCGGCCGCAAAGAGCTGTTCTCCGGCAGAGGTCCGTGCGCGAAACGAATTATTGGCAAAACGAAGCCGAACCCCTTGCCCCAAGAGGCTATAGGTCGCCCGGGCCGCGTAGGTGGCGTCCCATTCTAGAAAAAAGGCGTAACGATTCTTCTCAGCCTTAAATGATTCGGCGGGAAAGTTCGGCTGGGTCACACGTTTGCCCATCAGGTCATTGGCGAAAGTACGCCCTTCCAGGCGACCGAACGTATTCCAAAAGAGAGAAGGGAAATGCCAGGTCGAAACATCGTAAAAAGTATTGTCATTAAAGCTGGTTACTTCCTCGAAAAGTGATTTGACAAGACGGTACTGACCCTGTTGGACCGGTACAATATAACCGCTCTCCAGCCTGCCCCACTCTCCCTCCACAGGTTTGGCCAGCGCGTAAATCTCGATCTGGTGTTCGGTCAGGATTCGCGCCATTTCATAGGCTCGGACCGGATCTCCCGGCGCGCCGAAGACATAGGCCTTGACCTTGTCCTTCCTGGCGAGTTCAAGCGCTTCGGGGACAAAGGCCTTTTGATAGGCTAAAAGTCGTTTGCGATTTTCCAAACCGGCCTGCAGCGTGGAAAGACTGGCAGTGACCTGATTTTTGATAGTATCCGGAAAACTCAGATCGCCAAACTCATTTTCCTGGAGATGCCCGCGCGAGCTGGCTTGTTCGAATAAAATTCCGATCGCACCCATCACATCCGGGTAGGTGGAACCCTTGCCGTAATAGAAATCGTCGAAAGCCTGTTCACTAAAATACAGTTCGCCCTGACGGTTGAAGGCCTCGGCGTGATAGGTGCCGATCAACCGCGTCAGTTCCAAGTTCCCTTCCGGCGTCATGGGGTTCTGGCGTGAGGGAATACCGGGCTGGAAGAAAAAGGTGGAATCGGTCCCCATCTCGTGATGATCGGTCAGAATATTGGGCCGCCAATGATGAAACTGACGCACACGCGCCACCGACTCGGGGTGCTGCAACAATAGCCAGTCGCGATTGAGATCAAACCAATAGTGATTGGTTCGGCCATTCGGCCAGCCCTCGTTGTGCTCGCGATGAACCGCATCGCGAACCAACACCCGTCCCTTATGCATGTTGGCCCAATGGGCAAAGCGACTGAGGCCATCTGGATTAAGACTGGGGTCGAGAATAATGATCGTCTTGTCTAAAAGCTCATCAATGCCCTGCGCCGCCGCCAGGTAATAGGCGACCAGAAGCGACGCATTGGCACCACTCGACTCATTGCCGTGCACACTGTAGCCCAGATTCACCACCAGCGGCGCATCAGCTTCGTCGGACTTTGGATCAAGATGACGCGTGCGGATACCTTCCAGATCGGCCAGATTGGCCTTGGAAGAGATGGTCAAATGAACAAGTGCGCGACCTTCGTGGGTGGTGCCGATACGGCGGATTTGAACTCGATCGGACGTTTCCGCCAATTTGTACATATAGTTTACAAGCTGGTCGTGGCGCACATGCCAGTCGCCCACTTGATAACCCAGTACCTGTTCGGGACGTGGTACCGATTGGTTGTAGCTCATCGAGCCATCAAAATAAAACGAAAGATCCGCCGCACGCAAACATGTGCAAAAGACCAGGGTAAGGATAGGTATCAAACATGATTTCTTCATGCCTTCTTTTATCATAAAATGGCGTTTGTTGGACACCTTTTGCATGATCTTGTGTAAAACGACTGTTATACTGCCACCGCACGGCAAGGCTTGAGTGCCGGGGAACGACATTAGCAATGGGGGATGGCTCGATGAATCTCGGTATATTGGGGGGCGGATCCTGGGGAACAGCACTTGGAATCCTATGGGCTAGAAACGGACACGGGGTGGACCTATGGCTTCGAAATAAAGAAGATGCAACCCGTTTCCAGGCAGAGAACCGCAATACAAGATACCTGCCCGATATTGAATTCCCAAGCGGAATCCAGCTCCACACAGACTTAGCCGCCCCACTTGCCAACGAGGTGATCTGCCTGGCCATTCCCCTTCAGGCCTATCGCAAATTCCTGACGCACATCAAACCCCAATTGACCGAAAAACACAAACTGATCCTCGTTTCAAAGGGCATTGAGCTCGGCACACACCTGTTGCCCAACCAGATAGTGCTGGAAGTTCTGGGCCCTCAGTGGGCGCAACGCGTCTTCAGCCTCAGCGGTCCTAGCTTCGCCCAGGAAGTCGGCAATGACATGCCAACCCTGGTGGTGCTTGCCGGTACCAACGAAATGTCGCTCACCAAACTGCAAAAGAACCTCAACTGCCCACGTTTTCGCATGTATCGCAATCTGGACATCAATGGGGTGGAACTGTGTGGCGCACTAAAGAACGTGATCGCCATCGCAGCGGGTATTTCCAGGGGCCTGAATCTGGGCGCCAATTCCCTGGCCGCTTTGATTACACGAGGCCTCTCCGAGGTTTCGAGATTGGGCGTAGTCATGGGGGCTCAGCGCGAGACCTTCTCCGGCCTGGCCGGAATGGGTGACCTTATTCTCACCTGTAACAGTACGCTCAGCCGCAACCTGCGTGTCGGTATCGCGCTGGCTGAAGGCCACAGTCTCGACCACATTCTCAACGAGCTCGGCATGGTCGCCGAAGGGGTGCAGACCAGCAAGGCCGCTTTCCAGTTGAGCCAGTCGGTTGGCGTGGAGCTGCCCATTGCCAACGTTGTCTACCGCATCCTTTTCGATAGTCTCAAGCCTCAGATCGCACTTCATTCCCTAATGACGCGCAGTCTCAAATCAGAACTCTGAGTGTCCGCCTCCTCGGCGCCTTCCAAGCAAGCCTTGGGCAAGTCAAGTCCTTTGGCCCGTGCTTGTGGTACACGGGTGTGTGTGATATTCCACAAATTGTGTGCTTTCACCCTTGAAGGGTACGTTCGCGACGGTATGGCGGGTCAATGGCATAAAGACTGAGAACCATCGTTGCAAGCCACTCGTTGTTCAAAGAATCTGGAGCCAGTCAATTACACTATTTGCCGTGATGAAACATCGCCCATCCTGACCCTCTGGCGTGATTGTTGCTGCACAAACCTCTGAGGGAAAATCAACGATTGCCTGATTTTTCAACCCCCAACGGGCTTGCTGATAAAGCTCGGTCTCCGCTCGAAGCATCCCAATCATCGCCTTCAGAAGGAGTCGGCTATGAAAAGAAGTTGCCTGGCAATTTTTCTGGTGCTTGTAATGATATTAACGCCAACCAACGCGATGGCCGAAACCAGATACGTCGATTCAGATAAAGTCGCGATGGCTCTGATAGGAGCCGGTCTGGTAGTTGGCAGTCTCATTTGGTGGATGATTCACAGCGCCAGGAAGAACAAGAAAGCGAAAGGAAAGATAACGCTCACCCACTGGGACACAAAGCCCACACTCAACTTGCTCTTGGACCTGCAAGATGACCGAACAGGCTCCCCCCTGGTCTTCGAGAAATTCACGCCAAGCTTAAGAGTTGGGGTTACCATTCGTTTCTGACGCGTTAACGAAAGAGAGAAAACAAGACCCCAGGATGGCCGTGCCCCCTGTGATTGCGGCCGGTCTGGGGTTGATCCTCACCGAGTTGGCTCGGCCAATTGAGCAATTGAGGGGGATCGATTTACTTTTTTTCGTCTCTGCACTATTATTGGGCGAAGGTATGTCCTCGTGTGGAGCGAAAATGAAGCCGATTGATGTCCTGATTATAACCGCGTTGACCGACGAATATAATGCGGTGCTCAATACAGATGAAGGGGCTCGCTCGGTTTGGGAGGCCCATAAAACATCGAAAGGTTACCCATTTGATATTCGTGTGTACCAATCGAACAAAGGTTACCCTTTAAAAGTCGCATTGGTCGGGTTAGCCGGCATGGGTGCCATTCATGCCCGAGCCATGGTCGATTTGTTGTTAATCGAGCTAAAACCCAGGTGTGTCGCCAGTTGCGGTTTGTGTGCAGGGAGAAGAGGGGCCGTTTCTCTGGGTGATCTAATCGTGGCAAAGCGTATTCATTCTGACGAAAATTTCGGTCGGAAGCTGGTTAACGACTTTGGGATTCGCGTTACTACTAATCTGCTTAGCCCTCGTTGGGAAGCTGCGGTTGACCGATGGGCAAGAAAATTTGGCCCCGATCTTTCCAAGGATCGACCCCTGACATTAGAGTCACAAGAACTCTGGCTCTTGCAGGTATTGGCGAGAGACATTGACCCATTGGCTCATGCGGATCGTAAGCAGTATTGCCCAGATTGGTCAACCGTACTGACGCGCTTGCAACAGAACGGTTTCCTTAGTCGAAGGGGACTTAAGTTAACAAAAGAGGGTCGTGGCTACCTAAACGATAAGAAAATTCTCCATCCCGATGGGTTTCCTGACGGCCCCACATTCGACGTGCACATTGGCTCTATCGTATCCACAAACAGGGTCATAGCAGGTGCTTCCTTTTTCGAAAATCTGGTCAGGTATACTCCATATCTACTGGGTCTGGATATAGAAAGCGGGACCATTGCGGAGGCGGCTGAACACGAAGGTGTTGAACAAGTTCTTGTGGTTAAGGGTGTCTCCGATTTTGCTGACCTAGAAAAAGATGATCGTTATCGAGCATTTTCGGCCAAAACCTCTGCTCGCTTTCTCCTAGGTTTGATCAGGCATGAGTTGGAACAAGGCAGCAAGAACCTATCTGACGATGAACGAAGGTATGTACATGGTTCCGCTAACGCGGGGATCAATGGCGGCTCCTACTCTTTAACGCGCGTCAGCCTGGAGAAAGTTCAGGGCTTTCAGAAGCTTGATCTGAACCTTTCCCACCATGGTCAACCCGTCAATACCGTGATCATGCTGGGCGATAACAGCGCGGGCAAAACGTCGATCCTGCGGGCAATATCCCTTGGTATTGCGGACATTCGGGACACCACGATTTTCCTTGAGTTTTATCGTGGGAACTTCATTCGTCAGGAAGCATCGAAAGCAACGATCACGGTTGAGCTAAAAGGCGAAAATGGGACGCGTTTGAAAATAGAAACCATCGTGTATCGACATAAGGAAACCCTCGGTAGACGGTACCTGGATATCACGGACCCGCTAACCCCGGTCCAACTCGATTATGACCAGGTGCCATGGAAGGGTATTTTCATCGTCGGCTATGGCCCCGCTCGTCATGCTGGCCAGATCAACCGAATGGTTGAAAGCTACCGAATTCGCGATGGTGTTGCCAACCTCTTCGACCAAAATCGTGCGCTCCAATACCCCGAGCTAAGTCTTCGGCGCGCCATCACCAGCCTGGAGCAAGAAGAGAAAGAGCATTCGGGCAAGATTCTGGCCCGTTTCGAAAACTTGATCAGTGGCTTACTGCCCCTGGGAACAGACAGCAAGATCGCGCTCACGGAACGGGGCATTGAGGTAGTCGATGGCAAGCGCTCGGTCCCCCTAATGGCTCAAGGCGAAGGCTTTCAGTCAACCCTGGCTTGGGTACTGGATCTGATCGCCCAGAAAATGCTATCCGGTGAGATTGTCGCTCCGGAAGATTTGACCGCGATGGTGCTCATCGATGAGATTGAGCAGCACCTCCACCCGAAATGGCAGTTGGAAATCGTTCAGAAACTGCGCAACATGTTCCCCAAGGTCCAATGGCTGCTGACCACCCACTCACCGTTGTGCACCGCAGGTCTGGCAGACCTTCCCGACGAGCAAACCTGTCTTTTCAAGCTCGTGAAGGATGACACTGGCGAGATCGTATGCGATGAGTTGGCTTCACTGCGAGGTTTGAAGACCCACCAGATCCTGCGTTCCGAGGCGTTTGGCCTACCGTCCACCTACCCACCGGGCATGGCTGAAAAACTTGCCAGATTCGCCTCGATCTTCCTTAATGACAAGCGCACGCCTGCCCAGCAGGAAGAGTTTGAGAAACTGAAGTCCTACCTGGAAGATAACCTCGGAGAGCCCGCCGAAGACAATGAAAATCGCCTTCTTCAGAAGCAACTGAAAAAAAGGCTTGCTGATCTGGACAAGCTCTATCCCATGGAACACGTCGAGGCGGAGCCCGATTCATGATTTTTTTAGGCCCCCGCCCACCAAAACCCAAAGGCCTGCGAAGTAAAACAGTCAAAAAAACCGTGAGGACGCTTTTGCGGAAAGTAGAAAAGCACCAGGCGCTCACGGATCAAGACTTCAAAAGGCATTGGGGTAAAAAGGACATTCGCAAAGCTCTCTGGCAACACCACAAAAAGAAATGTTGCTACTGTGAGCGAAAGCGCGACAGATCCAGGGAACCCGACGTGGAACATTTTCGTCCCAAAGGCGGAGTCGCCGAGGCTTCAGACCATCAGGGCTACTGGTGGTTGGCTTACTATTGGCAGAATTACCTGCTTGCCTGCAAACTGTGCAATCAGGCGTACAAAAAAAACCGGTTTCCTCTTGTTGATGAAACACAAAGATCCTATTCGTGCCGGGATAAAATCGTACGGGAACAACCCATACTAATCAATCCCATCAACGAGGACCCGGAGCTGCTTATCACCTACTCCTATTTAGAATCGCTGAATATGGTAAAAGCGATAGGCTGGGGGATCAGGGGGGAGATGACCGTCAATCAGCTCACGGGCATCAACGATCCTGAGGTGATGGAACATCGAGGTCAGCTCCTCACTGGACTGAACGCCATCGCCCGATCAATGACAGGTGCGATCATGGCCAATAACAGTGAATTAATCGAAATAGGCCGCCGCGAAATTTGGGAAGCCACCAGGCCTGAGCTTGAATACGTCGGTTTCCGGCGCTATTACTTTCGAAATCGGCAACTGGGCAAATACATCTACCAGGAACAGGACAGAACTTAACGTCAACTACCGTTCGGGCCGTGACCATGCGCAGGGCCAATGCGGCTGCTCGCGCGCAATCCAAACCCGACTATCGTCTTGGCGACGGGTATAACCCAGCTTGTCGAAGTACTCCAACAGGGGGATGGCGTACTTGCGCGTGAAATCGAACTCTTCCTTGAGCTCTTGGATCCGAAAGGGTTGCGCTGAGAAATTCTCGGCAAGTTTTTCGCTGATCCGATTGAGGAACTGGTGGTGGATTAAGAGTTCGGGAGTCAGGTTCACCAGATACTTCTCCCAGATCAGAAGCCGTTCAATCAAGGCAAATTTGGCGCGTTCCCCGCGGATCAATTTCAGGTCGACCACGGCCAGCCCGTCCTCCAATTGGCCCAGGAAAATCTTGAGCAGGTCCTTTTGCTGGGGTGTCCAAGAAGGGCGAAAGCCAACCAGGTGCAGGCGATCTTTCTCGAGCACGATTTTTTCCGATTGGCCGGCCCATTGGAAACAATAGTCTATGAGCTGCGGCGTCCAGTTCTTACCCTTGAAATAATTATGGGCGTTGCTGAGCGGAATCGTTTCGAAAATGGGCAGTTCGGCGTGGCAGGCCAAAAGACCGTCCAAGAATTCCTGCTGATAGCGATCCCAGGCAGCCAGCGCGAGCGCAAAACGGTCACCCACGGGAACCACGGTGGCTTGCAATTCTGTCGCGAGCGGTTCACCGCATTTGGCCTTCAGAATATCAAGATCGATCAATCCCTGTTGGTGCTGAAGGTACCAGCGCTGCCAGGAAACCAGATCGCCCGGTACGGGTAAATCTGTGACAAGAGAAAGGCCCTGGCGGCGTTTGCTGCGTAGAAGCTCCGGCTCCAGAACCTCGAACCCGGCAAAGACGCGCATGGGAGAACCATCGCGAATCAGGCCGCGATCCAGGGCCCAGCGAGATCCAGAGTGCGCAGGTTCGGGAGCTGGTTCTGAGGAAACGCGTGACCTGATAATCGAACTGGCGACAGCGAATCCGACTTGGGGTTGTCGTCGGATTGTCGGTGAGTTGGCTAATCGGGAAATCGATGTTACGAAATCGACTGTGCGCGATGCCTGCTTGGAGCCTTCGCTTGATCGTATCAAGGGCTATTCGTGGAAGGGTTTTATTTCGAAAACTGTTCAGGGTGGCCCTTTGTAACTTTTTTTGTGCCGTCGCCAGCGTTCCGAGATCTGGAACGCTGCCCGTGGGAGACGTCTCGCCTTTTTGGGGAAATCGGGTGATAGCAAGGGTTTCCCTTGTGTCTTTCGCCATCGTTCCAGCGACGACCCCTAAGGCGCGCGAGGCTGGAACGATTTGCTGATTTGGTCACAGGATTGGAAGGTGCCAGACTTCGCCGAGCGGTTGGTACGACACGTCTCGGGACGTTGACGTTAGAACCGTTATGCTCGAACAGTAAAAGGTAGTGGCGAATTGGACCATCTTGTTCCCGCTAATGGGTGATACCCAGCGACCTCTTTGGTCTCAAGACTTCCAAGCAACACTCTCCCACCGGTCTCAGCACGAAAACCCTGTGATACCAAACCTTCGTCGATACCTGCCACCTAGTACTTGGCTCGGGTTAAATGACACGCTGTCTCGTCAGGGCGGCGCGAAAAGTGCTAACGAATGCGAATGCACAGGTTCTTGACCTGTGTGTAGTTCTCCATGGCCGCCATTCCCTTTTCGCGGCCAAAGCCGCTTTGCTTGTAGCCGCCGAATGGTGTTTCCTCTCCACCCGAAAAGTACTCATTCACGTAGATCTGGCCGGCTTTAATGTGGGTTGCCAAACGCATGGCCCGGTTGATGTCGTTGGTGTGAATGCCGGCAACCAGGCCGTATTTCACGTCGTTTGCCATGGCCAACGCCTCTTCTTCCTCATCGAAACTCAAAATAGACAACACCGGACCAAAAATCTCTTCCTGGGCAATGCGCATGTGAGACCGCACACCATCAAAGATGGTGGGCATTACAAAATAACCCTTCTCACGGGCCCGCGAACCGCCGGTCAATACAGTGGCACCCTCTCCTCTACCGGTTTCTATGTACGACATGACCCGGTCGAATTGGACCCGCGACACCAGGGGTCCCATATCCGGCTCGGTTAATCCGGGCCCAATCACGATCTGTTCCGAACGGCGAATGAGCTTTTCCACCAATGCGTCTTTAATGCCTCGCTCCACCAGCAGTCGAGAACCGGCGGAACAGATCTGGCCGCTATTGGCGTAAATCCCCTTCGCCACTTCAGCCGCAGCAAGTTCCGGATCCGCATCTGCGAAGATTATATGCGGTGACTTGCCACCAAGCTCCAGAACCACGGGTTTGATGTGTTGGGCCGCACAGCGCATGACCCGTCGTCCGGTTGGCACCGAACCCGTGAAGGTTATCGAATCGATATCAGGGTGGCTGACCAGTGCCTCGCCGACCTCGTCACCATAACCGGTGACCACGTTGTAAACACCGTCGGGTAGACCCACTTGGGCCAGCAACTCGCCCAACTTTAGGGCCGTGATCGAGGTCATCTCAGAGGGCTTCACGATCGCGGTATTCCCGCAAGCCAGGGCCGGGGCCACACTGCGTCCGATCATATTGAACGGCATATTCCAGGGCACGATGTGCACGGTCACTCCCATGGGTTCGCGCAGGGTGACATTCAGGTATTCCGGACCCAAGGGGATACTATCGCCTGTAAGCTTATCTGCCGCCCCCGCGTAGAACTCGAAGTATCGAGCAGTGCTTAAGACCTCCTTGAGAGAGAGCTGAAGCGGTTTCCCGGAATCCAATGTTTCCAACTCTGCAATCTCTTTTGCGTGGTCCTCTATGGCGCGCGCCACATCAAAAAGCAAACGGGATCGCTGCTTGGGTTTAACCCGTGACCATGAACCCGCGAAGGCTTTTCTGGCCGCCGCTACGGCCCGCGCAACATCCGCTTCTGTGGCGCGAGGGATCGTGCCGATCACTTCTTCCGTGGCCGGGTCCAACGTTTCAATCACGGGTCCCGGTCCCCGTTCCCATTTTCCATCTATGAACATGTCCCATTGTCTGCTCACCACAACCACCTTTGCTTGCTGTTACCCGAATTCTAGCCGACAACGCCTCACGATTCAAGATCATTCAAGGCCTGGAGAACCAGCCACCAAAGATAAACCTGCGGTCGTTTATACCCATCCGGACCAATACAGCCCCTTGTTCACCCCCACCATCTCTTACGCGGAAGACCTCGCTACGCGAAACGCCCCATTCGCAAAAGACCGAAAGAGGATAGGCCATATTCAAAGTGGCCAACAAGGTTGCCCCGTTCCCATGAATATCTTCAAGTAGGTTGATGGATAAAGAGAATTCATCAAAATGGTTTTTGCCAGGCCTGATAGACCCAACCCCTATCCAATCCTATATTTCCCTATTCAAGCGGCTCGCAATCCCCCGGAGGGCTTTCCCTCCCCCACCGTCTCTGAACCGGGTAAGCCATTTGTAACAAGTAGTTTGTGATATTTTCAGGGATTTGCTGCCATAACTGGCACGCTCCCTGCTCTATAGAAACCTCGTAACGCGGTCCGACGGCGTCTCACCGGCCCAAAGGGTTTCGGCGGATACGTTCCGTACACGGGTTCTACACATGCGTTATGCGAGTAGCTCAGTTGGTAGAGCAGCGTCTAACAATCGCGGGCGCGGGTTCGATTCCCGTCTCGGCTTAGTAGCTCAGTTGGTAGAGCAATGGACTTATAATCCATTTGGCGCAGGTTCGATTCCTGCCTTAGCCACCAGGATTCTGCACGAATCTTAAACATTTTCAGGAGGTGGTTCGGAAATGTCTATCCCGCGAGGCCTGTGCTTCGGCAAGGTCAGGTCGCGACGAGGAACCGTGGGAAATGCTCCGCAATCGGGTAGATTGGGCAGAGCAAAAGCGGCTAGCTCCAAATCGGCAGGCCAGGCTAAAGCAGCACCTGTGTTGCTCACGTCTGGTTCAACGAGGCGGAAACCTCCGCCAGCGCCATGTCTCAAGCCCAATTCCGCAAAACCTACGGGACGGTTTCCGAACCACCTTTCTTCAACCTATTGACCCAGGGTGCTCAGTCTTTGGGCTCCAACATTTCTATTAAGATTATTGCGATGACTTGCTGGCATACGCCGGTCTTGGGTTATCTAGGAGCGTGTCATGTTCTTCAAATATTATATTTGCAAACACGAGATTGGCCTTTGCTACCACAAGGGTGAACTGGTCCATATTCTCACGCCTGGCGAGCACCGGATCTTTACCTTCGGTGATCGCCACGTGGAGATCTACAACCGAATGAAGAGCCAATTCAGCCACGATTTGCTGGATCTGCTCGTCCACGACAAGAACCTGTCCGAGCATCTTGTTCGGGTGGACCTGAAGGACAACGAGCGTGCCTTCGTATGGCGCGATGGTCGTCTGGAGTGGATGCTGGAACCCGGTTTACACGCCTTCTGGAAGGAGCCTCACCAAATCAAGGTCGAGACTTTTTCGATCGGCGAAGAGCCCTTTGAACACCCCCGTTTCAAGACGATCTTGAACCATGCGGGCGTTAGCCAGACTTTCGAGACGGTTCGGGTGGACGCGGGTCAGAAAGCGTTGATCTTCTTGGATGGCGTGCTTCAGGCGGTGCGAGGTCCCGGTTTCTACGCTTACTGGCGGGGCGTGGCCAAGCTGGCATGGCAGGTGGTTGACACCCGAGAGGCCACGCTGGACGTAACCGGTCAGGAGATCATGTCTGCGGACAAGGTCACCCTGCGCTTGAACCTGCTCGTGAACTACCAGGTAACAGACGTGGAGCGCTCGGCGCTGGAGGTGAACGACTACGTGCAAGCGCTCTACCGTGAGGCCCAGCTGGCCCTGCGGGCGGCGGTGGGAACACGCACCCTGGATCGACTGCTCTCCGACAAAGAGAGCGTGGGCCAAGAGGTGCGCCAGGCCATCGCCACCCGTGCCGAGGGTTTTGGTGTTCAGGTTCACACGGTTGGTGTTCGCGACATCATCTTGCCCGGTGAGATGAAGACCCTGCTCAACCAGGTGACCGAGGCTCAGAAGGCTGCCGAGGCCAACCTGATCCGCCGACGTGAAGAGACGGCGGCTGCACGCAGCCAGGCCAACACGGCCAAACTCTTGTCCGAGAACCCCACCCTTGTGCGAATGAAGGAACTCGAGGCGATCCAGGAGATCTTGGCCGATGCCGACGTAAGTTTCCACTTTGGCCAGGGTGACCTGCGCACGCAAATGCGCGAACTGGTCCTTGGCGCGGAATGAGCAAACCCCAAGCTCAAGATGGGTTAAGCTCTACCTTGCGCTCTTCTTTTTTCCAAGGGTTCAATGTGACGCTCGCATTGACCTACCTCTTTTTCGGATTGCCCGATGTGGGCCCCACATTGGGCAATCCGTTTTAAAGGTTTGGACAATGTTGGCGCCGCCTATTGCTGCCCCATATTGAATTTGTCCTCCATAAGTCACTCCAAGCAGGTTTTCGGTAGTTAAGGGCAGGTTCCCGATGAGGTGGAAAGCACCAGGATATCCAGGATATTGTGGCGGCCATCGCCGTTGAGGTCCGGTAACAAACCAGAATCTGGCCAGTAGTCATAGGCCTGCGGTAGATCACCCGCATTGATCTGATTGTCGCCATTCAAATCGGCCGGGCACAATAGACGGTGAATGTCATCCGCACTCAGGTCGTAGTTGTAGATGCGCATGTCATCAAGATAACCGTCGTAGTAATTATTGTTATAACGACCGAGTATGAAGTCACCCGGGCGTTCCTGGAGGTTGGCATTTCGGTCCTCACTGGTGGCCACCAGGTCACCGTTGATGTACATTTTCTGGAAATGACCGTCGTAGGTTGCCACCACATGGGTCCAGGTATCGTTGACCAGCACGGGGTCCGGCGAATTGAGGCTCTTTTGGAAGATGGAGGGATATACTCCGAAATGCAGGACACCATCGTTGTTGTGTGGTCCGAACCAGAAGGTTCGCTGGTTCTGGGCCCACTTATAGGCAAAACCGCTCTGGTTGGCGATATCCTTAGGATATACCCAGGCGACAATGGAAAAGGGTCCGTGGATCGGCACGGCGCCGGCGTTGATCAAATCGTCCACACCGTCGAAATCCAAGGCGCCGCCCTGCATACCGGGTACCGAATGGGTTTCAAAATTGAGGTCGCCCGCCAGTGTGCCCTCATGACCATGGCCAGAAGCATCGAAGGCGGTTGTCCCGGAGGTCTCGTCCAGCTTCCAATGGGCGACCAGAGCCTTGTCTTCAAGCTCTAGGAAAGCCCCGCGTTCCTCGACGTAGCTGTTGGTGGTATCGGTGAAACTGACAAGACCCGCGTAACTGCCCTCTGAGAGGTTGTTGGCGCCGGCGTTGAGCGTGATGGTCACCGCACCCGATTCACCGGGCAACACGGTAAGTCCTGCAGGTGAGATGTTGAGCCAGGATGAGGTCTTGGTGACAGCCACGTCAATGGAAGTGGCATTGTGATTGTGTACATGGAAAACTTTTTCGCGTCCATTCAGATCCTCATCGGTTAGGGCGCCTAAGTCGAAATCATAGTCAGGCGATACGATCATGGAATCGGTTGCGGCCAGCTGTACCAACTGGGAACCAAAGTGATGGGTGGCGTCTTGAGCGGTTCCTAGGTTGATGTATTCGTCGGGAATGTATTCAAGTACGGTATCCTGGCCAGTGAATACCTGACTGGTAACATCCACGATCCAAGGGTCGACCAGATCGCCAGGACACCAGCCGGCCCGGTCAAAATACCAGGTAGCTGGACTTTGCGGCTGAACAGGCCAGTTGCCACACAGCTGCCAGAGCAGGTTGTACCAGGCCCCGCCGCCGTTCACCATCAAGGTTCTGCCCCGCTGTAGGAACTCCGCGCCGTTTTCCGTGTTGTCCACGAAACGATGACCTGTCACGCTGATTCGCGAGAGAACCTGATCTGCATATTCCGAGATGGGGATGGTGTAGGGAGTCAGCCATTGCTCCATCTGGGTATTGCCCACGTTGCCGTAACCCACCATGGAACCGGTCCATAAATTGTTGATTTTAATCGGCTGCATGGCCGGGGTGCCAATGGTGAATTCAAGGCTGACGCTAACCTGGTAGCCATCGTCTTTCCAAGACTGCAACCAAACCCCCAAACGTCGATCACCCGTCAACAAAAGTTGCATCTCGGTGATATCCAGGGTCCAGGTCCAAGGCGGGTTCCAATAGGGTGTAATCAGGCGGGCAAGCTCGGTCCAGTCGCCCTTGTCGTCGTACATGAAGATGTGGCCCATACGGTCCCACTCGTCGCCATCTAGACCGTCGGGCGGCTCCAGCGTTAAGATCAGGTCCACTTTCGAATAGAGGGTTCCGTCACTCGGAAAGGTTACATCTACTTCTTGTACGGGGTTCGGCTGGTTAAATAGACGGTCTTCGAAGACCACTACTGTAAAATCAGTCGCTTGCGCGCACAAACATATTCCCATGACAGTCCATGCTGCCGACAATCCTCTGGTTCTCACACTTTTCTCCTTCTCCATATTTAGACCTTCGAAACTGCGATCTTATTTGGAAATCCTAACACCGGCACAATTACGCACCTGGCAGTAATTCATTACCTGGCATGGTAGCACATTCACGTAAAGAGAGCTAGACCTGCGGCCTTGACCAGCCTTGCTGAAATTGGCGCTACACCTGATTTGGGGGATGGCAAAAAGATTAGCTGGAGAGATCGTAAGCCTTGGCCATGTGGGTGACTGTCTTGAGTGGTTCGAGACAACTACCCGGGCGGATGTTGAGCCACAACAACAGGGGCGTCAGCGAGCGCGGCTTGCCCAGAAAATGCATTCCGCCCAAACGTACGTAGCGGCCTGCCAGAGTAACCTCCAGGCCGAATATGCCGACGCGTTGGATGCTGTTCGGCGTGTCGAAACGAGGCCGCTTGCTGTGCAGCACGCGACATGTAGAGAAGAGCAGCAAATGGGATCCACAGGCGGTGATCATGGGGTGATGTGAGAAACAGGCGCGCATGCGCCGCATGACTTCCTCCAGATTCATATCCAAATCCAAATAACACATGCTCTTGCGGAAGGGAGAGACCTGAGTCGGCTGGCCCTTTTGAGGCGAACCCTGCGGGTGTTTCAGCAAGACCTCAAGCGCGTTGGGCAAGAACCGGAAAATGCCCTCAAGGATCTTGAAATAGAGATCGTCGTAGCTGTCCAGGTCGGAACGCAAGAGAGGAATCTGCAGATAGAGCGGGCCCGCATCCAGTTCCTCGACAGGTTTGTGAAAACTCAGACCAAAACCATCCAAATTGCGATCAACCAGACAAAAGAGAGGATCGGCGCCGCGTAGTTTGGGCAGCAACGAGGGATGGATATTAATACTTCCCCTGGAGAACAGGGCCAGCGTCTCTGGTTTGACCATGGTTGGCCAGCCGAAGAGTATCAGCATATCGGCGCGCTCGCTCTTGATAAACGCGTGTATCGCGCCATCTTCCAAATACCGGCTTACCCGAAATTCAATATCGCGCCGTTGACAACACTTGAGAATATCCCAGCCACGCAAGTCATAGAGCCAGAATCGGGGCCCCGCGAACTGCCGCTCATAGATGCCCCGTGCGGGCGAGACAACCCCGACCACCTGATGGCCTGCACGTACAAGACTGTCGATGAGACAGCCCGCAAACCTCTCTGAACTGGCCAGAAGGATCCGCATCGCCTCCCGCCTAGAGCAAGTTACTGGCGCGTTCGGCCAGCTCGGAACGCTCACCAATGGAAAGCGTGATGTGCCCGTACAGGGACTGGTTTTGGAAGCGTTTGA